>Ga0070708_100000513_pt1 | contig 29064 bp, 18 predicted proteins | sample KBSK5503metaG_FD_65469 | JGI IMG/M metagenome (GOLD analysis project Ga0070708, IMG submission 65469) | Corn, switchgrass and miscanthus rhizosphere microbial communities from Kellogg Biological Station, Michigan, USA - KBS K5-50-3 metaG | ecosystem: Host-associated > Plants > Roots >... | reverse complement strand
GACTGCCTTCGGCGGCTTTCTGACGTACAACTTCCTCTTCGTTGATCCCAAGTACACCTTCACCGTCGCCGAGCCGCAGGAGATCCTCAACCTTCTGCTGCTGCTGACGCTCGGCATCCTCATTGGCAGGCTCACCGGGCTTCAGCGGGATCGCGCGGCCGAGGCACATCGGCGCGAGCAGGAGGCTCGCGCCCTGTTCGCCATCAGCCGCTCGCTGGCGACGGCCAGGCGGACGCGCGATGCCCTTCAACCCATCGCCGAGCGACTCGCCGACCAGACCAGGATGAAGCGGGTCTGGATCGGCCTCGGACCGACCATGGCACAGGAACAGATTGCCGCCGACTCCGGTGAGTCCGGCCCGCCGCCGGCCATCGGGAGTCACTACCTGCTGCGCAGGACGCCCGATGAGAATCGATCTGAGTGGACCCGCATCACTCCGCCGATTCGACCCGCGCCACGAGCGCAGGCGACCCAGGTCTACCGCGTGGCAATCGGCGACGGCACCGCAGAGGTTGCGTCCATCTGGGCGCTGCGGAACCGTTCCGCCGGCGAGCCGACACTGGAGGAGACACGCCTGCTGGCGACGACGGCAGATCAGGTCGGGCAGGCGCTCCTACGGGACCGGCTGGCGAGCCAGGCCACCGAGCTCGAGATCGCGCGGCGCGGCGATGAGCTCAAGACCGCGCTCCTTGATTCGGTCTCGCACGACCTGCGGACCCCGCTCGCGACGATCCGGGCAGCCGCTGGCAGCCTCGCCGATCCCGAGATTGCCTGGACCGAGCCGGATCGCGCTCGCACGGCGCGCCAGATCGACACCGAGGCAGACCGCCTCAACGGGATCGTCAGCAACCTGCTCGACATGAGTCGAATCCAATCTGGGGAGCTTCGCCCGGACGTCGAGGTGCTGCCGCTGGAGGACGTGGTGCACGCCGTGCTGAACCAGTGTGGCCCGACGCTCGGCGATCGGCCCTTCCGGGTGGACATACCCCCGGACCTGCCCCCCGTCCTCGCCGACCAGGTGATGCTCGAAGAGGTCCTCACCAACCTGTTGGAAAACATCGGCCGCTATACACCAGCAGACGCACCGGGGCTGATCGCTGCTGCCGAAGGAGATGGCCGGATCGTGCTCCACGTGGAAGACGGGGGGTCAGGGGTGCCGCCCGAAGCGTTGGACAAGATCTTCGACAAGTTCTACCGGCACCCCTCAGCGCACTCACGATCGGGACGGGGGACGGGACTGGGCCTGGCCGTGGTGAAGGGGATGGTGGAGGCAATGGGCGGTCGAGTATCGGCCGGGCGATCCGAGCTCGGCGGTCTGGCGGTGCGCGTCGAGCTACCCGCGGGATCTCCCCCGCCGGATTCCGGGACCGGCGAGGATCGGTCCCCGTGAACGCTTCTCTCCCGGAGATCCTGCTGGTGGACGACGATGATGACGCCAGAGACGCGATCGCTGCCAATCTTTCCGGCCACGGCTACGCGGTCCGCGATGCGGCTAGCGGGGAAGAAGCCATGCGGGAGTGGGAGCTGCGACGACCAGATCTCGTGCTGCTCGACATCGGCCTTCCAGGAATGAGCGGGCTCGACGTCGTTCGCCGCATGCGCCGCGACGGGGCCACGCCGATTGTCATCATCTCCGTCCGGGGCAGCGAGACCGATAAGGTCGCCGCTCTCGACCTCGGCGCGGATGACTATGTGACCAAGCCGTTCGGGATGCTCGAGCTGCACGCTCGCATTCGCGCAGCCCTGAGACGCACCCTGGGACCTGTGGCAGAGGCGGACGGCGCAGTGGAGATCGGCCCGCTCCGCCTCGAGCCTGCCGCGCGGCGGGTAACGGTGCACGGGACGGAGCTGCGAATGACGCCGCGCGAGTACGAGTTGCTCAAGGTGCTTCTCGGGCGCGCCGGTCAGCTCGTCACGGGCGGCCGTCTCCTGAGGGCTGTGTGGGGGAATGCCTACGCGGAGGAAGGCCATTACCTTCACGTCTATGTCGCGCAGATTCGGCGCAAGATCGCCGCGCTCGATCCGGAAGGCGAGCTCCGAGACCTGCTGCTGGCCGAGCCCGGGATTGGATACCGCGTCCGTGGGACCCAGCCGCCGTAGAGCTCTGGCTCGGACTCAGCCGCACCTGCTCCCGTCTGCGGGCTTCGATTCCGCTCCGTCACGAGGACCGTCGGAAGGCGCTGCATGAGGACTTCGAGTGGCGTTCAACGGGCGAGCCGCTGCCTGAGATCGGGGGCATACACCAGGCAAGGCGCCACGCGCTCAAGAAGCCCTCAAACCGCGCCCGGCGGTCTGCCCGAAACCTGAGCGAATCTTGAGCGAGCAGCATGGGCGTGCCTGCTCCGGCCTCTTGGAGGGAGGCCTGACGATCAAGGCATGGGACGGACCCCGCCTTTCTCGATAAGAGCATGAGCGCCCGCATCCGAACGGGCGACGCAAGCACAGAGCTGTCGGACGAGGCGCAGCTCACCGACCGGCGCCTAGTCCTGGCGGCCGCGGCGCGGCTCGCAGCGGAGGGCACCGCCGTCGAGGTCGTTTCGCCCTGGCGTCCCGGACTGACGAGGGAGGCCGCGCGCGCGGCCGCCGAAGCTGGGACGCGCGTATGGATTCGACGATCGGGTGGCTCCGTGGTCGCCCGATTTGCGTCGGCGGATGACGAGAGTCCGGGAACCTTTGCCGGCCTGACTCCTGCGTAGGCGGACGTGACGCAACGGTATAAGGAGCCTTCGCGCGCGCAATCCGATGGAGATCTCTCCGAGCGGCGGTACACCCGGGGCCGCTTGCCCGGCTCCAGGTACGTCCGCATCGTGAGGCCGTTTGCGGGCGAGTTCCGTCAGCACGCGCCTGGTCACCTGGTCGCGACGGAGAGGGTCCTTGAACGCCATGGACCGATCGGTCGCTTCGCGGACGCGCTGAGGCGCGCGCTCGTCGGCGAGCGGATCGCCAGCGAGGGGGAGATCCACGAGCGGATCGGACGGATCAAGGGCCTCGCGGTTTTCGCGTCAGACAACATCTCCTCGTCCGCCTACGCGAGCGAGGAGATCATGCGTGTCCTGCTGGCGGCAGGGGCGCTTGCACTGACGATGCCTATCACGATCGCCATCGTCGCGGTGCTCGCGATCGTGGTGACCAGCTACCAGCAGACGATCCGCGCCTACCCGAGTGGCGGGGGCTCGTACATCGTCGCCAGCGACAACCTCGGCCCGCTTGCGGGCTTGGTCGCGGCCGGCGCCCTGCTCACCGATTATGTATTGACTGTTGCGGTCTCGATCGCGGCCGGGGTCGCGGCCCTCACTTCGATCTTTCCTGGGCTCTTCGACATTCGCGTCGGGATCGGCGTCGCGTGCGTTGCATTGCTGTGGCTCGGCAATCTGCGGGGGATCCGGGAGAGCGCCACGCTCTTCGCCATCCCGACCTATATCTACCTCGTGGCGATCTACGGGCTCATCGCCTTTGGCCTCTGGCGATTTGCGTGGGGAACGCTGCCGGCCTATCACGCCCCCTCGACCTGGACGGCGGGCGAGGGGGCGCAGGCGCTGGGCCTGGTGCTCATCCTGCGGGCGTTCGCTTCCGGTTCAGTCGCCCTGACCGGGACAGAGGCGGTGTCCAATGGGGTTCCAGCATTCCGTCCTCCCGAGTGGGTGAACGCCCGCGCTGTACTGGTGATGATGGGGGTCTTCTTCGGCACGATCTTCCTGGGCATCAGCTTCCTCGCCGGGCAGTTGGGCGTGATCCCTGACCCGACCGAGCAACAGACGGTGGTAAGCCAGATCGCGGCCACCCTTGTGGGCAACGGTACGCCGTACCACTACCTGATCCAGATCTCGACCGCGCTCCTGCTCGTGCTGGCTGCGAACACCGCATTCGCCGACTTCCCCCGATTGGCGAGCATCCTCGGTAAGGACCGCTACTTGCCGCGCCAGTTCCAGTTCCGTGGCGATCGACTGGCGTTCAGCGTGGGGATCATGGTCCTGGCGGTCCTTGCCGCCGTCTTGATCGTTGCCTTCTCGGGAAGCGTCACCAATCTGATCCCGCTCTACACCGTAGGCGTCTTCGTGGCGTTCACCCTCAGCCAGTCAGGCATGGTTCGCCACTGGTGGAAGCTGCGGCTTGAGGAGCGTGGGTGGCGCTGGCGAGCTGTTCTCAATGGGGCCGGCGCGATCGCCACCGGCGTCGTTGCGATCATCGTGGGAGCGGCGAAGTTCGCGCTCGGAGCGTGGATCATCCTCATCCTGATCCCGCTGCTAATCGCAATGATGTGGGCGATCAGTCGCCACTATCGAAGCGTCGAGACGGCTCTTGACGTGGACACCGCCCATGGTCTTGCGCCCCTGCCCGTGGTGAAGGCGCCCCGCGTGCTCGTGCCGGTCAGCCGTGTCGACCAGGCAGCCATCTCCGCACTTGCCTACGCGCGCTCGATCTCGCCCGACGTGACCGCGCTCCACGTCGCGGACGGTCGTGAGGCCGTCGAGACGATGCAGCGCCGATGGGAGGAATGGGGTGTCGACATCAAGCTCGTGATCGTCGAGTCCCCGTACCGCGCGCTCATGGCCCCCCTCCTGGCCTACCTCGACGCCAGCGAGCAGATGGATCCTTCCCGCCCGACGACGGTTGTCCTTTCGGAGTTCGTGCCGCGCCACATCTGGGAGTACGCACTGCACAACCAGACGGCTCTGCGCCTCAAGCTGCGGCTCTTCTTCAGGCCGAATACCGTCGTGGTGGACGTCCCGTACCACCTCTCCGACACGCGTAACGGGAAATCCGCGAAGCGTCGCTGATTGAGCGGTCGACCTCTCGACTGCGCGGGTACGCTTCCTCCCGATGCGGGCCCTGATTCTCACGAACGAGTTCCCGCCCAACGTCTACGGCGGCGCCGGGGTGCACGTCGACTACCTGACTCGGGAGCTGCGGAAGCTCATCGAGGTCGAGGTCCGCAGCTTTGCGGGCGACGAGGCGGGAAGCGGCGGCTGGCGCGTCCGCGCGTATGGCGCGGCCCATGAACTTTCGAGCGCGGACGAGAAGCTGCGTGGCCTGTGGGGGGCGCTGAGCCGCGACATCGGCTTCGTGGCAGATCCCGTGACAGCCGACCTCGTCCACTGTCACACCTGGTACACGCACCTGGCCGGGATCCTGGGCAAGCTCGCCTACGGGATCCCGCTGGTGATCACGGTTCATTCGCTCGAGCCGCTCAGACCGTGGAAGCGGGAGCAGCTGGGCGGCGGCTACGACGTCTCGACCTGGGTTGAGCGCACCGCCCTCGAGATGGCCGATGCCGTCATCGCCGTCAGTGGCGAGACGCGCGAGGATGTTCTCCGGCTCTTCGACGTGCCGCCCGGCCGCGTACACGTGATCCACAACGGGATCGACGCGAGTGAGTATCGCCCGGTCGCCACCACGGATGCGCTCCATCGGCTGGGCATGGATCCCAATCAGCCCTATGTGCTGTTCGTGGGCCGAATCACGCGCCAGAAGGGGATCATCCATCTCGTGCGGGCGATCCGGCACCTCGATCCGCAGACCGGCGTCGTCCTCGCAGCCGGCCAGCCGGATACACGCGAGATCGCGGCCGAGATGGAGGCGGGGGTCGCAGCGGCTCGCGCGGACCATCCCAACCTGACCTGGATCCCGGAGATGCTCGACCTCGAGACGAAGGTCCAGCTGTACAGCCACGCGGCGGTCTTCTGCTGCCCATCGGTCTATGAGCCATTCGGCATCATCAATCTCGAAGCGATGGCATGTGCCTGCCCGGTGGTTGCGAGCAGCGTGGGCGGCATTCCGGAGGTGGTGGTCGATGGCGAGACCGGCATCCTCGTGCCACTCGAGCTCCGGACGGACGAGCCGATGGCGCCCCTCGACCCGGCTGCCTACGAACATGCGCTGGCGAACGCGATCAACGACCTTGTTGCGGATCCGGCGCGGCGGACGGCGATGGGCGAGGCCGGCAGGCGGCGGGCGGTCGAGCGCTTCAGCTGGGGGTCGATCGCTGCCCAGACCGTCGACCTCTACCGATCAGTCGTGAGCGGGGGAGCGTAATTCGCGTTCAGCCGGGCGCGTAGCGCGACAGCCTTCGGTCATGCGTGACTCGCGCGGACCAGTCCGGAGATGACGACCGCGCTCGCCACCATGATCAGACCGGCCACCGGGTAAACGGCAGGCACGCCAATGGTCGCCGAGAAACCGGCCGCGAGGCTGGGCCCGATGATCCCCGCCACGTAGAGCGGCAGCAGCACCAGGTTCAGGGTCGCCGATCGCCGCTCGGGCGGTACCTGGACGGCGAGGAGGCCAAAGACCATCGCCTGCACGGTGGCGAAGGCTGCCGCATAGACGATCGATAGCCCTGCGAGGCCGACGACCGTCTGCACCAGGGGCATCGGGGCAACGGAGAGTCCGCCCACGATCAGCGCCCCGACCAGGACGGTGCGCAGGCCGAGCCGATCGCCGAGGGGGCCGGACAGCGGTGAGGCGAGCGCCCCGATCAGCGCCGCCGTCCCGACCACCAGCGCGATACCGCTTGCGAGCCCCTCGCCGCTTCCGGTGATCCGCTCGACGAGGAGAGGCATGTAGGGCCGCGTCATCAGGTTACCCAGGATCGCGACGCCAAAGATCGTGAAGACGCGCCGAACTGCCGGATCGGCAAGCACACCGCGGACCGCGCCGATCGCGAGCTCGAGGCTGCCTCCCCGCGGCACGACGGCCGGCCGCACCTCGCGTGAGCCGAGCATCAGGAGAAGGACCACCGCGACGGACAGGACCGATGAGCTCCAGAAGACGGCGACCAGCGGCAGGTGCAGGACGTCGACCATCACGCCGCCGACCGCCGGGCCAACCGCGAATCCGACGGGCCCTGTCGCGCTGAAGACGGCGCTCATGGTGCCCACCCGATGCGCGGGGCTCACGTCCCGCAGCGCCGCGAGCATAACCCCGGTGTTGCCCAGCTGGAGTCCGGTCAGGAGCAGCGCCGCGGCCAGCTGCCACGGCTGGGCGGCGAGAGCGACGGCGGCGAAGACGACAGCCTCCACCACGGCGCTGCGGACGATGACGGCGCGCCGGCTGATCTTGTCCGCCCAGACTCCCCAGAATGGAACCAGGAATATGCCGACCACGAAGATCAGTGCGGTGAAGATGCCGGTGAAGGCTGCGACATCGCGCTGCGGGAGGCCGATCTCGCGAAGGCGCGCGGGGAGAAAGGCGAAGATCTGGCTGACCCCGATCGCCTCGATCAGTGAGGTGACCGAGTAGATCGCCAGCAGGGCGCGCCAGTCCTGGACCGGCCGGCTCGGCTGCGTGTCCGACGCGTCCTGGGCGGGATTGTCCGGCACGCCCGGAGTCTACCGACTAGCATCGCGGCACAGACCGCACGGAGGCGGCGGCCACGCCGCTACGGGCATCGTCGGCATCATTCTGCGCGCTGAGTACCTGGCGATCCTGGTTACCGGTATCGTCCTGTGGCTGGCGCAGGGCGGGAACCTGATCTGGGCGCTCCCCGCGATCCTCGCGCCGGATCTCTCCATCATTGGATACCTGGCTGGGCCTCGGATCGGCGCGATCACCTACAACGCGGTTCATAACCTCGTTGTCGCGCTCGGGACGCTCGGGATCGGGTTCCTGGCTGGGTCGGAACCGCTGGTGCTTGCTGGCGCGATCCTCGTGGCACACATCGGCATGGACCGGACATCAGGGTTCGGGCTCAAATACGCCACCGCCTTCGGCGATACGCACCTGGGGCGCATCGGTCGAAACCGTGCGGGTGTCAGCGGGTAATGGGATCCACCTGACAGGTTCTGGCGGGGGAGACGGGTAGACTCAGCACATCGTGACCCGCGCCTCCACCGCCGACCCCCTGGCTGCATTCTCAGAGCCGACTCGCGCCTGGTTTGCCGAGGCATTCGCCGCCCCAACCAGAGCGCAGGAGATCGGCTGGAAGGCGATCAGCGCGGGACACCACACCCTGCTGCACGCCCCGACCGGGAGCGGCAAGACCCTGGCCGCCTTCCTCTGGTGCTTGGACCGATGCTTCACCGATCCGCGCCCGGCCGCGCCATTGCCGCCGCGCCATGGCGCGCGCGGCGGCGCGCGAAACGCCACCCGCCGGAGCGTCCGAATCCTCTATGTCAGCCCACTGAAGGCGCTCGCCTACGATGTCGAACGCAACCTGCGCGCACCGCTGGCCGGCATCCGGCGCACCGCTCAGCGTTCCGGGGTGGAGCTGCCGGAGGTTCGCGTCGCCTCGCGAACGGGCGACACGCCGGCGGACGCGCGCCGCGCCCTGGCCAAGCATCCGCCCGAGATCCTGGTCACGACCCCCGAGAGCCTGTACCTGCTGCTCACCAGCCAGGCGCGCGAGGTCCTGCGGGGCGTTGAGCACGTGATCATCGACGAGGTGCACGCCCTTGCCGGCACGAAGCGGGGCGCACACCTGGCCCTGTCCATGGAGCGGCTCGACGCTTTGATCGAGAAGGCCGGGAACCACCCGCCGCAGCGCATCGGCCTCTCGGCGACCCAGCGCCCCCTCGAGGCGATCGCCGCCTTTCTCGGGGGGGCCGGTCGCGGCCGCGAGGTGACCATCGCCGACGCCGGGACACGCAAGGCGCTCGAGCTGAAGGTCGTCGTGCCGGTAGAGGACATGAGCCGGCTCGGCGATCTCATCGACCCCGAAGACCAGGCTGGCGGCCCAGCCGCCGGTCCGGAGGCGCGCCATTCGATCTGGCCCGCCATCTACCCACAGCTGCTCGAACTGATCCGGACCCATCGGTCCACGCTCGTCTTCGTCAACTCGCGCCGCCTCGCCGAGCGCCTGTCGGCAAGGCTCAACGAGCTGGCGGGGTCCGAGCTCGTGCGGGCTCACCACGGGAGCATTGCGCGCGAACAGCGGTTGGAGATCGAGGAGGCGCTCAAAGAGGGCCGGCTGCCGGCGCTCGTTGCGACGTCGAGCCTGGAGCTGGGGATCGACATGGGCGCTATCGACCTCGTCGTCCAGATCGAGTCGCCGCCTTCGGTTGCCGCCGGCCTGCAGCGGATTGGGCGAGCCGGGCATAGGGTCGGCGAGCCGTCGACGGGCGTGATCTTCCCGAAGTATCGGGGCGACCTCCTCGAGGCGGCTGTGGTCGTGGAGCGGATGCTCGCCGGCGGCATAGAGGAAACGCGCATCCCGCGCAACCCGCTCGACGTCCTTGCGCAACAGCTCGTGGCGGCCTGCGCCATGGACCGATGGAGCGTCGAGGACCTGCACGCCATGGTCACCCGCGCTGACGCGTTTCGCGACCTGTCACGAGAGCAGCTGGAGGGCGTCCTTGACATGCTTGCCGGGCGCTATCCGTCGGACGAATTCGCCGAGCTCCGGCCCCGGATCGTCTGGGATCGAACCACCGATGAGGTCGTCTCGCGCAACGACGCGCGCGTCCTCGCCTTGACGTCGGGCGGAACCATCCCGGATCGCGGCCTCTTCGGCGTCTTCCTGCCCGACGACGGATCGGGGCGCGGCGGCCGCCGGGTGGGCGAGCTCGACGAAGAGATGGTCTATGAGAGCCGCGTGGGGGAGGTCTTCCTGCTCGGCGCCTCCTCGTGGCGCATCGAGGAGATTCGCCCGGATCGCGTTGTCGTCACGCCCGCCCCGGGCGAGCCGGGCAAGATGCCGTTCTGGAAGGGCGACTCGGTGGGACGGCCGATCGAGCTGGGGCGGGCCATCGGTTCATTCCTGCGTGAGTTCGAACCTTTACAGACCGATGACGCCGTCGCGCGGCTGCAGCGCGACCATGCCCTCGATCCGCGCGCCGCGACCAACCTGGTGGCCTACCTCGCCGACCAGGTCGAGGCGACGGGCACGCTGCCGACCGATCGGACCATCGTGGTCGAGCGCTTCCACGACGAGCTCGGTGACTGGCGCGTGTGCATACTCACACCGTTCGGAGGGCGCGTCCACGCGCCCTGGGCGATGGCCATTGAGGCACGCCTCCAGGCTCGTCACGCGGTCGACGTGCAGACTCTCTGGTCCGACGATGGGATCGTGGTTCGCCTTCCCGAAGCCGACGACACCCCGCCGGAGACGGAGCTGATCATCGATCCGGACGAGATCGAGGACCTCGTGATGGGCGCGCTGGGCGGCTCCGCGATGTTCGCGGCCCGCTTCCGGGAGAACGCTGCGCGGGCATTGCTCCTGCCGCGCCGCAGGCCGGGGCAACGCACGCCGCTCTGGATGCAGCGACAGCGCTCCGCGGACCTGCTGGCCGTGGCCAGCCAGTACGGATCCTTCCCGATCATCCTGGAGACCTACCGCGAGTGCCTGCGCGACGTCTTCGACCTGCCCGCGCTCAAGGAGGTCCTTGTCGGGATTCGCGCCCGAAAAGTCCGGGTCGTGAGCGTCGAGACGCCGCGCGCTTCACCATTCGCCGCCTCGCTCCTCTTCGACTATATCGGCTCGTACATGTACGAGGGTGACGCGCCCCTCGCCGAGCGACGCGCTCAGGCGCTCGCCCTCGACCGTGAGCTGCTGGCCGAGCTGCTCGGGGAGGCCGAGCTGCGCGAGCTCCTCGATCCTGCGGCCCTGGTCGAGGTGGAGCTCGAGTTCCAGGCGCTCTCCGGCGGCCGGCGGGCGCGGACGCTCGACGGCGTCCATGACCTGCTTCGCCGGCTGGGTGACCTACGGACCGATGAGATCGCCGCGCGCGCGGCTGAAGGTCTCGACGCGGGGGCGTCGGTACAACAGCTGGAGGCCGAACGACGCGTTGCGCGGGTCCGCGTCGGCGGCGAGGAGCGCTGGATCGCGATCGAGGACGTCGCCCGCTACCGCGACGCGTTGGGCGTGAGCCCGCCGCCAGGAGTCGCCGAGGCCTGGCTCGCAGCGGCCGAGGAGGACACTCCGCTGGATGCGTTGCTCCTGCGATGGGGTCGGAGCCACGCGCCCTTCACCGCGGCCGGCCCGGCGCAGCGCTGGGGGATCGCCCGCTCTGCCGTCGAGGAGCGCCTCGAAGGCCTGGCCGCCGCCGGACGTCTGGCCGCGGGCTCGTTTCGCCCAAACGGTACGGAGCGCGAGTTCGCCGACGCGGACGTCCTCCGCCTTCTGAGGCGTCGAACCCTCGCCCAGTTGCGACGCGAGGTCGAACCGGTACCGCCCGAGGCGCTCGGGCGATTCCTGCCCGCGTGGCATGGCATCGATTCCAGGGCCTCGGGCGCCGGGCGTCTGATCGAGGTCATCGCCCAGCTCGAGGGGGTCGCGATTCCAGCATCGATCCTCGAGCGCGACGTCCTGCGCACCCGCGTACGCGACTACGCGCCACGCCTGCTCGACGAGCTCGGCGCCGCGGGCGAGGTGGTATGGGTCGGGCGCGGGCCGCTGGGACGCGACGACGGGCGTGTCGCGCTCTACCGGCGCGATCGGGTGGATCTCCTCGCCGTCGCCTCGCTGCCTGAAGGGATGGAGCGGCCCACGGCGGAAGTCCATGATCGCCTTCGCGAGCATCTGACCCGGCGCGGCGCCTCCTTCTTCCGCGAGCTCCGAGGGGCGGTGGGCGAGGCGACGCTCAGCGACGATGAGGCGCTCGATGCGCTCTGGGACCTCGTCTGGTCCGGCGAGGTGACGAATGACACGTTCGGTCCGCTGCGGGCGCTATCGCTGCCGCGCTCCCGATCGCGTGGGACGCGGGTGGTCCGACCGGGACGGCACCTGTCGATGGGGCCGCCTCGGGCTGCCGGGCGCTGGTCGCTGGTCGCCGACCTCGTGGGGGAGGGCCGGTCGCCCACCGAGCGTGGGCACGCGACCGCACGCGCCCTCCTCGAGCGACATGGCGTCGTGACGCGCGAGGCCGTGCTCGCCGAGGGGGTGACGGGCGGCTTCTCCGCCGTCTACCCCATCCTCAAGGCCATGGAAGAGGCTGGGCGCGTCCGCCGCGGGTACTTCGTCGCCGGCCTCGGTGCCGCTCAATTCGCAATCCCTGGTGCGGTAGACCGGCTTCGTGCGGAACGCGAGGTTCCCGAGGCGAGGCGCGTCGTTCTGCTCGCGGCGGCCGATCCGGCCCAGCCGTACGGGGCCGCCCTCCCCTGGCCGAGACGAGGCGAGGACGATCGGGCCTCATTGCAGCGTGTCGCCGGCGCGTTCGTGGTACTCGTCGATGGGGCGGCGGCGATCTACCTGGAGCGCGGCGGCCACAGCGTGGTGACGCTCCCGACGGCCGATGACCCTGAGGTGGCGACCGACGCCGTCGGTGCGCTGCGCAGCCTCGTCCTGCCTGACGGGCCCCTGCGTGAGATCGTCCTCGAGCGCGTCGATCACGGACCGGTCGCCGCGTCGCGGCTGGCCGAAGCTCTGGCGGCCATCGGCTTCAGACAGGCGTACCGCGGCTGGGTCCTGCGCCGCACCTGACTCAGGAGGGGCAGGCGACGGCTGCGGGGCTCGCTCTCCTGGACATAGAAACGCCCCGAAGGAACCCTGCCACCGACCCTTGATGCAATCTCCGGTCTGTGACCCGGCTCCTCCGGGACAAGACCTACCTTACGCCCCCGATGCCGTCCCGCCAAGGGGGGTTTCTCCACGAACTCAGCGCTAACCGGGGCACTTCTCCACATCCTGTCCACACGCCGGCAGCCGGCCGAGCTGCGCCGGCTATGGACGGAGGACGACGCGCTCCTTGTAGGTGGGCAGATACGCATCGAACCCAAGGTCGGCATGGATGCGCTCGGCAAATGCCTGCGCCGCGTCCGGATCCCCGTGGACTACGAAGACGCGCTTGGGCCGCCCATCCGCCCCGGCCGATCCGCCCGCCGCGGCGAAATTGCGGACCCAGGCCTCCAACTCGTGCTCGTCCGCATGGGCGGAGAAGCCCGAGATGGATCGCACGCGGCAGTTCACCGGGTAGCGGACCCCGTCGATCCGCGCCTTCTTCGCCCCGTGCTGGATCGCATACCCCAACGTCCCCTGCCCCTGGTATCCGATGAAGAGCAGCGTGCAGCCGGGGTCGGGGAGGAAGTCCTTCAGGTGGTGCAGGATCCGGCCGCCGGTCAGCATGCCCGAACTTGCGACAATCATCAGCGGCCGCGGTTGCGTCCTGATCGCCTTCGACTGGTCGACCTCATTCGTGTACTGCTCGCCCGGATACTCGAGCGGCGCATCACCCGACCGAAGTAACGCCGCCGTCTCGTCGTCGTACTCCTCCGGATGGCGGCCGTACACGTCGCTGGCCTTGCTGGCCATCGGCGAGTCGAGGTAGAGGGGAAGGTGGGGGATGCGTCCCTCCCGCAAGAGGTCGTCGAGGACCCAGATCAGCTCCTGGGTGCGCCCGATGGCGAAGGACGGCACGAGGAGGGCGGCGCGCGCATCGGCGACCTCGTGCACCGCCTGGGCCAGCTCCTCGACCGACTGCTGCATCGGTGCGTGCTCGCGATTGCCGTAGGTCGACTCGACGAGCAGGAAGTCGGCATGGCTGATCGGAGTGGGGTCGCGCAGGATGGGGGTATCGTCGCGTCCCAGGTCGCCGGAAAAGACGATGGTGGTGGTCGACCCGCCATCGGTCAGGCGCAGCTCGATGATCGCCGAGCCCAGGATGTGTCCCGCATCGTGGAACGTCGCCGCGATGCCTGGCAGGACCTCGAGCGCCTGCTCGTACTCGACGGGGCGGAAGAGCGAAATCGTGCGCTCAACGTCCTCGACGGTATAAAGCGCCGCAGGGATCATGGTCTGCGCCTCTGGTGGGGCGCTGCGGATCTTCGCGGGGAGGTCGCCCTCGTCGGTCTCGACCGCGGCCGCCTCCTCCGTTCCTTCGCCTGGCGTTTCGGCCTCCGGGTGGCGGCGCCGCCACCGTGCCTCTGCCTCCCCCTGGAGCTTGGCCGCGTCGCGAAGGACGATTTCGGTAAGGTCCAGGGTGCCGCCGGTCGCGTGGATCGGTCCGGCGTAGCCCGCCTTCACCAGTGCCGGGATCCGTCCGCAATGGTCGAGGTGGGCGTGGGTCAGGAGCAGGGCGTCGACGCTCGATGCCTCGAAGGCGAAGGCCATCCGGTTGCGGCTCACTTCCTCGGGTGAGCCCTGGAAGATTCCGCAGTCGACCAGGACGCGTCGCTCGCCGCACGTGACGAGGTACTGGCTCCCGGTGACGGTGCCCACCGCCCCCAGGAACTGGATCTCGATGCTCACGCCGCGCAGTATGGCCGGTCGGCCTCTGCGACGAATCGCCACCCGCTGGGCGAGCAAGCCCGCTGGCAGAGGACGGCCCTATCATCCGGTGATGCCGTTTCCGATCAAGCCGCCGATCGAGCCGATGCTCGCCAAGCCCACGCCGGAGATCCCCACCGAACCGGGCTGGATCTTCGAGCCGAAGTGGGATGGCTTCCGTACACTCGTCTTTCGGGACGGTGCCGACCTCTACCTCCAGTCGCGCGACTTGCGACCCTTCGACCGCTACTTTCCGGAGCTTCTGGATCCCTTGCGCGCGCTGGCGGGCAGCAGCGCCCGCTTCGTGCTCGACGGGGAGATCGTGATCGCCGGCGAGCGCGGCCTCGATTTCGACGCCATGCTCCTCCGGATTCACCCCGCGGCCAGTCGGGTGGCGATGCTCGCCGAAGAGACTCCGGCTTCCTTCGTCGCCTTCGACTGCCTTGCCGATGAGGCCGATGACCTGCGCAGCGTTTCCTTCGCCGAACGCCGTCATCACCTCCAGCGCCTGCTGGCGAAACCTCCCGCATCGGTCCTTCTGACGCCGTCCACCGAGGATCCCGAGGTCGCACGCGAATGGTTCAACGACTTCGAGGGGGCCGGGCTGGACGGCGTGATCGCCAAGCGCGCGGACCAGCCGTATGCCCCCGGCAAGCGCACGATGGCCAAGATCAAGCACCTGCGCACCGCCGACTGCGTCGTCGCCGGATTCCGATGGCACAAGAACGGGCCGGGAACCCTCGTCGGCTCGCTGCTGCTCGGCTTGTTCGACGCGGAGGGCCGGCTGCAGCACGTCGGTGTCACGGCGTCGTTCAGCCTCGCCAAGCGCGCGGAGCTCGTGGCCTTCCTGGAACCGTACCGGAAGGACGCGCTTGGGGGGCACCCCTGGCGTGAATGGCGCGAGTGGGAGGAGCGGGCCACCGTCGAGGGCCGGCGCCTCCCGGGCGCGACCAGCCGCTGGAATCGGGGGAAGGATCTCTCCTGGGAACCGCTGCGGCCCGAGCTGGTCGCCGAGGTGGCCTACGACCATCTCCAGGGCGACCGCTTCCGGCACGGCACAACCTTCGTCCGGTGGCGGCATGACAAATCGCCCACCGAATGCCGCTATGACCAGCTCGAGGAGACGCCGCCGGCCCTGCTGGCTGACCTGTTCGGCACCTGAGCTCCCTCTGGCGGGGCCGGCTGCAGCTCTCCATCGGCCGCGGGCGCTACACTCGAACGCCACCACGCTGAGAGGACCTTCCGTGTCGCCCCACGACCCGAATGCCGCCGTCAACGCGCTCGCTGATCGCTTTTGGGAGCGGATCCTGGAGCTCGATCCAGTCCAGGCCACGATCCTCGGCGACGACCGGTATGACGACCGGCTTCCCGATCTTGGGCCCGATGGACGTGCCGCCGAGGCGGCCCTCTCCCACGAGGTGGTCCGCGACGCGACGGCCATCAACCCCGACACCCTGAGCGCCGAGCAGCTGATCACCCGTGACATGCTTCTCCTCGTCGCGGGCAACAGCCTCGAGGCCCTCGATCACAAGCTCTACCAGCTGGCGGTCGACCACATCGCGGGGGTGCAGACCCTGCTCATTCGGGTGGCGCAGTACCAGGCTGCCGACAGCCCTGAACGACTCGAAAAGCTGCTTGCCCGATTCGCCGCCTACCCGACCCTCGTGGACCAGCACATCGGCACCCTGCGCGAGGGCCTGGGGGATGGTCGAACGTCCGCGGCCGTGCCGGTGCGGCGTGCGATCGAGCAGATGGAACGGTTGCTGGCGACGCCAGCGGCCGAGGCCCCGGCGGTGGCGATGGCCCGGGTCGCGGACGACGACGCACGTGACCAGATACGCCAGGCCGTCCTCGATCACCAGAACCCGGCGCTCCAGAAGCTGCGCGACTTTCTTGCAGTCGAGTACGAGCCGCGCGCACGACAGGAGCCGGGGATCGGCTCTCTCCCGGACGGCGACGCCGCCTACCGGCTCTCGATCCGGCTGATGACGACTGTCGCGGCCACGGCCCAGGAGGTTCATGCCTTCGGGCTCGAGGACCTCGACCGGATCGAGCAGGAGAAGGACGCCATCGCCCGCGAGCTTGGTCATCGCGACCGAGTCGCACTCGACGCGACCTTGGCCGACGACCCTTCGAATCGGACGGATGACCCGCGGGCGCTCATCAAGCTCGCGGAGGACCAGACCGCGCGCGCCTACGCCGCCGCTCCCCGATACTTCGGGCGCCTTCCTCGCGCTGACTGTGTCGTGCTGCCCGTCGAGGCCTACCGCGAGCGCGAGACACCGCCAGCCTTCTACATGCCACCGTCGATCGACGGTTCGCGCCAGGGGCAGTACTACCTCAACACCTACCACGCCAGTGAGCGGCTGCTCCACAAGCTGGCGGCGATCACCTTCCACGAGGCCACGCCGGGGCACCATTTCCAGATCGGCATCGAGCAGGAGCTCGAGGGACTGCCCGCCTTCCGCCGGCTCGGTTCACGGCTGGCCGGCGTCGCGTACGCCGAGGGCTGGGGGCTCTACGCCGAGCGATTGGCCGATGAGATGTCGCTCTATGCGTCGGAGGCGGAGCGCGTCGGGATGCTGGATACCCAGGCATTCCGCGCAGCGCGCCTCGTGGTCGACTCGGGTCTGCACGCCTTGGGTTGGGATCGGGCGCGCGCCATCCGCTATATGCACGATCGCGGAGCGCTGCCCATGGTCGACGCCGAGATCGAGGTCGATCGGTACACGATCTGGCCTGGACAGGCGCTGGCCTACAAGATCGGACAGCGGGAGATCGAGAGGGCTCGCACCGATGTCCAGCAGCTGATGGGCTCACGCTTCGACGTGCGCGCATTCCACGACGAGGTGCTGGCGCACGGCTCGGTGCCACTCGAAACCCTGCGGCGCGAGATTCCGGGCTGGGTCGAAAGCGCGGTGGCGCGCCGGCCCTCATAGGCAGCCGACCTCAGATCCCGCCTGCGGAGATGGGCGCATGAAACGACCCGAATCGGTCGTCCTGGAGGGTCGGTACGTGCGCCTCGAGCCGCTGCACGAGTCGCATCGTGACGACCTCAGTGCTGCAGCGGCGGAGGACCCAACGATCTTTCGCTACATGGGATCGAGCATCGCCGGCGGCTGGGACGCGTGGTTCCAGGAGGCAACCAACGGCGTCTCGGCGGGAACCTACGTGGTGTGGGCCACCGTCGATCAGGCCACTGGCCGAGCGATCGGTTCGACGCGCTTTGGCGACATCGCTCCCGAGCACGGCCGGGTCGAGATCGGCTGGACCTGGCTGGGAGCGTCCCACCAGCGGACGGCCGCGAACACCGAGGCCAAGCTCCTGCAGCTAACCTACGCATTCGAGGAGCTGGGGGCAACCCGGGTCGCATTGAAGACCGATGCGCGCAACGAGCGATCCCAGGCCGCCATCGAGCGGCTAGGCGGCGTGCGGGAAGGCGTGCTTCGCAAGCATATGCGCATGCCCGATGGGTACCTGCGCGACACCGTCTATTACTCGATCCTTGACGACGAGTGGCCGGCGGTGAAAGCGCATCTCCAGGAGCGTCTTGCGATTCTCTAGAGACAGGCCTCGCGCAGGGCTTCCGCAGTCCGACTGCCAGTCCTACTTGCGTTACGGCCATCGGGAGCGGTCTCCTTCGGTGGTCTGGCCCCATCAATGGTCATTCCGCCACCCATGCTGGCGAAACGACCATCGGAGCGCCTGATTGCTCGCTACCCCGGGTCGCCGATGGTCGTAGTGCCAGTCCCATTTGCACGTTCGACGCCAGCGCAGGCCCATCCCTCAGCGGTAATCCTTCCATGGGTCGTAGTCCGGATCAGGTGGCTCCTGCGGCGGGCGCATTTCCTCGGGAACGTGGCGGAGATTGACGCGCACGCGCCACCACAACGTGAAGCGGCCGCGCATACCATCGACCAGGACGTCGTCGACGGCGAGGTGCCTGGCAGCATCCGGATGCCGTTCGCGCCATCGGTCCAGGCCGGCAAGAGCGTCCTCCTTCTTGGCCGCCTGTGAGATGACGAGCAACGGATGGGACGAGCGCCGCCGGCCGGTTGGGCTCACCGTTCCGTCCTCACGGCGCGCCGGCGCCGACGGGAGCGCCGCGGCTACTGAGCCCGCACGGCCGCGCGGAGCCTTTGGGTTGGGCGGCGCGCCCTCGGATGGTTCTCGGCGGCGCCCGGATGGCTGCACCCGCAGCGGCTCACCCGGCTGCTTCGCATACATCGGCGGCCACGGGGCGTCGCCAAGGCCAGTCGCCTCGTCGCGGGCGGAGAGCTCCAGCAGCGCGTCAAGCGAGCCGACCGCGTCGTCAATCCCCGCGCCGACGTCGCCGAGCTTCGCGTAGCGAGGCGGTACGGTGGCGACCGTGAAGTCGCCAAGCTCCGCGTCCGGCACCTCGGCCCAGGCAAGCGGCGTACTCACCCGCGCATCGGGCACCGGTCGGACGGAGTAGACACTGGCGACGGTCTTGTCCTTGGCGTTCTGGTTGTAGTCGATGAAGACGCCGTGCCGCTCCTCCTTCCACCATTTGCTGGTTGCCAGCGCGGGAACCCGCCGCTCGACCTCGCGTGCCAGGGCCAGCGCGGCTCGGCGCACCTCCCCATAGCCCCAGCGCCGCTCAATCCGCGCGTAGACGTGGATGCCGCGCGAGCCGGAGGTCTTGGGCCAACCCACCAGTCCATGATCGTCGAGCACGTCGCGGACCGCGAGCGCGACGCGCCGGACGTCGTCCCATGCGACTCCGGGACCGGGATCCAGGTCGACGCGCAGCTCGTCAGGGTGCTCGGTGTCGTCCGCGCGGATGGGGTGTGGGTTGAGGTCAACGCAGCCGAGATTGATGACCCACGCCAGCGCTGCGGCATTGCTGACCACGACCTCGTCCGCAGTGCGACCGGAGGGAAATGAGAGCTCGACTGTCCGGACGTACTCCGGGACCGAGGCGGGCGCGCGCTTCTGGAAGAACGCCTCGCCGTCGATGCCGTGGACGAAGCGCTTGAGCGCCATCGGCCGATCACGAACGCCCCGCAGCGCCCCGTCCGCAACGGACAGGTAGTAGGTAACGAGGTCGAGCTTGGTGAATCCGATCGCAGGGAAGAAGACCTTGCCGGGATTCGAGACGGTGACCTCGCCACCGTCGAGCTCCAGGGTGACGGGCGGATCGGCCGGCATGACGACAGCCTAGCGGACCGGGGTAGCCTGTCCGCCATGTCAGAGCGAGTTCAGCGTCTCATGGCCGTGGCGCGTGCCTGGCTGGACCGATGGCGCTGGACCCGCATCACGCGTGCCGCGATCGTCGGCTTTGTCGAGCACGAGGGGGTGCAGTACGCGGGCTCGATGGCCTATTTCTCGGTCCTCTCGATCGTCAACCTGTTGGTGCTGGGCGTGGTGGCAACCAGCGTGGTCGTCGGGGAGGAGGCAGCCCGCACGTTCATCATCGATCGCGTCACCTCCAGCTCACCGATCGATCCAGCCCTGGTTGGTGACCTGATCGACCACGCGATCGCCAGCCGCGGCGGGATCACGGTTCTGGGCCTCGTCCTCGTGACGTGGGGAGCGCTCGGCACCTTCGGGGCGCTGAATGGCGGGATCGGCAAGGTCTTCCAGGATCTAGCGCCGCGGCGCCCCTATTGGCAGGACCGCCTTATCGGTCTGGTGCTTCTCGTGACGGCTGGCGCGCTGGGCCTCGGATCAGTGGTGATCGGCATCGTCACCGATGTGGTCGCTCGTCTCGCGAAGCCGGTCGCGGGCGCCGGGCCTAGCGATCTCCTTTTGGGCGGCGTGGGGCTCGTGCTCCCGCTGGTCACCGTCTTCGCCGCGTTCTTCGTCGTCTATCGCGTCGTTCCCAACCGCCGGTTGACAGCGACCGAGATCTGGCCGGGAGCCCTCGTCGCGACCGTGCTGTGGACGGCCCTGCGCCTCGGATTCACGGTTTACACCACTCGGATTGCGCGCTACGACTCCGTTTTCGGACCGATTGCGGCAGGCATCAGCCTCCTCGTCTTCCTCTATTTCTCGAGCGTCATCGTGCTCGTTGGCGCCGAGGTGACGCGTGCCAGCGCGCTGGAGGCCGAGCAGAGAAGCATGGCCATTGAGTAGGACGGTGTAGTACATTCGGGCCTGTCATGCGGCCGGTCGAGCCGGTAGCATGGGCCACCGTTCTCGTATTCGGCATCTCTCCGCACGGGGCACCAGGGGCATTGCACACCGCACGAACGAACGGCGCATGACGCGACGATCACATCTGACCACCACGATCGTGGCCCTTCTGGTGGTCGGATGGATGGTCGCAGGAGCGGAACCTCGCGGCTCGGTCCTCGCCGCGGACCCGCTTTCCGACGCAAAGCAGAAGCAGCTGCAGCTTGCCAATTCGCTGGCACAGCAGCGCGCGCAGCTCGCGCGCCTCAGGTCCACGGCTGCTCAGCTCAGTTCCGCGCTGGCCAACGCCAAGGCGCAGCTCGCATCCGTCAGCGCCCAGTACGAGCAGGTTGCGCAGACGCTGACCACCGTCACCCAGGACATCGTTGACACCCAGGCGCAGCTCGACACGCTCAACGCGCAGATCACCGCGCTCAATGCGCAGCTCAACCAGGTCGCGGCCGATATCGTCGAGCAGACCGCCGAGCTGACTGCGCGTCAGGCCCTCCTCCAGGACCACCTGCGCGCTGCCTACGAATCGAGCATGACCTCGTTGCTGGAAGTCATGCTGGCCGCGCGAAATCTCGACGACGCCACGAATCAGGTCGGGTACCTGCTCACCATCGGGGACCAGGACCAGGCCCTGGCCGATGAGATTCGCTCGCTGCGCGCCTCGCTCGCACTCAAGCAACAGGAGCTGCTCGACGGGCGAGCAACCCTGAACACGGCGCGGGCGCAGGCCGAAGAGGAAAAGACCGCGCTGGACGCCAAGCGCGCCCAGCTGGTCCAGCTTCAAGCCAAGCTGGCAATCCTCAAGATTCAATGGGAGGCCAAGAGGGCCGAGCAGGAAGCGGCGCTCAATGCCGCTCTCGGAGCGAGTGGGAACGTTGCGCAGCAGATCGCGGCCAATGAAGCGGCGGCGAAGGCGGTTGCGGCGCTCGTGGCTCGCCTTCAGGATGAGGCCCGGCGAGCCTCGATGGTGTCGGCCGGTGGCTTCCGCTGGCCCGAAGCTGTATACAACATCACCCAATATTTCGGGCCGACCACGTTCACCCTCGAGCCGCCATACACCTACAACGGCGTCTATTACGCGCACTTCCACACTGGTCTCGACATCGCCGCAGGCTGCGGAACACCGATCCACGCCGCCGGGACGGGCGTGATCGTCGCCTCAGGTCAGCCTCTCTGGCCGTACGACTCGGCGTATGGGGTGATCATCGACCACGGCGGCGGCATCAATACGTGGTACTGGCACCTCCAACCGCGGGTGGTCGTTCGCACCGGGCAGACCGTCCAGGGTGGTCAGCTGATCGGCTACGAGGGCTCGACGGGGTATTCGACGGGCTGCCACCTGCACCTCGCCTTCAACGTCAACGGCGTCTGGCGCAACCCTCTGGCGTACCTGCCCTAGTCTCCTGCCGCGGCGCCCACCATCAGCATCGACCGACGCAGGGCAGGCAGGTAGAGCCGGTCCGCGTACTCGCCGAGCATGCGGGCAGTGCTGAAGCGCCAGATCGCGGCCTCGACTGCCGAGCGCATCGTTTCCAGCCAGGCCGTCGGCAGGCCATCCGCGTCGCGCTCGAAGAAGCGCGGGACGATCTCGTCCTCGAGGAGCCGATAGAGCTCAGCAGCGTCGGCAGCGTCCTGCTCCTCGTCGTCCGGGTTGCTCTCCGTGCCCCCGATCGCCCAGCCGTTTCGGCCGTTGTACCCCTCGTTCCACCACCCGTCGAGGATGCTGACCGAAGGGATCGCGTTGATCGCGGCTTTCATGCCTGACGTCCCCGACGCCTCCATTGGACGGCGCGGGCTGTTCAGCCAGATATCGACTCCGCCGATCATGAAGCGCGCCACCCGAATGTCGTAGTCCTCGATGAGAGAGACGTGGCCGCGCAACTGCTCCGATCGGCTCAGGGTGAAGATGCGCTGGATCACGCGCTGTCCGGGCCGATCCGCGGGGTGCGCCTTGCCCGCCAGCACGATCTGCACCGGCCGCTCCGGATTCGAGACGAGCCGCGCCAGCCGTTCCTCGTCGCGGAACAGCAGGTCCGCGCGCTTGTAGGTCGCGAACCGCCGGGCGAAGCCAATCGTGAGGGCGAGCGGGTCGAGTGACCCATGGACGGTACGCAGCAGGTCAGGCGATTCGCCGTGGCGGGCGAACTGCCGCGAAAGGCGCCGTTCGACGAACCCGACCAGCTCCCGCTTCTGCTGCTGGTGCGCGGCCCACAGGTCGCTGTCGGTCACGTCCGCGAGACGCTCGAACGGCTCGCGACCGTTGAGATCCGCGGCAAGTGACGTCCCGAGCGCCCGCTCATAGAGGCGTCGCAACGGTCGTCCGAGCCAGCTGGCGACGTGCACGCCGTTGGTGATGGCGGGAATCGGATGGCCGGCTATTCCCTGCCAGGTCTCGGTCGCGGTTACCGCGTGGAGCTCGCTCACCGCGTTCGCGTCGCCCGCGTGACGCAGGACGAAGGCGGTCATGTCGAAGGGTGCGTCGGGCTCGTCGGTGTGGCCTCGGCCAAGCTCCAGGACCCAATCGGCCGGCATGCCCGTGGCGGCGAACCAGGGGGCAAGGTTCTTGGCCACCAGAGCACGCTCGAAGACCTCGTTCCCGGCGGGTACCGGTGTATGGATGCTGAAGACCGCGTCCCGACCGACATGTCGCAACGCCTCCGCGGGCTCGAGACCGGGTTCGTTCGCGATCAGCTCACGCGCGCGTTCGAGAAGGAGGAATGCAGAGTGCCCCTCGTTCAAGTGCCAGACGCCCGGCTGGATACCGAGCGAGCGCAGTGCCCGTACGCCGCCGATCCCCAGCACGATCTCCTGGCAGAGGCGCATCTCCCTCCCGCGAACGTAGAGGATGTGGGTGATGGGCCGATCCGCCGCGTCGTTGCGGGGTAGATCCGTATCGAGGAGCAGGACCGGCACGCGGCCGACCTGTGCGACCCAGACATCGGCCCGCACGGTGCGCCCAGGGAAGTCGATCGCGACCTGCAGGGCAGAGCCGTTCTGGGCACGAGCCCGTCGCAGCGGGAGCTGCTTGGGATCGACGTACGGATGGGCGTGCTCCTGGTGGCCGTCCGCGTCGATCTCCTGGCGGAAATAGCCTCGGCGGTAGAGAAGGCCCACGCCAACGAACGGGAGCGAGGCGTCGGATGCCGACTTGCAGTGGTCGCCGGCCAGGATGCCGAGGCCGCCCGAATAAATCTGCATCGACTCGTGGAAGCCGAATTCGGCGCAGAAATAAGCGACCGGGCTGCTGAGGGCCCGGTCGGGGTGTGCGGTGATCTCGTGTCGGTACCAGCTGTCGGAGCCATCGGCCAGGTAGCGGTGGAACTCGTCGAGAAGCCGGCTGGCGTCGACCATAAAATCCTCGTCGGCGACGAGCTCTCCCCATCGAGCGGGGTCGGTGCCAAGCAGCACCGGAATCGGGTTGCGATGCCGCGACCATGCATGAGCATCGATCCGGCTGAAAAGGGCTCCTGCCCGGGGTGTCCAGGACCACCACCAGTTGTATGCGAGCTCAGCCAGCCCCTCGAGACCTGGAGGAAGTCCAAAGTCGTGACCGGCGAGGGTCGGGACCTGCACTGGGCGGCTCATGAGCCCGAGGATGATACAGATGGACGGCACAGTCCATCGGTGCTCTCGACACGAGGCAGTACGCTATCGGCCCCGTGATGGACGGTTACTCAGTCAAGGAAGCGGCATCGATTCTCGGGATCCCGAAGCAACGCGTCTGGGAGCTCATCGCTCGAGGCGTCCTCGCGGGCCAGTCCGAGGTCAGCGGCGCAATGCGCGTCTTCCTTCAGCCCCAGGCGCCCAAGGTTCCCGAGCCGGCTGCGCCTGTTGTGCGTCCGAGCAACGGAAACGGGAACGGCGGTGGTGCGTCGGTGCACGACCTGGGCGCATTCCGCGACCTCTTGACCGAATTCCGGAACCTCACCGAGCGCTATGGGCAGGCGCTGCTGGCGCTGGGCGAGGCGCGCGGTGAGGTAGCCGCACTGCGGACACGCGTAGAGCTGCTGGAGGCCAGGATGGAGATCCGGCTGCCGGGCCCTTCCGCCGCCAGCCTGGCGTCCACCCCGTGGCAGCCGCCGGCCACCGAGCGGCTTGGCGCGGATGAGCCCGAGGCGCCCGATGCGCCCGCTGCCACCGATGGCGCGGGCGTTGCGGGCCAGGAAACCAGCACCTCCGCCGAGGGTTCCTCGTCTGAGGGCTCTCGGTCCGAAAGCACCGAGGCGGACGGTGGTGCGGCTGCGACGGCCGGGCCTGGTTCACCAGCTGAGCCCGAGATTGCGAATGCATCTCTGGGGGCGGGCGGAGCGCCGCGAATCGAGCCGGCATTCGAGCCGCTCCCCGTCGCACCCTTCGAGGCCGTCGAGCCAACCGTTCCGCTCGAAGTGGCCGCGCCGGAGGGAGAAGCGCTCGCCGAGCCCGGCCGTCGGCCAAGACGGCGGCGGGGTGGGAGCCGATCGGCCGTCGAGGGGATCGCTCAAGCCCTCGCTCGCGCTGACGACCCGGCTAGTGGCGGCCTGCCAGGAGGTCTCGAGACGGCTGAGGCGCTTCAGGCGCTGCGCCACGAGATGGCGGCTGCATCGTCCCGTGGCGTTTCGGCGTTCGTGGCGGACGCCGAAGATGACATCGCTGAACCCGCACTCGCTTCGGCAATCGATGTTGACGAGATGTTTGCCGATGATCGGCTCGGCGGGACTGCTCTCGAGGAGCAAGCGCCCGCCACACCAGCGGAGCCTCAGGCGGGGATCGCATCCGCTCCGACCGAATCCGTCGAGGAGGAGGCATCACCTCAGTCAGAGGCATCGTCCGTGTCGGGGGACGAGATCGAGTCAGTGATCGCCCAGGCCGCTGCGGTGCTCCCTCCGGGCTACAGCACGAGTTGGGAAGAGCCCGACTGGATCGCGGAGGAGGACCTTCTCGAGGAGCCAGTCGAAGCGGCCTCATCGACGGCGGAGGAGCAGGGTCGGTCCGAGGTCGCTATAGCGCCGGAGCCGGACGCCCGTGACGAGGATTCCTCTACCGAAGCGGTGCTGCCGACGGACGAGTGGGAGCCAGCCATCGGCAACTGGTCGGCCTCGCCCGAGGCTTCGTACAAAAGCGATCTTTCCTATGAACCCACTGAGCCGACCGGACCAGCCGAACCCTCCGAATCTGCCGAGACTGCGGAACCGATGGCGATCGAGCCGCAGGGCGACACCGCAACCGAGCCCCTCTCCGGAACGGACGCCGCGGCCGTCGTCGTGGTCGGGTCCGTCATGGAGCCTGAATTGGCATCAGGGTTGGGGCCGGGCACTTCCGCTGAACAGATTCATGTCCGCGCCGAACCCACGGAGCCAGACGAGCAAGCCGAGCCCGTCGAGTCTGGTGAGCATGTCGAGCCGATGGCGACGGCGGAGGCGGATGCCGTTGGTGAACCAGACACGTGGACGGATACCGCGCCCACCGTCGAGCATGTGCTAGTCATCGAGCCAGGGGCAATAGAGTCGGAGTCACTAGCAGAGATTGTCTCGGCGATCGAGCCTGAACGAATGGCAGATTCCGAATCGGCAATCGAGCCGGAAGCAGTGGATAAGGCCGAATCGGCGCCGATTCTCGAAGGGACCCCGGTCGGGCCGGAGCAGCTGGAACGGCCGGAAGAGGCGTTTCTCGAAGACGAATCAGCGCTCGAGCCGGAACCGAACGTCGAGCCCGAATCGACGCTCGAGCCCGCGGTGGCGATTGAGCGCGCATGGGAGCCGGAGCCACAGATTGGCGCGCCGCCCGACGCCATGCGCACCCAGCCATCGGTTCCCACGCTGTCGTCCCCAGCGGAGGCGCGAACGCGGTCGGCTGACGACGAAGAGGAGTTGATGTGGCTCGGTGACGAGTTCGGAGCACCGACGACCAGCCCATTCGGCGCCCGAAGCGTGCCTCCTTCTTCTCCGCGCCCGGCGCCTGGGACCTTGCCGGGCTTCGAGGACACGTTGGGTCGAATGGCGGCCGAGCGTGGTTGGGAGCCCAGCGAGATCACGGCCATCCGCGCCCTCCTCGCCGGACCCAGCCGCCAGTCAGTTGGAGACGAGCCTGAGCCCGAGCAGCTGGAGGCCGCAGCCGCCGCGGCGAGCGACCTGGGCGGGGAGCCCGTGGCGGAGGAACCAGATTCGGAGCTGGCGAGTTCCGAGCTGAATTCCGAGCAGGAATTCCCCGACGAAGTGACGGCGGCGATCAGCGTCGAAGAGGCCGCGCGCGAGCGAGGCGGCGTCGGCGATGACGCGGCGGGGGCCGACGAGATGGAGGTCGCCATCGGCTCCGCGGAAGGCGAGCCGATCGGCACTGTCGCACCGGACGCGAGCGAGCAGCCCGAGGGTAGGCGAGCATCATCGGTCTGGGTTGAGCCGGGACCTCTCCAGGGACTGCGGGACGCGATGGCGGCAGTGGACGAGGGCGACGAGCTCCTTGGATGGGAGCAGTCGACCCGCTACAGTGCGTCCGGAGCCGACGGGTCGGTGGCGCGCCATGAGCAGGCGAACACCGCCGTGGACGAATCGGAGGCTCGGCCGATCGACCCTATCCCGTCCGAGCCGGCTCCACTTCAGGCAGAGGCGTCGGAGTCCCAGCCACTGGAACCGCCGCTGCCGGAGCCCCAGCCCCAGGCCGACTCGCCCCAGCCCCAGGTGGCCGCGGCACAGCCGCCGGAGCCACGGCCCGGCGTGGGGCAGCCCGCTGCGACGGAACGCCAATTCCCACTTCGTTCGACGATGAGGGCGTCCATACCGGCCGCGAGCTCCGGCGAAGAGCCGGATTGGCTGCACGACCGCCGTGGGCCCGCCGCCGACGCGTATCGCCGCCTGCGCCGCCTCTTCCCCCGCTGATCGCGAGGCGGGACGCGAATGACGCGATCGCGCATTCCGGATCTCGGGCCCAAGGGCGAAGGCTGGGTCTTCGGGCAAGTCGCGCTTATCCTCGCTATCGCGGTCCTGGGCGCTCTGGCGCTGCCCCACGCATTCGAGGTGGGCGGCTTCGTGCGCGCCCTACAGATCATCGCGGGGGCGATCCTGATGCTGACGGGCGTCCTCGTCGTCTGGCTCGGGGTCGGGGACCTTGGGCCAAGCCTGACGCCAACCCCACGGCCCCGATCCGACGGTCAGCTCGTGGTGCGGGGCATATACGCGCGGATCCGCCACCCCATCTATGCAGGCATCATCGAGCTGGCGATCGGCTGGGCCGGTGTGACCGGCAGCTGGTGGGCATTCGCGACGTCCGTCGTCCTCGCCGTCTGGCTCGATCTCAAGTCGCGGCGCGAGGAGGCCTGGCTCATCGAGCGATATCCGGAGTACGCGGCATATCGCGAGCGGACGCCCCGCTTCCGCCCTCGTTTCCGCTGACCGATGGCGGCCCTGCATGGGCTCGGCGGCAGCATCGTGCTGGTCGCCGAGGTCTTGTTCGTCATCGGCTCCGCGCTGATGTCCCGGCGCGGTGGCTCGCCCTGGGTCGGTCGTGCCGTCATCGTGGTCGCTGCACTCCTGGCCGCTGAGGCGGTACTGGGCGCCATCACGTGGTTGGGTGGTGACCGTCCGCGCGAGGCGCTCCATTACCTTTACGCCGTCGCGGCGCTCGCCACGCTCCCCCTCGCTGCAACCTTCGCGTCCGAGGCACCGCCGCGCCCCCGCGCCATGGTGATGGCCGTCGCGGGCGTGCTCCTCGTGATCCTCACCTGGCGCCTTGCCTCGACCGGGTAATCGGCTAAGGGTCGCTCGGCAAGGTACCCGGCGGACCAGGCGCCATTCGCGCCCTATGATGAACGGACCGATGACACGCCTCCGGCAGTTCGCCGTGGCGCTCGCCGCCGGCGCGCTGCTCGCGCTCGGTACGCTGCTCGCATTCGGGTCGAGCAGCGATCCGGAGAGGGGCAGCCGCCCACTAGCCATCCCTTCACAGGTCACCGGCTTGAGCGAGGGGCGCGACCTTTTCACGGCGCGCTGCTCCTCGTGCCATGGGATGAACGGCGAGGGAACCGCGTATGGGCCGAGCCTGCAGGACGTCGGAGCGGCCGCGGCCGATTTCGAGTTGCGCACCGGCCGCATGCCGTTCACCGGTCCGCCCGGCAGCCAGGCGACCCGCAAGCCGCCCGCCTTCAATGAGCACGAGATCCAGGTCCTGGTGGCCTTCGTCGCCTCCCTGGACAACGGGCCGGCGATCCCCGATCCACGAATCGACCCCCGGCTCCTGTCGGACGGCCAGCACCTGTTCATCGCCAACTGCGCGCCCTGTCACGGAGCGACGGCGAATGGCGGCGCGGTCGGCGGGGGAGCGCTCGCGCCGCCCCTCGACCGGGCCACGTCGGTTGAGATCGCCGAAGCCATGCTCATCGGTCCAGGCCAGATGCCGGTCTTCAGTGCTCTCGCGGCGACGGATCGCGACGCGATCGTCACGTACCTCCTTCAGCTCCGAACCGCTCCGAACCCCGGCGGCCTCTCGATCGGGGGAATAGGGCCCGTGCCGGAGGGCTTCGTGGCGTGGGTCGTGGGGATGGGAATGCTACTGATCGTTGCCGTGCTCGTGGGGCGTGACTGGCGGAGCGTCAGCCGGTGAGGGCCGAGCGGGCGATCGTCGGAGCGCTGGCCGTCTCGATCCTGGCATCGCTCGGCCTGATCGCGCTCTACGCCCTGGGCGGCGGCGTGCAGCTGGAGGGAATCCTGCTGGCGCTCGCCCTCGGCGGCGTCGGTACGGCGATCGTGATCTGGGCGGTAGCGCTCCTTGACGCCCCGATCGAGGTCGAGGAGCGCCACTCGCTGGCT
>Ga0070708_100000511_pt1 | contig 29095 bp, 28 predicted proteins | sample KBSK5503metaG_FD_65469 | JGI IMG/M metagenome (GOLD analysis project Ga0070708, IMG submission 65469) | Corn, switchgrass and miscanthus rhizosphere microbial communities from Kellogg Biological Station, Michigan, USA - KBS K5-50-3 metaG | ecosystem: Host-associated > Plants > Roots >... | reverse complement strand
GGGGAAGGCACGATCGCGTCGCGCGGCCCGGACGTCGGTGCGGCGTCGGCGAGGAATCGATCGAAGAAGTCGCCCCACTCGGCGACCACCAGCTCACGCGCCGGATCGGGCGCCAGCTCTGCCGCCACCCGGCAGCGGGGGTCCCGATCGACCACCAGGATCCGGTCGTAGGTGGCGGCCCCGCGTGCCCGCGCCCGCGCCAGCTGACCGGCGTAGAAGCTGCCGTAGCAGCCGCCGCCGACGATGACGACGGTGCTAAGGAAGACGGTCGGCTCGGTCGGTCCGGACGAGTCTGCCACCATCCACCGCCAGCGTAGTGCCGGTCACGTAGTCGCCGCCCTCGAGCAGGTAGAGCACAGCGGCGACGACGTCGGCCGGGCTCCCCAGCCGCTCGAGCGGCGTCGAGCGTGCGAGCCAGTCTCTCGCCGCCTGGTCGTACGTCTCGGGCACCAGCACCGCGCCGGGGGCGATGGCGTTCACCGTCACCTCGGGTGCCAGGCTCAGCGCGAGGACCTTGGTGAGCATCACGATCCCCGCCTTGCTCACCGAGTGGGCCGCGTATGCGGGCCACGGCTCGAGGCCGGCGAGATCGGCCAGGTTGACCACCTTCCCGCGCGCCTCGCGAAGCGCCGCGGCCGCCCCCTGAGTGCAGAAGAAGGCGGCCCGCAAGTTGAGGTCCAGGATCCGGTTCCACTGCTCCGGCGTCGTCTCCTCGAACCTGAGCCGCTCCATGACCGCCGCGGAATTTACCAGGACGTCGAGCCCACCGAACGCCGCCGCCACGCGACCCGGCAGGTCCCGCGCCGCCTGCGCGTCGGTCAGGTCCGCCGGGAAGCACTCGGCGCGGCCGCCCCCGGCGAGGATCTCCTCCCGCAGGGCCCGCGCCCCCTCGCCCGAAGCGTGATGGTGGAGCCCCAAGGCCATGCCGCGATCGGCCAGCGCCCGGGCCAGCGCCCGTCCCAGCCGGCGGCCGGCCCCGGTCACGAGCGCGACTCGGCCGCGGAGCTCCACGCTCAGCCTCCCGCGGGCGTGATAGGGAGGATCGCGCCGGTGGTGGTCGCGGCCGGATCGGCGAGTGACAGGATGCCCTCGGCGATGGCGGTGAGCTCGACGTATGCCGCCCCTGCCCCGGCGGCCGCGACGTTGTCGCCGGTCCGCACCATGCCGGGCGCGACGGCGTTCACCCGGATGCCTCGGTCGCGCAGCTCGAGGGCCAGACTGCGAGTGAATCCGGCGATCCCCGCCTTCGCCGCCACGTATGCGGCCATCGGGGCCTGCGGATCCACCACGGCGATCGAGGCCACGTTGACGATGGCCCCCCGCGTGGCCGCGAGCGCCTCCACCGCGGCCTGGGACACCAGAAACGTCGTCTTGAGGTTGATGGCGATCTCGCGATCGAAGTCGCGGACGCCGATCCGCTCGATCGGTCCGTACGTCGTGAGCCCGCCCGCCAAGTTCACCACCGCGTCGAGCCGGCCGAATCCGCGGACGGCGGTCTCGATCGCGAGCGCCGCGATATCCGGCAGGGTGAGATCCCCGGCGCACGGGCGCGCCTCCATTCCGGCCGCGGCGAACTCCCGCGCCCGCTCGGCGACGCCCACCGCGTTGAGGTCGGCGAGCACGAGCCTGGCGCCTGACCGACCGAAGGCCTGGGCCACGGCATTGCCGATCTGCCCGGCCCGGCCCACGCCGGTCACGAGCACGACACGATCGCGGAAATCGGGAGCGGCCACGGGGAAGCTACGAGGGCGTCGGCGTGGGGACTGCCCGCGGGCGCGCGGACTCGAGCGCCTCGAGCCACGCCAGCGGCACGTTTTGCGAGCCAAGCGCGCCGTGGGTCTCGTCGCCGACGGGGTCGCCGTGCCAGTCGCTGCCGCCGGTGCGGCGGAGCCCCAGGTCGAGCGCGAACTCGGTGAGTCGGGCGCGGATGTCGGGATCGTGGCTGGGATGGCGGGTTTCCACTGCGTCCAGCCCCGCTTCCCGGAAATGCACGAGGAGGCTGCGGGTCCCGCGGTCCTTGAGGTGCGCCGCGGATACAACGCCGCCCACCCGGTGCACGAGGTCGGCGACGTCGGCGAACGAAGGAAGGGATTTCTCGACGAACGCGGGCCGGCCGCGCCCGAGATACCGATCGAACGCTTCGCCCACGTTGGCCACTTGCCCCCGACGCACCAGCGCCCGCGCAACGTGCGGCCGGCCCACCGCGCCGCCTTCCGCCTCCGCGAGGACGTCCTCGTGGCTCACCGGGACGCCGAGCCGATGCAACCGATCCACCATGGCCCGGCCCCGCCGCGACCGGTCCGCACGGCATTCCACGAGGAAGTCCTCCAGGATCTTTGTGCCCGGTGGCAGGAAGTAACCGAGGAGATGCATCTCGCCCCAGGGCGCCGCGACCGAGAACTCGCAGCCGCCGATCACTCGCACGCCCAGCCGCTCGCCGGCCGCGATCGCCGCCGGGATGCCGCCGAGCGTATCGTGGTCGGTGAGCGCGATAGCGGCGAGACCGGCCGCGGCCGCCCGCCCCACGACTGCCTCGGGCGTGAGCTCGCCGTCCGACGCGGTCGAGTGGACGTGAAGGTCGATGATCGGCCCCCGGAGGTTGTTCCCCTCCGTCACGCGCGGTACTCCGTTTCGGGCGCGGTCCAGGCCGGTTGCGAGTGGGCGAGCAGGGACCGGAGCTGCGCATCGGTCAGCTCCGACAGGGCCAGCTCCGAGCTCTTGGCGCCCAGCGGCGAGTAGCGGGTGACGCGGCGCTCCCGGCCCGCGCCGGCTCCCCGGGTGAAGACGAGCCCCAGCTCGTCCTTCACATACTGGGTGACCCGCCCGCTCACCGCCACCTCCCATTGATCGCCGTTCACCTCGATGAACCGACGCGGCATATCAGAGCGCGACCTCCTCCCAGAGCTCCCAGGCCTCCGGTGCGTACGTGGCGAGATCGCGGAGGCGCTGCTCGAGCCGGCGCTCGTCATCCCGGGGCTCCGCGACCGCGCGATGGGCTTCGCGGGTTCGGCTCTCGCTGCATTCGAGAAACGCCCCGCCCCGGTCCCGCGCCCGGAAGAGCCAGAGATGCCTCCCGCGGGCCCCGGACAGGCCGGCGAGCTCGGCCACCGTGGCGAGGTACTCCGACTCCGCCCCCGCCGGCACAGTCACGCGCGACACCGTGAGCGTCCGCGCCATCTCAGCCGGCGTCCTCGGGGAAGCTCTCCAGGGTACGCTTCACGTCGGCCATGAAGCGGTCGGCGTCGGCGCCGTCCACGATGCGGTGATCGAACGCGAGCGACAGCATCCCCATCAGGCGGATCGCGATCGAGTCGGTACCGTCCACCGTGAGGACGGCCGGCTGCTTCGTGATCGAGCCCACGCACAGGATCGCCGCCTGGGGCTGGTTGATGATCGGCGTGCCGATGAGCGAGCCGAACACGCCGGGATTGGTGATGGTGAAGGTCCCCTTCTGGACCTCATCCGGGCTCAGCTTCTTGGCGCGCGCGCGGTCGCCGAGATCGTTGATGGCCCGGGCGATCCCGGCGAGGGACAGCTCGTCCGCGTGGCGGACGACGGGAACGATGAGCCCCCAGTCCAGGGCGACCGCGATGCCGAGGTTGATGTCGCGGCGGAACACCGTCGCGTCGGCGCCGACAGCCGCGTTCACCACGGGGTGGCGGCGCAGGTTGTCGGCGATCGCCTTGGCGATGAAGGCGAGGTAGGTCAGGTTGACGCCGCGCGCGGCGAACTCCTCCTTCTTCTTCGATCGGATCTGCGAGACCCGGGTGAAGTCGATCTCGAAAATCGTGTTCACGTGCGGGGAGACGCGCCGCGACATCACCATGTGGTCCGCCGTGAGCTTCCGGATCCGGGACCACGGCTCGACCCGGTCGCCCGGCCAAGGCTCGACGCCCGGCGCAGCTGGGGCGGCGACCGTCGCGGGCGCCGGGGCCGCACGCGCGGGAGTCGGCGCAGGCGGGGACGGTGCGGCAGGCGCCTCCAGATAGCCGAGCACGTCGTGCTTGGTCACCCGGCCGGCGAGCCCGGTGCCGGGAATCGTGGACAGATCGAGGTTATGCTCGGCCGCCATCTTCCGGACCAGCGGCGTGGACTTGCGCCGGAGGCGGTCCTCGGCCGTCTCCGACGCTCCGTTCCCCACTGGGGCCGGCGGCACTGGAGCGGCGGCGGCCGGGGCCGGCTTGGCCGGTGCTGTCGCGACGGCGGCCGGGGCCGCGGCGGGCGCCGGGGCGGCCGGGGCGGGCTTCGGGGCCACCGCCGGAGCCGGCGTGGAAGCTCGCGCCGGGGCCGGCGTTGCGGGGGCGGCAGCGGCGACCGGGGCGCCGACCTCCGTCTCCAGTCGCGCGACGACCGTCTGCACCGGGACGGTCTCGCCTTCCTGCACCAGGATCTCCGCCAGGACGCCGGCGCTGGGCGCCGGGATCTCCGCGTCGACCTTGTCGGTCGAAATCTCGAACATCGGCTCGTCCCGCTTCACCTGGTCGCCCACCTTCTTGAGCCAGCGCGACAGCGTGCCCTCGGCGATGGACTCGCCCATCTGGGGCATGACGACGTCTATCCGGGCCATGAACGGTTCCCCCGCTGCTAGTAGGCCGCCAGCCACCGGGCCGCGGCCACGATATCCGCGGTCTGCGGCAGCACGAAGTCTTCGAGCCCGGGCGCGGCCGGCAGCGGCACGTCGTGCGCCGCCACCCGGCGCACCGGCGCGTCGAGCCACTCGAACGCCAGCTCGTTGATCCGGGCAGTGATCTCGCCGGCGATGCCGCCGGTCATCGTATCCTCGTGCACGATCAGCACGCGGTTCGTCTTCTTCACGGTCGCGACGATCGCCGCGTCGTCGAGGGGCAGCAGTGAGCGAAGGTCGAGCACCTCCACCGACAGCCCGTCCTCCCGCTCCAGCTCCTCGGCCGCCTCGAGCGCCTTCCAGACCGTTGCCGCGTAGGTGATGATGGAGAGGTCCCGGCCATCGCGCGCGACCCGCGCCTGGCCGATGGGGACCGCGTAGTCGCCGGCGGGGACGGTGCCCTTGATCCGCCGGTAAAGGTACTTGTGCTCGAAGAAGAGCACGCAGTCGTCGTCCCGGATCGCGGCCTTGAGCAGCCCCTTCGCGTCGGCCGGCGTCGCGGGATACACGATCTTGAGTCCGGGCGTGTGGAGAAACGCGGCCTCGGGATTCTGCGAGTGGAACGGCCCCCCGCGCACATACCCGCCGCTCGGGCCGCGGACGACCATCGGGCAGGGAAGAAACGCACGATAGCGTACGGTGGCGACATAGTTGGTCAGGATGCTGTAGGCGCAGGAGATGAAGTCGATGAACTGCATCTCGCAGACGGGCCTCAGCCCCATGTGGGCCGCGCCGGCCGCGGCTCCGACGAAGCCGGTCTCGCTGATCGGCGTGTCGATCACGCGGTCGGGGCCGAATCGCCCCAGCAGTCCCTCGGTGACCTTAAACGCACCGCCGTAGGCCCCGATGTCTTCGCCGAGGCACAAGACCGAGGGGTCGCGCTCCATTTCCTCGGCGAGCCCGTCGCGGATCGCCTCAAGGTAGGTTGTCTCAGCCACGCAGCCCTCGGCGATACCAGAGCAGGGGCGCGGCCGGCGGGTCCGCATGCACGCCCACGAGCGCGTCGGACGGATCGGGCGGCGGCGACTGCTCGGCGGCGTCGGTCGCCCGGTCAATCTCGTCGCGGACGCGGGCCTCGAGCCCCGTGAGCTCCGACGGTTCCACCCCGAGCGACTGCGTGAGGCGCGTGGCGTAGCGCTGTAGCGGATCGTTCTCGGTGGCCCAGCGCTCGATCTCGCCAGCCGGGACGTAGGACTGGCTGTCGTGCTCTGCGTGCCCCTTCCGCCGGTAGGTCACGAGCTCGATCAGGGTGACGCCACCGCCCCGGCGGGCCCGGTCCACGGCCTCCTTCGTCACCTCGTACACCGCGAGCACATCGTTACCGTCGGCGCAGCCGCCGGCCACCCCGTACCCCGCCGCCTTGTCCACGAAGCTCTTGGCGGCGGTTTGCCGGGCCGTGGGTGTGGAATAGGCGTAGCCGTTGTTCTCGACGATGACGACGAGCGGACAGCGCTGTACCGCGGCGAAGTTGAGTCCCTCGTGAAACGCCCCCGTGGACGTGGCCCCGTCGCCCACGTAGACCAGACCGACCCGCGATTGCCTGCGGAGCTTGAACGACAGGGTGACACCCGCCATGACTGGCACCAAGTCGCCCAGGTGCGAAATCTGCCCGATGAACCCGCGGCCGACGTCGCCGACGTGGATGTTGAGGTCCCGGCCGCGGGTCAGGCTGTCGCCCGTGGCCAGATACTGCCGCAGCACCTCCACCGGCTGGGTCCCGTGGACCAGCAAGGACCCCAGGTTCCGAATGAGGGGCGACAGCACATCGCCCTGCGCGCGGTCCAGCGCGTAGGCGGAGCCGACCGCGTCCGCTTCCTGCCCGAGCGACCGGAACAGTCCGCCGTAGACCCGGGCCTGCCGGTACAGCGCCACCAGCCGCTCCTCGAGCGTGCGGGTGAGCACCATGTAGTAGTACAGCTCGAGCAGCTGATCGCGCGTGAGGCCCGCGGGGGCGGGCGCTGGAGCCGGGACCGAGGGGGAGAGGGCGCTGATGGAAGCCATGGGGCCAGGGGAACGGGGGAGCGGAGGCCGGGCAGGAACCTAAACCGTGAACAGTGAACAGTAAACAGTGAACACGGGGCTCCAGGTACGCACCGGAACCCCCGCTCACCGTTCACCGTTTCCCGTTTCACTGAGCTGACGTTTCGATCCGCATCCCGTAGAACGACCGATACACGAAGAACATGGACACGGCGAAGAACGCGGCGGCGAGGGCGTGGCTCAACCCCGCGCCTTCCTGCGCGGTGAGGGACACCGCCAGCTCGACGGCGAGGAGACCGAACAGCGTCGTGAACTTGATGATCGGGTTGAGCGCCACCGACGAGGTGTCCTTGAACGGGTCGCCCACGGTGTCGCCGACAACCGTGGCGGCGTGCAGCGGCGTGCCTTTCTGTTTGAGCTCGACCTCGACGATCTTCTTCGCGTTGTCCCACGCGCCGCCGGCGTTGGCCATGAAGACGGCCTGGTAGAGGCCGAACAGCGCGATCGAGACCAGATATCCGATGAAGAAGTAGGGCTCGACGAACGCGAAGGCCAGGGTGGCAAAGAACACGGTCAGGAAGATGTTGAACATCCCCTTCTGCGCGTACTTGGTGCAGATCTCCACGACCTTCTTGCTGTCCTCGACCGAGGCCTTGGTCGCGCCCTCGAGCTTGATGTTCCGCTTGATGAACTCGACCGCCCGGTAGGCGCCGGTCGTCACCGCCTGGATGGACGCGCCGGTGAACCAGTAGATCACTGAACCGCCGGTGATGAGGCCGAGCAGGAACGGGGGATGGAGCAGCGAGAGATTCTCGACGTTGGCCGTGAGCCCGTGCGTGAGGGCCACGATAATGGAGAAGATCATCGTCGTAGCGCCCACGACGGCGGTGCCGATGAGCACCGGCTTCGCCGTGGCCTTGAACGTGTTGCCCGCCCCGTCGTTCTCCTCCAGGAAGTGCTTGGCCCGCTCGAAGTCCGGCGCGAAGCCGAAATCCCGCTGGAGCTCCGCCGTGACGTTCGGGACCTGCTCGATCAGCGACAGCTCGTAGATGGACTGGGCATTGTCCGTCACCGGGCCGTAGGAGTCGACCGCGATCGTCACCGGACCCATTCCGAGGAAGCCGAACGCCACCAGGCCGAAGGCGAAGACGGCGGGCGCGACCATGAGCGCTCCGAGTCCCGTCGTGCTCACCCCGTATGCGACGGCCATCAGGCCCATGATCGTGATGCCGAGCCAGTAGCCGCTGAAGTTGCCCGCCACCAGGCCGGAGAGGATGTTCAACGAGGCCCCGCCTTCGCGCGACGAGGTGACGATCTCGCGCGTGTGCCGCGACTCCATCGAGGTGAACACCTTCACCAGCTCCGGGATGATCGCGCCGGCGAGGGTGCCGCAGCTGATCACCGTGGACAGCTTCCACCAGAGCGAGTCGTCGCCGCCCAGGCTCGGCACCAGCAGATACGAGACCAGATAGGTGAGCACGACCGACACGATCGACGTGAGCCACACGAGGAACGTGAGCGGGGCCTCGAAGTTCATCTTGTCGGCCGTGGCGAACCGGCTTCGCGCCAGCCCTTCGTTGATGAGGTAGGACGCGCCGCTCGCCACGATCATCATGACGCGCATCACGAAGATCCAGACCAGCAGCTGGACCTGGACGGCCGGATCCTTCACCGCGAGCAGAATGAACGAGATAAGCGCGACGCCGGTGACGCCGTAGGTCTCGAAGCCGTCCGCGCTTGGGCCCACCGAGTCGCCGGCGTTGTCGCCCGTGCAGTCCGCGATCACGCCGGGGTTCCGGGCATCGTCTTCCTTGATGTTGAAGACGATCTTCATGAGGTCGGAGCCGATGTCGGCGATCTTCGTGAAGATGCCGCCGGCGATCCGGAGGGCCGCCGCTCCCAGGGACTCCCCGATGGCGAAGCCGATGAAGCAGGGCCCCGCGTAGTCCCCCGGCACGAAGAGCAGGATGAAGAGCATCATCACCAGCTCGACGCTGATGAGCAGCATGCCGATGCTCATCCCCGCCTTGAGGGGGATCTGATAGCACGGGTACGGCTTGCCTCGAAGGCTCGCGAACGCGGTGCGCGAGTTGGCGAAGGTGTTCACCCGGATCCCGAACCAGGCGACCGAGTAGCTGCCGGCGATGCCGACGAGGCTGAACAGCAGGATGATCGCCACCTTGGGCGCCGGGAAGCCGCGGACGACGGCGCCGGTCGCGTCGGTCGTCTGGGCCAGGAGGCCGAAATAAACCGCCGCGATCGCGCCGATGAAGACCCAGAGCAGCATGAGGAACTTGCCCTGGGTGATCAGGTAGGTCTTGCACGTCTCGTAGATCAGCTCGGAGACCTCCCGCATCGCGGTGTGGACCGGGAGGCGCTTGAGCTGGCCGTAGATCACCAGCCCGAACAGGAGACCCAGCGCGCAGACGACAAGCCCGTTGAGGAGCAGCGTGTGACCGGGGATACCGCGGCTCAGGAACTGCACCGAGTTCAGGTCGGGGATCGTGAGGCTCGCCTCACCGCCCCCTGTGTGTCCCGCCGCCTCCTGGGCGAGCGCCGGACGGGCGGCAAGCAGGCCCGCCATCGAGAGGAGAAGCGCCGTCCACCGATTCATCGAGGGTCTCCTGGCTGGCTAGTAGGCGCCACGCGGCGCGTGGCTGGGCTCGGCCATCGTGTGCACCAGCGTGAGGAAGCGCTTGGCGAGCCGGTCGGCCTCGCTCTCCCCGGGCTGGTTGGTCTCCACCGTGATCCGCGTGTAGTGGCCGCCCTCGGCCTCGGCGGTCACGCCGATCTGACCGATCCCGCCGGCGAACCGCCGGCGGCGCGGGCCCTCTTCCATCGGTCGCAGCTGCGCCCCGAAGAACTCGGCGGCGCGGGCGAGCACCTCGTCCGGGCCCACTGAGGTCCGATGGAAGTACTTCATGCCTCGCTGTAGTACTCGATCCCGAGGTGGGTGATCGGCTCCTCGCCCATCAGCCAGCGAAGCGTGTTCTTAAGCTTGGTCTGCTGGATGAAAAGATCGTGCTCGGGGTAGAGACCCGGCGCCGTCTGGGGACTCTTAAAGTAGAAGGACAGCCACTCCTGGATCCCGACCAGCCCAGCGCGCGCGGAGAGATCGAAGAAGAGGGCCAGGTCGAGCACCAGCGGCGCGGCGAGGATCGAGTCCCGACAGAGGAAGTCCACCTTGATCTGCATCGGATAGCCGAGCCATCCGAAGATGTCGATGTTGTCCCAGCCTTCCTTGTTGTCCCCCCGGGGCGGGTAATAGTTGATCCGCACCTTGTGGTACATGTTGCCGTACAGCTCGGGGTAGAGCTGCGGCTGGAGGATGTACTCGAGCACCCCGAGCTTCGACTCCTCCTTGGTCTTGAAGCTCTCGGGGTCGTCGAGCACTTCGCCGTCCCGGTTGCCCAGAATGTTGGTGGAGTACCAGCCGGCCACGCCCAGCATGCGGGCCTTGAACATGGGCGAGAGGACCGTCTTGACCATCGTCTGGCCGGTCTTGAAGTCCTTCCCGCCGATCGCCACCCCGCGGGTCTTGGCCAGCTGCTCCAGCGCCGGGAAGTCGCAGGTGAGGTTCGGCGCCCCGTTGGCGAACGGCACGTTCTCCATCAGCGCGGCCCACGCGTACAGCATGGAGGGCGCGATGGAGGGCTCGTTGGCATCCATCGCCTTCTCGAAGGCCTCGAGGGTCCAATGCGCCGGCCCCGGGCTGATGAAGATCTCGGTGGAGGCGCACCAGACGACGACCAGGCGGTCGCACTGATGCTTCGCCTTGAAGTCGCGGATGTCGGCCCGGAGCTGTTCGGCGAGATCCCGCTTGCTCTTGGCCTTCTTGACGTTGGTCCCCTCGAGGCGCTTCACGTAGCTCTGATCGAACGCGGCCGGCATCGGCTTGATGCTCTTGAGGAAATCCGCGATCGGCTCGACGTGCTCGTGCCGGTCGAGCACGCCGGCCCGGACGCAGGCGGTGTAGCAGTCGTCGGGGATCGGGTCCCACGCGCCGAAGACGAGGTCCTTGAGGTCCGCGAGGGAAACGAAATCCTTGATCAGCGGCGCCCGGCCTTCGGTCCGCTTCCCCAGCCGGATGGTGCCCATCTGGGTCAGGGAGCCGATCGGCCGGGCCTTGCCCCGGCGGACGTTTTCGACGCCCGCGATGAACGTGGACGCGACTGCACCGAGCCCCACGCAAAGCACGCCGAGCCTGCCCCTAGCCGGCGCGAGCGTCCGCGCCTTGTGTTCCGCCACGCTTAGGATCCTTTCGCGAGAGAATCGAGCGCTCGCCTCCGGGGAGCAGGCTCCCCGACCCGTGCGGTCGACTCCGGCGCGCGGCCTTCCGCGTGCCGGTAGACATAGACGAAGCGCTGCACGACCGTGATGATCGAAGCGGCCGCCAGCAACGCCACGATCGCCTCGAGAACCAGGGCGCGGGGGCCGGCGCCGACCAGGAGCGACGCCCCGCCCAGCCCGACGATGCGCTCCGCCCGCTGCGCGATCCCCACCTTGCAGTCGATGCCGAGCCCCTCGGCGCGCGCCCGGGCGTACGAGACGAGCAGCGAGGCGAGAATCGCGACCATGCAGGTGACTACCGCCGGTAGCCGGTACGCCACGTCCGGCGCGGTGAGCAGGAACGCGCCGATCCCGATGAAGGTGGCCCCGTCGCCGATCCGGTCGAGCGTCGAGTCGTAGAAGGCGCCGAACTTCGTGACCATCGCGCCGCCTCGGGCCACTTGCCCATCGAGCGTGTCGACCACGCCGCTCACGAGCAGCAGCAGCCCGCCCAGGCGGATCGCGCCGACACCATAGGCCAAGGCCGAGAGAAGCACCAGCCCGGTGCCGAACGTCGTGATGGTGTTGGGCTTGGTGCCGCTTCGAATCAGCCAGTCCACCAGCGGGCGAACGGCGGAGTAGAACGGCCGTTCCAGGGCGTCCAGCAGCTTCAGCGGGTGTCGGTCCTCGGCCGGGCCAGGGTGATCACGGGGGGCTCACCGGCCCCGGAAAACGCCGCGAAACAATAATCGTGAGAACGGGATTTGGCTATTGGGAGCTGTTGGCCGTTAGCTGTTAGCCGTTAGCCGTTAGTCATTGGCCGTGAGCTATTCTCCGTACAACAGATAGGGCTTTCGCCGCGCCTCGAATGCAGCGAGCCCCGCGGCCCACCCCCGGACGATCTCGTCGGGATCCCGGCCGGCCTGGATCGCCTCGCGGAGTCCGGGCCCCCCGGCCAGTCGGTCGAAGTGCCGGGGGATCCAGCCGATCCGGTCGGGATGCAACGCTGCGATCGCGGCGAGAAGGTGGACCGCGGTCCTGGTGGGGTCGTAGGTCCTCCGGTCGGTCATTTCGAGCCGGATGCCGGCGACCGCTGTGTCCGCGAAGCGCCCGTCGCCCGGATGGCGCGGCGTGAAGGCCGCCGCCCGGAAGCGTACCCCGGGAAGACTCTCGGCCCGCACGCGGGCCAGCACCGCGACGGTATCGAGCCAGGGCGCCCCGATCTGCTCGAACGCCTCCTCGGTGCCGCGACCCACAGACAGGGCGGTTCCCTCGAAAAGGCACAGTCCGGGATAGTGGAACAGCGCCCCGATGGAGCGGAGGTTGGGACTGGGCGGAACGAAGGGGAGCCCGGTGTCGTCCCAGGCGAGCGAGCGACGCCAGCCCGCGACCGGCACGACCGTCAGCGCGGTCCCGAGCCCCAGGTCGGCGCGGGCGAGCCGAGCGAGCTCGCCGATCGTGAGACCGTGGCGCATGGGGACCGCGAGCCGGCCCACCGTCGAGACGAACGCGGGGTCCAGAACGTTCCCCTGCACCGCGCCGGCGATCGGATCGGGACGGTCCAGAACCACGACCGGAATCCGGGCGCGGGCCGCGGGGGCCATGAGGTCGATCGTGGTCCCGATGTACGTGTAGTAGCGGGCTCCGGCGTCCTGGAGGTCCACGAGGAGCAGGTCCAGGCCTTGCAGCATGTCCGCCGTCGGTGCCGTAAGCGGCCCGTAGAGGCTGTAGATTGGGAGACCCGTTGCGGAATCCACCGTCGAAGCGACCGCAGCCCCGGCGTCCGCCGTTCCCCGGAACCCGTGCTCGGGGCTGAAAAGCGCGACCAGACGCACCCCCGCTTGCAGGAGCCGCGTGACGTCGCTCACGCCCCGTGCGTCCACGCCGGCCTGATTGGTGACCAGGCCAACCCGCCGGCCTCGCACGAGGTGCAGACTGTCGCGAAGCAGCACGTCGATGCCGGGCAGCACCGGCACCGCGCCCGCGCCTTGCTCCGCCCGATCCACGCGGGCCGACGACGCCGGCGCGCAGGCGAAGGCGAACCCGATCACCCACACGAGCGCGAGCCGTCTGTGCATCGAACGCTCCTGATCGCGATTGCCGTGGCGGCGGCCTGCGCTCCCCGCGCGAGCTCGCCGGAACCGGGGCCGGCGCCCGCCGCCGCCCCGCCCGCCATCCCGGCGCCAGCGCCCGCCGCGGCCCCGGATTTGGACCAGCGCCTGGCCGCGCTCTCCCTCCGGGACAAGATCGCCCAGCTGGTCATGCCGTGGATGGCCGGAACCTACGCCGCGTACGACGACTGGAACTTCGCGGAAGCGGTGCGCCTGGTAGACTCGTTGCACGTAGGCGGCGTGATCGTGTCGGTCGGCTCCCCGCTCGACATCGCGGCGCGACTCAACTGGCTGCAGGCTCGCTCCCGGCTCCCGCTCCTGGTCGCGTCCGATCTCGAAGGCGGCACCGCGATCCGGCTCACCGGCGGGACGCCGTTCCCCAGCAATATGGGCGTGGGCGCGGGCGGCCGGGACTCCGATGCCTACGCGATGGGGCGGGTGACGGCGGAGGAGGGCCGGGCCGTCGGTATTCATCTCGCGTTCGCGCCGGTCGCCGACGTGAACAGCAACCCCGCTAATCCGATCATCAACACCCGCTCGTTCGGGGAGGACCCGCACGCGGTGGCGCGCTTCGTCGCGGCGGAGGTGCATGGGCTCGAGCAGCACGGGATGCTCTCGACGGCGAAGCACTTTCCCGGCCACGGCGACACGGGCACGGACTCGCATCTGGGGCTGGCGGTGGTCCAGGCCGACTGGAAGCGCCTCGACACCCTCGAGCTGATCCCGTTCCGCGCCGCGATCCAGGCCGGCGTGACCGGGGTGATGTCCGCCCACGTAGCGTTGCCGGCAATGGACGGGGGCCAAAGTCGACCCGGCACGGTGGTGCCGGCGATTCTCACCGGCCTGCTCCGTGATTCGCTCCACTTCCAGGGCCTCATCGTCACCGACGCGCTGGAGATGGGCGGGCTGGTAAACGCCTACGGCGCGGCCGAAGCCCCCGTGCTCGCGCTGCTCGCCGGCGCGGACCTTCTGCTTCAGCCGGCCGACCCGGCGACGACGATCGATGCGGTCGAGCGCGCCGTCCGGGAGGGGCGGGTGAGCGAGGCCCGGCTCGATCAGTCGGTGCGAAAGATTCTGGCGCTCAAGCAGCGCCTCGGCCTCTTCGACCGGCGCACGGTGACGCTCGACAGCGTGCCCCGCATCGTCGGAAGCGGGGAGCACCTGCGCACGGCGCTCGACGTCTCCGAGCGGTCCGTCGTCCTCCTCGCGGACGACGGTGCACTCGACAGCCTGCGCGCGCGCCCGCGGCGGATCACGCTGGTCGCCTACGGCGACGAGGGTAACCCGGTGGTCGGCCCGACGCTGGCCCAGGAGCTCCGCGCCGCGGGCAACACCGTGTCGCTCGTGCGGCTCTGGCCCTCGAGCGGAGCCGCGAGCTACGACTCGGCCCGCGCGGCCATCCGGGCGAGTCCCTTCCCGGTCTTCGCGATTGCGATTCGTGCGGTGCCCTGGCGAGGTGGGATCGGCATGCCGGACGGACTCGCGGCGCTGATTGACCAGTCCCCCGCCGGCCGCACTGTCCTCGTCTCTCTCGGCTCACCGTACATCATCACGCAGACGCCGCACGCCCGCTCATACCTGATCGGGTGGGCCGCCAACCCGCTCACCGAAGCCGCGGTCGCACGCGCGCTCACCGGCGGTGCCATCGGCGGACGGCTGCCCATCCGGGTCCCGCCCGCCTATCCGCTCGGAGCCGGTCTTGCGCGTCCGGCCTCGCCCCGCACGCCGTACTGACCTCCACCGGGAGCCCCGATGCGCCTCGATCTAGCCGATTGGCTCGTCATCCTGGCCTACTTCGTCGCCTCCACCGCCATCGGGCTCGCCTTCACCCGGCGCGCGAGCAGCTCGCTCGACGAGTATTTCCTCTCCGGGCGCGCGCTGCCCTGGTGGCTGGCCGGCACATCCATGGTAGCCACCACCTTCTCGGCGGACACGCCCCTGGTCGTGGCGGGGCTGGTGGCCAAGTACGGCGTTGCCGGTAACTGGCTGTGGTGGAACGGCGCGATCTCCGGCATCCTGACCGTCTTCTTTTTCGCGCGGCTCTGGCGCCGCGCCGGCGTGCTCACCGATCTCGAGTTCGCCGAGCTGCGGTACGGAGGAAAGCCGGCGGCGGTGTTGCGCGGATTCCGGGCGCTGTACCTCGCGCTGCCGGTCAATCTGATCATCATGGGTTGGGTCACCCGGGCCATGGTGACGGTGCTCGAGATCTCGCTCAACATCAATCCCTGGCAGGCGGCCGTGCTGCTGTTTCTCATCACGGCGGGCTACACCATCTTCGCCGGCCTCTGGGGCGTCGTGGTGACGGACACGTTCCAGTTCGTGGTGAAGATGGGGGGCGTGATCCTCCTCGCGGTGCTGGCGGTGAGGTCGGTCGGCGGCCTGGAGATCCTCACCGCGCGGGCAGCGGCGCACTTCGGCTCGCGGGAAGCGGCCTTCAGCGTGCTCCCGCCTATCGACAAGGCCTGGCTGCCGCTGTCCACGCTGTTCGTGTTCCTCTCGGTCCAATGGTGGGCGACGTGGTATCCCGGCGCGGAGCCGGGCGGCGGCGGGTATGTCGCGCAGCGTGTCCTCGCGGCCAAGGACGAGCGGCACGGCCTGCTGGCGACGCTCTGGTTCAATATCGCGCACTACGCGCTGCGGCCGTGGCCCTGGATTCTGGTCGGCTTCGTTGCGCTGCTTCGGTATCCCGGGCTCGCCAATCCGGAGGAGGGCTATGTCCGGGTGATGGTGGACATCCTGCCAACCCCGTGGAAAGGCCTCTTGCTCGCAACGTTCGCGGCCGCCTACATGAGCACGATCGGCACCCACCTCAACTGGGGCGCGTCGTATCTGGTGAACGACGTCTATCTGCGATTCATCAACCCGCGGGCAGGCCGCTCGGCGCAGGTCATGGCGTCCCGGACCGCAACCGTGTTCCTCATGCTGGCCTCCCTCGGCGTCATGGCCTACCTCAAGAGCGTCGAGCAGGGCTGGAAGCTGTTGATCGGCCTGGGCGCGGGCACGGGTCTCGTGTTCATTCTCCGCTGGTACTGGTGGCGGATCAATGCGTGGTCGGAGATCAGCGCGATGGCGGCGTCCTTCGTCACCTCCTTCGCGCTGCAGGCAGCGCACCTCAAGTCCGGTGACACCTCGCGCCCCGACTACGCGATCGCGATGCTCATCACCGTCGGCGTCTCCACTGCCGTCTGGCTCGCCGTCACTTTCCTGACGCCACCGGAGTCGCCGGAGACGCTGGAGCGATTCTACCGGCGGGTCCGGCCCGGCGGCGCCGGATGGCGCCTCGTGGCGAAGCAGCTTGGCTACGGGAACGATCCGATTCCGGGTGGTGTTCTCTCGTGGGTTAACTGGGCGGCCGGAGTGGTTGCGGTGTATTCGGCGGTGTTCTCGGTGGGAGCGCTGGTGACGGGGAGCCCGGGTGCCGGGGCCGGTTACGCCGCCCTGGCGATAGGGGCTTTCGCGTTGATCCAGCGTAACTTGCGTGCTGACACCCAGCTCGCGGCCAGCGTTGACACTGCGAGGGCTGCCCGGTAACATTCGAGCATTCAACCGTCCGAACGCCGCTCCGCATTCCCCCAGCGGAGCCCACGGAAGGAGTCGCGCATGAGCGTGGAACAGCAGGCCCAGACAACCGGGTTCGAGCTTGTCCTTACCCCACGGGCTGCTGAAGAAGTCGGGAAGTTCATCGCCGCTGAGCAGGTGCCCGCCGAAACCGCCGGCCTCCGGGTCAGCGTGCTGCCGGGCGGCTGCTCCGGCTTCAAGTACAGCCTGAACATCGAGGAGCGTCCGCTCGACGACGACCTCGTCCTCGACGTCGCCGGCGTCCGGGTGTTCGTGGACGGCTTCAGCGCCCAGTACCTGAACGGGGTCACGGTCGACTACGTGACGTCGATGCAGGGCTCCGGCTTCACATTCACCAACCCGAACGCCACCGGCGGCTGCGGCTGCGGAACCAGTTTCACAGCGTAAACAGTGAACAGTGAACAGTGAACGGGGGGTCTCCGTGATCGGGGCCCCCCGTTTACCGTTCACCGTTTACCGTTCACCACCGTGACTTCCCTCGACCTCGCCGTCGTCCTCGCGTACTGTGCGACGTCGCTCGGCGTCGGCCTCTGGGTTGCGCGACGGCAGCGCACCGCCGGCGACTACTTCCTCGGCGCCCGCAACCTGCCGGCGTGGGCGATTCTCCTCTCGATCGTCGCCACCGAGACCTCCGCGATCACCGTTATCTCCATCCCCGGCACCGGCGCCCGGGGCGACCTCGCCTTCCTCCAGCTGGTGGCCGGCTTCATCGTGGGACGCACCGCGGTGGCCATCTGGCTCCTGCCGGGCTATTTCCGCGGGGACCAGGAGACGGCCTACGCCCGCCTGGAGTCGCGGTTCGGCCTCGGCACCCGCCGCCTGATGTCCAGCATTTTCCTCGTGACCCGATTCCTCGGCGACGGGGTCCGGGTCTTCGCGAGCGCGATTCCGCTCGCGCTGGTGACGGGGTGGACGGCCCCGATGTCGATCGCCGTCATCGGGATCGTCACCATGGTGTACACCTGGTTCGGCGGGTTCAGGGCTGTCGTGTGGGCCGACGTGTTTCAACTCGGCGTGTATGTCGCGGGCGGCCTCGTGACCCTCGCCGTCGCATGCCACCTCGCCGGCGGTGCGGAGACCGTCCTGACCGCCGCCGCCGCCGCCGGCAAGCTCCACATCGTGAACCCCACCCTGAGCTTCACCACCACCTACACTCTGCTCGGGGGACTGGTCGGCGGCGCGATGCTGTCGGCGGCGTCCCACGGGACCGACCACCTGATCGTCCAGCGCCTTCTGGCCACCCGCTCGTTGCGGGACGCCCGCATTGCGCTGGTGGGCTCGGGGCTCGTGGTCTTCCTTCAGTTCCTCCTCTTCCTGCTCGTCGGCACCGCCATCTGGGCGACGCAGCTGGTGCCGGCCTCCGTGCCCTCCGATCAGATCTTTCCCGGCTTCGTCCTCGCCCACCTGCCGGCCGGACTCGCCGGGCTCGTGGTCGCTGGCATCCTCGCCGCCGCGATGGGGACTCACAGCTCCGCCATCAATGCCCTGGCCTCGTCCCTCACGCATGACCTTTACGCCGGCTGGACGGGCCGGCGCGAGCCGGCCCACCTCCTCCGGGTGGGCCGCCTGTTCTCGGCGCTCTGGGGCGTCGGCCTCATCGCGGGCGCGCTGCTCTTCCTCGCCTACGATCGCGAGGGCCGGACGCCGGTGGTCGTGCTCGCGCTCTCGGTCGCCTCGATCGCGTACGGCACCTTGCTCGGGACATATGTCCTGGCGGGGCGCTGGTCCCGGGCGACGGGCCGGGACGTCGTCGCCGGCGCCGGGGTATCGTTGGGTGTGATGCTGGCTGTCTTCTTCGCCCGCGCCCTCGCCGAGCAGCCCGGGCTTGCGTGGCTTGCCCCGGCCGGCAGGCTCGCCTGGCCCTGGTACGTGCCGCTGGGCACGCTGCTCGCAGTGGCGGTCGGGACGCTCTCGAGCGCGTTGCGGTGGGGCGCGCATGGACAGCCGGGACGCGGCTGACGATCTTCTCTCCCCAGCGATGACCCCCATTCTGATCGGTGTCGACGTGGGCGGGACCAAGACCGCCGCCGCGGTCGCGCGGGGCGACGCGCCGCTGGCGCGGGCCGACGGCCCCGGCGCGGCGCTCCGCCCGGGACGGGCCCTCCAGTCCGCCGCGACCATCGCGGAGGTGGTGCGGCGCGGCCTCGCTTCGATCGGCGAGACGCGGGGGGACGTGCTGGTGGTGGGGGCCGCGGGCGCGGGACGGCGTCCGGAACGGGACGAGCTCGCGCGCGCGCTCCGGAGCGAGGCCCTGGCGGAGCAGGTCGTCGTCACGACCGACATCGAGATCGCGCTCGTCGCGGCGTTCGGCGACGGCCCGGGAATCGTGGTGAGCGCAGGCACCGGGAGCATCGCGGTCGGACGCGACGCCGCCGGGACGCTGCACCGGATGAGCGGCTACGGCTGGCAGATGGGAGACGAAGGCAGCGGCTATGCGGTCGGGCGCGCGGCGCTGGGTGCGGTGAGCCGCGCGCGCGACGGCCGGAGCCCCGCGACGCCGCTCCAGCAACGCCTCCTCGCCGCCACGCGCAGTAGCGACTTCGACGATCTGGTCCGCTGGGCGGCGACGGCGAGTCCGGCAGAGGTCGCGGCGCTCGCTCCCTCGGTCCTCGAGGTGGCGGCCGGCGGCGACCTGGTGGCGCGCGGCATTGCCGATTACGCGGCGCGGGAGCTCTCCCAGCTCGCCATCCTCCTGCTGCCGCTCCTCAGCGCGGCGGGCGCCGGTCCCGTACGCGTGGCGCTTGCCGGAGGGCTCCTCGAGCTCGACACCGCGCTCCGCCGGATGGTGCTCCAAAAGCTCGGCGACCACGAAGAGCTCACCCTCGTAGACACCCCTATCGACGCCGCCCTCGGCGCCCTGGCGATGGCGCGGAAGGCCTAGCGGATCGCGCGCTCCGCCCGCTCCGGATGGCGGAGCCGGCTGTGGCGCACGCCGTACAGGAAGTACAACACCAGGCCGAGCACCAGCCAGATGCCGAACCGCTTCCACGTGATCACCGGCAGTTGCAGCATCAGGTACAGGCACGCCGCCACCGAAATGAGCGGTGTGAGCGGCACCCACGGGACACGGAATGGACGGGCCCGGCTCGGGTCCGTGAACCGGAGCGCGATCACGCCAAGGGAGACGAGGACGAAGGCGAAGAGCGTTCCGATGTTCGTGAGGTCCACGACCTCGGGAACATTCAGGAATGCCGACGACGTCCCCACGAAACAGCCGGTGATGATGGTCCCGACCCAGGGCGTCTTGTAGCGCGGGTGCACCTTCGCAATGAACGGTGGCAGGAGCCCGTCCCGCGCCATCGAGAAGAAGATCCGGGGCTGGCCCAGCTGGAACACCAGCAGCACGCTGCCCATCGCGATGACCGCGCCGAGTGACACGATGAGGCGCGAGGCCTTGAGCAGGGCCGGCGGTCCATCCGAGTATTGCAGGGCCGTGATCATCGGCTCGGCGGTCCCGAGCACCTTCCAGGGCGCCATTCCTGTCATCACCGCCGAGAGGCCGATGTAGAGCACGGTGCACACTACGAGGCTCATGATGATCCCGAACGGCATGTCCCGTTTCGGGTCCTTCGACTCCTCCGCGGCCGTGGAGACCGCGTCAAATCCGATGTAGCTGAAGAAGATGATTGCGGCACCGGCAGCGATGCCCCGAAAGCCGTTCGGTGCAAATCCGCCCGTCGCCGGGTTGGTCCAGTTCGACGGCTTGATGAGGAACACGCCGACCGCGATGAAGAACAGGATGATGCCGATCTTGAGCAGCACCATCGCATTGTTCGAGTTCGCCGACTCCCGTACGCCCCGGATGAGGATGATCGTGATCACGCAGACGACCAGGAACGCGGGCAGGTTGACGATGAAAGGGAAACCGAAGATGCGGGGGGCCTCGGCGATGGCGGAGCCGAGGTAGGTCTGGGTCGGATCGGTCGCACCTTTCGCCACCGCGGCCGCCGCATCATGGGCGGAGCGGTAGTCGGTCGCGAGCCACGGGGGCATGCTGAGCCCGAAGTGGCTGATCAGCTCGCGGAAGTATCCTGACCATCCGATAGCCACCGCGATGTTCCCCACCGCGTACTCGACGATCAGGTCCCACCCGATGATCCAGGCGACGAATTCCCCGAGCGAGGCATAGGCGTAGGTGTACGCCGACCCGGCGATCGGCACCATCGCGGCGAACTCGGCGTAGCACAGCGCCGCGAAGCCGCAGGCGACCGCCGTGAGGAGGAACGAGAGCACGATCGCCGGCCCGGCGCCCGGCCGGGCGGCGTCGCCCACGATGGCGGTCCCGGTCGTCGCGAAAATCCCGGCCCCGATCGTGGCGCCCACACCGAGCGCGGTGAGGTGCCACTTGTTGAGCGAGCGGGAAAGCCCGCCGCGCTCCCGGATGTCGTTCTCACAATCCTGGATCGATTTGCGGACGAAAAGTGAGGGCATGACCCCTTGCCGGGCTAGAAGAAGACCGTGACGGTCGTGGTGCCGGGCACCGGCGTCCCCTCGGGCGAGCGGGCGGGCCGGAACCGGTAGTTCCGCATCGCTTCATCGAACTTGCGAGCGAAGCCGCCGTCCCGGATCTCGGGCGCCACGGCGATGCGCTCGACCCGGCCGTCGGCGGTGACGAAGAAGGTCACCTCGACCCGGCGACCGCGCAGGTCCCTCGGATAGTCGGCCGGCGGGAGCACCAGTTGGCGCGGTTCCGGCGCCGTGCCGTGCCCCCCCTCTCCCCCCGCTGCGGGCCCCGTTCCCGCTCCGATGCCCCCGCCTGTCCCCCCGCCCTCTCCACCACCCGCACCAGGCCCGTTGCCGTCGGCCCCGCCTGCTCCCGCGCTCGCCCCGACCGCGGCGGCGGGGGGTGTGGGTGGCGTCGAGGGGCTGGTGTCGACAGCCCGCTCGACGACCGGTGGGAGCACCGGCGTCGCGGGCTCCGGACGGGAAACGACGGGGGAACGTTTGGGGAGTACGACCGGCGGAGGCGCCGGCGCAACGGGCACGGAAATATACGCGACGCCGTGCTCCCTGCCACCGTCGCCGCCCCCGCCACCCCGCGGCGCCAGGGTGACCAGTCCCGGCGCGAGCGTCCGGACCCACGCCCGTCCCGGGTCCGACAGCAGGAACGCCGCCAGCGCCAGGTGCAGCGCGAGCGCCAACCCGAACGCCCACCACGTGCGGCGGCGCGGCCCGGGCAGCTCGAGTGTGGGAACGACCGGCGGGCGCATGTTGGGGGGAAATTACACCGACGGCCGCCCGGGATCGGGCGGCCGTCGGTGGAAGCGCAGGCCGAGGGGCCTACTTCGCTTCTTTCGGAGTGAAGCCGATGATCTGCACGCCCGCGCCGCGGGCGACGTCCATGGCGTCAATCACGTCCTGATAGAGCCGGTTCGGCCCCGCCTTGATGAACAGCAGCTTGGCCGGACGGTTGTCGAACACCGCGTGGATCTGCGTGTCGAGCTGGTCCTTCGGCACCGGCTGGGAGTTGATCGCATAGCTCCCGTCGTCCGCCAGCTCCAGCACGATCTGATTGCTCGCGGCCGTGCTCTGCGTCGTAGAGTTGGGCGGCGGCACCTGGATGTCCAGTGCTTTCCGCGACAGCGGCTGGGTGATCATGAAGATGATCAGCAGCACGAGGAGCACGTCGATCATCGGTGTGACGTTGATGTCCGAGTTCACCCCTCCCGAGTTGCCTGCGGCCATCGACATTACTTCTTCTCCTTCTTGTTGGACGCGTCGAAGAGCCCCGTCTTGACCGGCTCCGTGATCGCCGCCATCACCCGAACGCCGGACTGCCGCGCGGTCTCGACCGCCTCCTGGATCTTGGCGTACTTGAGCTTGTTGTCCGCCTTGAAGTACAGGATCTTGTCCTCGGTCCGGGCGTTGAAGATCGAGCGCAGCTGGTCCTGCAGCGACGCATCGGCGATCGCCCGGCCGTTGAGGAAATAGTGACCGCTCTCGTCGATCCCCAGAATCACCTCGTTGTCGCCCTCGGGGCGGGCGTCGAGGTTCTTGCCCTTGGGCAGCGTGGCCTTGAAGCCCGCCGCGATGAGGGGCGTCACGATCATGAAGATGATCAGGAGCACCAGCATCACGTCGATCATCGGCGTGACGTTGATGTCCGATTTGACCGCGGTCGACCCCGCGCCCTGGTTACCCGTGGATATGGCCACTGCCGCTCACCGCCTTCTGCGCCTGGAATTCCTTGGTGAAGATGGACCGCCCGAACTCGCTCCCGACGCTCTTGATGAGGTAGTCGATGAGCTCCTTCGAGGTGTAGGTCATCTCGACCGTCAGGTTCTCGATCTTGGTGGTGAAGTAGTTGTAGGCCCACACCGCGGGGATGGCGACCATGAGGCCGAACGCCGTGGTGATCAGCGCCTCGGCGATACCGGCCGAGATGCCCGCCAGGCCGCCCGACGCGCCCTGCTGCGCCATGCCCACGAACGCGTTCACGATACCCATCGTCGTGCCGAGGAGGCCGACGAACGGCGCGGTCGAGCCGACCGTCCCGAGCACGCCCAGCCCACGCTTGAAGTCGGCCAGGGTGATGAGCATCTGCCGCTCCACCGCGCGCTCGGCCGAGTTGATGTCGGCCGCCGTGATCGTCGCCCGGTCGCGGAGCAGGGGCTTCACCTCCGCCAGCGCCTCGCCCAGCACCCGCGACACGTGACTCTTCTTGTTCTTCTCGGCCAGCGTGATGGCCTGGTCCAGGTTCTCTTCCTGGATCGCGCGCGAGAACTGGGGCGCGAACTTCCGGGTCTCCGACTCGCTCCGCTTGATCTGGACCAGCTTGGTGAGCACGATGGTGAGCGAGTAGACGGACATGGCCGCCATGAGGAACACGATGCTCTTGGCGAAATAGCCCATCGTGCCCCACAGATGCAGAAGATCAACACTCATTGCGCAAAGCCTCCTCGGAAGGGAACCTGGCTACTGCCCGATCTTGAATGAGACGCGCTGCTGGACCAGCTGGCGGACCAGCCTGCCGCGGAACTTGGCCGGCTTGAAGACGCCCTTCATGATCGCCTCGCGCGCCGGCTCCTCGAACGCCTGATGGGTCGACTTGAGCACCTTGAACGACGGCGGCTCCGCGTGCCCGGTGGTGTCCACGATGTATTGCACGTCCACCGACCCCGCGATGCCCGCGCTTTGCAGCACCGGTGGATACCGCGGAGTGGGGATGTTGAGCGCCTGGACCGGATCGTCCAGCTCGGCCTCGGTGAACACGTCCGCCTTCACGTCCACGGGACCGGTGCCGCCGGCCACGCCCGTCCCGATGCCACCCTCCACGCCCTTGCCGGTGAAGTCCTTCGGATCGAAGGCCTTCTGCTTGAGGTCGATGGGCGGGATGTCCTTGGGGATGTCCGTCGGTGCCACCACCGTCTGGAACCCCTTAGGCGGCGGGTTCGTGAGCACCACCTGCTCCGGCGGCGGCGGCGGTGGAGGAGCTTCGGGAGGCTTGAGGAACACCATGGTGGTGTCCACCGGCTTGTCCTTGACACCTTCGGCGCCGGCCTGCGTCGCCTTCACCGCGGCGAAAATGATCAGGCCGTGAAGGATCACGGACGCGGTTGACTGCCCGACGGTCCGCTGCTTCTTCGCCTTGGATTCCAAAAGATTCTCGAACACGCGACGACCTCCCTCGCATGGTTCAGGAGGCGGAGAAGATATCGACCGGTCGATGGCACGCCAGTTGACCGAACATGACAATTCGATGACAAGGAGATTAGGGCTTGGCCGGACCCGGCCCGTTCCGGGGCAGGCGGACGGTGAACAGGGTCCCCCGCCCCGGCCGGCTCTGGACGGTGATGGAGCCCCCGTGCGCCTCGGCGATCCACTTGGTGATCGCGAGCCCGAGCCCGGTCCCGGCCCGCTCCCCGGTGCGGGACCGCGCGGGGTCCGCGCGCCAGAACCGGTCGAAGATGTGCGGCAGATCACCGGGAGCGATCCCGACCCCCGTGTCGCTCACGGTGAGCGTCACGGCGTCCGGCGCCTCCGCCAGGCCCAGGCCGACCGTGCCGCCGGCGGGGGTGTACTTGATCGCGTTCGTCACGAGGTTGAGCAGGAGCTCGCGAATGCGGTACCGGTCCACGGCCAGGCGGACCGGCAACGCCGGCATGTCCGTCGCGACCCGCACCCGGGCGTCCTCCCCCAGCATGCCCGCCGTCTCGGAGACGTCCGCGACCAGCTCGCGCAGATCGGCCTCCTCCACAGCGAGCGGCGCGCGGCCTTCGTCGGCGCGCGCGAGCGTGAGGAGGTTGTCCACCATCTCGGTCATCTGGTTGATCTGATCCAGCGTCTCGTCCAGCGCCTGGAGCACGTCCTGCGGCGTCTTGGGGTGCGTGAGCCCACGCTCGACGCCGGCGCGGAGCACCATCAGCGGCGTCTTGAGCTCGTGGCTCGCGTCGGCGGTGAAGCGGCGCAGGCCGGCGAAGCTCTGCTCCAGCCGGGCGAGCATGCCGTTCAGGGTGACCACCAGGCGCGAGATCTCATCGCCCGAGAGCGGCACGGCCAGGCGCCGGTGGAGACTCCGACCATCGCTGATGGCCTCGAGCTCGTCGGTGATCCGGAGCAGCGGCTCCAGGCTGGTGCCGGCGAGCCACCAGCCCAGGGCGGCGGAGCAGAGCAGCACCACCGGGGCGATCACGAGCATGGACCGAAGCAAGGCGCCCGGCCCGTAGACCACGTCCTGGGTCGGGGTCGCGACGAGGAGTCCGCCGATGCCGGGGCCGGCGGAGTCCATCCGGGTCGCGATGTAGCGGACGGTGCCCGCCGGGCCCGAAAGGTCGAGGGTTCCGGTGTGCCGCCGCTCCCTGAGCCCGCGCAGCGGCGCCGACAGCGCCTCGAGGTCGCCCGCGCTCAGGGTCCGGGTGACGCCGGACAGGGCGACGAGGTTCTGGGCGGTGTCGGCGACGACGAGGTAATCGCGGAACGCCTCGAGGTAGGCGCTGATGCCCGGGTCCAGCGAGGCGCTCGGCGCCGCGCTGACCAGCCGGCCGAGAACCTGGTACGACTCGACCAGCCAGCGGTTCGCGAGATCGGCCTCGAGCGAGAGCCGGCGGTCCAGCTCCTGGAGGCTCGACTGCCGCCGCTCGATGTACAGCGCGGCGCCGAACGCGACGACCGTGACCCCGAGCGCCACCGTGTACCAGAACGCCAGCCGGCGCCGGATCGTGGTCACATCAGCCTCGCACGACGTACCCCACACCGCGGACGGTGTGGACCAGTTTCTGGTCGTGCCCCGAGTCCACCTTCTTCCGCAGGCGGTTGATCACCACGTCCACGATGTTGGTCCCGGGATCGAAGTGATAGTCCCACGCGTACTCGGTGATCAGCGTGCGGGACATCACCCGGCCGGCGTGCCGCATCAGGTACTCGAGCACGGTGTACTCCTTGGGCGTCAGCTCGATCGGCTGGCCGGCCCGGCGCACGGCGCGGGTGCCGGTGTCCAGCTCAAGATCGGCCACCTGAAGCACCGGCGTCCGCAGCTCCTTGGGCCGGCGGCCCAGCGCCTCGACCCGGGCCAGCAGCTCCTCGAAGGCGAAGGGCTTGGTCACGTAGTCGTCCGCCCCCATGCGGAGCGCCTGGACCTTGAAATCGACCGCGTCCTGCGCCGTGAGCACGAGGATGGGCGTCGTGGTGCCCCGGTCGCGCAGGGTGCGCAGGACCTCGAGCCCGGTCATCCCCGGCAAGCGGAGGTCCAGCACGATGAGATCGTACTGGCCCCCGGACGCGAGGCGGAGCCCCTCGAGGCCATCATCCACCAGGTCGGCGTGGTAGAGATGCTCATCAAGCCCCCGCTTCACATACTGACCGACCGTACGGTCGTCCTCGATGACGAGGATCTTCACTCCGCGCGCTCCGTCGCGGGGAGCATCACCCGGAACACCGACCCCTGCCCCGGCTGGCTCTCCACCTCGATTCGCCCGCCGTGCTCCTTGACGATGCCGTAGCTGATCGAGAGGCCGAGGCCGGTGCCGCGGCCGGGTGGCTTGGTCGTGAAGAATGGCTCGAAGATTTGGGACAGCTGCGCCCGGGGGATGCCGACGCCCGTGTCCGCCACCTCCACGTACAGCTCGTCCGCGCGCATCCGGCTCCGGCCGGTGCGGACGGTGAGCCGGCCGCCGCCCTCCATCGCGTCCAGCGCGTTGAGCAGCAGCGCCATCAGCACCTGAATCAGCTGCTCCGCGTTGGCGACCGTGGCCGGCACGCCCGGGTCCAGCTCGCGTGTGACCGCCAGCTGGCCGAACGTCTTGTGGTGCTTGAGCAGGAACAGCGCGTCCTCGACGACGGCGTTGAGCTGCACCGTCCGCTTGGCCTTCCCCTTGGGGCGGCTGAAATCGAGCAATCCGCTGACGATTTGGGTGCAGCGCTCGACCTCCTTGTCCATGATCTGGAGGTACTCCCGGACCGCGGCCTGGGCCGGCGCGGGCAGCTCGTCCAGGCGGCCCTCCATCGCGGCCACGCACGCCCCGATCGTCGCGAGCGGATTGTTGATCTCGTGCATGACGCCGGCGGCCAGGTGCCCGATGGCCGCGAGCTTCTCGCTCTGGAGGATGCGGTGCTGGGTGAGGCGCTCCTCGGTGACGTCCTCGCCGACCGTGATCACGTGGGTGATCGCATCACCCTCCAGCCGCATGGGGATCCGGGTGATCCGGTAGATGCGCTGCTCGCCCCCTGCACCGACCTCGAAGTCCTCCTCGACGATGGCGCCGCTGTCGAAGACCCGGTCGAACGCCACGCGCAAGGCGTTCCGCGGCTGCCGGCTCAACACGTCGAAGACCGACCGGCCGACGACCTCGTCCCGCCGCATGCCCTGCGTCCCCGTCTCGCGCTTGCGGTTCCATGCCTGGATCCGGTACTCCCGGTCCACCACATAGAGGCCCACCGGCAGGCTGTCGATGATGAGGCTGATGAACCGTCGCTGCTCGTCGATCTCGCGCGACTGCACCGCGACCTCGTGGGCGAGGTCCGCGGACAGCTCCGCCGAGGCGACGAACGGCGCGAGAAAATCGGCCAGCACGCCGAGGATCGCGGTGTCGCCCCGGCCGGCCTCGAACGCGACCTCGAGCAACCCGACGCACTCGCCCTCCTGGAGGAGCGACACCCGCGCGGTATTCGGCTCGGGCTCCGGCAAACGCTCGAGCGACGGGACCGGCGCGGTGGCCCGCGCCGGCGAGGCGACCGCGCGGAACGCGGCCGTGGTCGGATCACGCAGCCACAGGGCGACGCGCGTCGCCGGCAGCCCCTCGCGGAGGACCCGGGTGACCGCGTCCACCGTGGCGTCGAACCCGAGGGCGCCGTTCAAGAGCCTGGCGACTGCCCCGAGGAGCCCGAGGGACGGATCGCCGGCCGGAGGCGGCGTCACGGACGGCGTGTCCGACGGGGTCATGCGCGGCGGCGGGGCCCGCCCGCGAGCGCGATGGACAGTATCCGCCAATCCCCGCCGACCCGGCGCAGCACGAGGTGCTCCGTCCAGTCCGCTTCGATGACGACGCCGGCGGGCGAGGTCAATCGGCGGCGGGTCAGGAGCCACACCGCGGCGAGGTCCCCCTCCTGCCGGCTGTCGCTCCGGAGGATCCGCACATCGAACGAGCGGCCATCCCCCTGCTCTCCGGCGGGTAGCAGGCGCGGGCGGGCGGAATCGATCGGCAGGACCAGGTTTCGGGTCGGCAAGGCCATCTCGTAGGTTCCCTCGCTCCAGAAGAGCTCCCGCACGCACGGCCAATCCCGCGCCGATAACCCACGGGTGTACTCCACCAGGACATGCTGGATCGCCTCGTCGTCGTTCCGGGAGCCCGTAGGGGTGTGGTCCTCGATGTGGCAAGCGGCGACGAGCAAGCCACAGCCGATCGCGGCGATGCGCCGACGGAACATGGGGCTCCTTGGGGAACGCGTTGGGATTAAGATACTTCCATGCCCCCGGAGACCTGCACTCCCTGGATCGCCGGACGGAACGTCGGAACCCGCGGCCGGCGGTTGGAAACCGTCCGCGCGCCGTTCGACGGACGGCTCCTGGCCCGGATCGCGATCGCGACCGGTGTGGACCTCGACGCGGCGATCGCCGCCGCCCGAACCGCGTTCGCGGAGCTCAGGACCTGGCCCCGCCACGCCCGCCGCGACTTGCTCGACCGCATCGCCCGCGCGATCACCGGTGACCGCCGCGGACTGGCCGCGCTGCTGGCGGCCGACTGCGGGAAGCCCGTGACCCAGGCCCTGGGCGAGGTGGACCGGGCTGCGCAGACGTTCTCGTTCGCCGCGGATGAGGCGCGCCGGTTCGGCGGGGAGCTGATCCCGATGGACGTCGATCCGCGAGCCACCGGCATGACGGGCCTGATGCAGCGGTTCCCCGTCGGTCCCATCTCCGCGATCTCGCCGTTCAACTTCCCTCTCAATCTGCTGGCTCACAAGCTCGCCCCCGCGCTCGCCGTGGGTAGCGCGGTCGTCGTGAAGCCCCCGCCGCAGGCGCCGCTCGCGGCGTTCAGGCTGGCGCGGATCCTGGCCGACTGCGGCGCGCCGCCCGGCGCGTGCAACGTCCTCCCGATGG
>Ga0070708_100000510_pt1 | contig 29212 bp, 22 predicted proteins | sample KBSK5503metaG_FD_65469 | JGI IMG/M metagenome (GOLD analysis project Ga0070708, IMG submission 65469) | Corn, switchgrass and miscanthus rhizosphere microbial communities from Kellogg Biological Station, Michigan, USA - KBS K5-50-3 metaG | ecosystem: Host-associated > Plants > Roots >... | reverse complement strand
CGTTCATGGCGAGGTGGGCCTCCGCCAAATAGCGCGGAGGCAGTTTCGCGAGCAACGGCGCCATGAGGGTGCGAGCGTCGTCGAAACGCCTCGCGCATCCAAAGCACATGCCGAGCCCCAGGTTCATCAGCGGGCCGTTCGAAAGCTCGATACTCTTGCGCGCGGCGGCCATCGCATCTTCGTGCCGGTCGAGCAGCGCCAACGTCACCGCCAGGAAGACATAGCCGCGAACGAAGGCCGGGTCTTTCTCCACGACGTGCCGAAACTCCGCGACCGCGTCTTCATATCGCCACGCGAGGTAATGCACGATCCCGAGGTTCATGCGCGGCAACACGGACAGTGGGTCGAGCTCTCGGGCGCGCTGTGCGATGGGAAGCGCCTCGTCCGATCTGCCGATGCCGGCGAGGAAGGCGGACAACCAGCGGTGCGCCGTTTCGTGGCTCGGGTTCAGCATGATGGCCGTTCGCAACTCACGCAGCGCAGCGTCCCAATTCCATTCCCAGTTCAGGTTCACGAATCCGAGCGATGCATGGGCGTCGGCTGACGACGGATCGAGCTCGATCGCGCGCCGCGCCGCGGTCACCGCCTGCGGGTACATCTCCTGAGGCGACGCGAACTGCCATGACGCGAGCAGTGCGGCGGAGTCGGCGATGCCGGAGTAGGCCCGCGCATATGATGGATCTGCCTCCGCGGCGCGCTGGAACAGCTCGAGTGCCCGTCGCATTCCCGTCTCGGTACGCTCGTACCAGTGATGGCGTCCAAGCAAATAGAGGTCGTACGCCTCGAGGCTCCGCGGCTGCTTGACTGGCGTCGCGCCACGCAAGTGTCCGAGCTGCAGGGCCTCGGTGATCGTTTCCACGATGCAGCGCGTGATGTCATCCTGTACCGCGAACACGTCTTCGAGCTGGCGCTCGTACGTCTCGGACCAGAGCGTCGTATCGTCGCCGACTGCGCTCAAGTGAGCCGTCAGCCGAAGCCGCTTGCCTGCGCGGCGAATGGTCGCGTCGAGCACGAACCCCACGCCGAGTCGCTCGCCGATCTCGCGCACCGGCACATTCGCGCCCTTGAAGGCGAACGTGGACGAGCGTGACACGACGCGCAGCCCTTCGACTTTCGCCAGCGCGGTAATGAGCTCCTCCGTCATGCCATCGCTGAAGAACTCCGTCTCCGCATCGGTGCTTTGATTGACGAGTGGGAGTACCGCGATCGAAAGTCGCGGCGTCGATGCGACCGCGGACGCCGACCCGCGCTGGGGCGCATCCGCCGCGAGCATCGCTTGCACAAATGCCGTCGCGGTGGGAAACCGCGCACTCGGTTCTTTCTCGAGCGCACGCGCAACGGCTCGCACCACCGAGGCGGGCAGGTCTGCACGTGAAGCGGCGAGACTTGGCGCCGGCGTGCCGAGGTGCTGCGCGACCACCGCGAGAGCGGTCGGTCCGGTGAAGGGCGGGCGACCCGAAAGCATTTCGTGCACGACGCACCCGAGCGCATACACGTCGGAGTGACCGTCGATGTTCGCTTCCCCAAGCGCCTGCTCGGGGCTCATGTACGATGCGGTGCCGATCGCGATGCCGATCTGGGTCAACGCGTCCGACGTTTGCGGTGCAATCGGCGCGCCGCGCGCGATGCCGAAATCGGCGAGCAACGCGTGACCGTGACGCGAGAGGAGAATGTTTTCCGGCTTGACGTCCCGGTGCACCACTCCCTCACCATGCGCGTAATCGAGTGCATCGGCGATCTGTTGCGCGATTCGAACGGCGTCCTCCAGCGAAATGTTCCCCTCGCGCGCGAGACGCGCCCGCAACGATTCACCGTCCACGTACGACATGACAAAGTACAATTCGCCGGCGGCGTCGCCCGAATCGTGGAGTGGCAGGATGAACGGATGCCGCAGGCGCGCGAGAAGTTTGATCTCGCGCTCGAACCGCTCCGCCCCGAGCGCGGCGCTTTGTTCTTCGCGCAGGACCTTGAGCGCGACGTCGCGGCCGTGCTTGATGTCCTGCGCGAGGAAGACTGTGGCCATACCACCCTGGCCAAGCTCACGCGTGAGAGTGTACCGGCTCGCGAGGGCGTCGCTGAGGGCTGGTGGGATGCCGACCGGTATCGTCATGAACCGAGCATGTCCGCGGTGAACCCCAATGTCAACACGATGATCGTTGAGCGTGACGAGCAATCTGGGGATTCCTTACTTCGCCGCCTTTATTGCCCTCGCTCACTGGTTAACTGTGCACTAGTCACCTCCGCACTCCCTTACGCCAGACATAGTCGCCATGCCGGGTTCTCGCGTTCCGACTGGTTGTTCGCTCGCACTCTTGGCGACCGCCGCGTTACTCCGCGCCGCTGCGTTGCCCGCGGAGCAGCTGCGCTGCGCCGACCGCGAGCTAGCGCCTTGATCAGAATCAGTGCAGACTCTCGTGAGGATCTAGATACAAGGCGCTTTCAAACGAGGGAGTGAGGTCGATGGAGCAGCACGGTAGACGTTTGGTCAGCCTCGTGCTGCTCTGTGTCGTCGCCGGCTGTACCACGGCCAATTCTGTGGACCGCGTCGACGACGCCCGACTCGTCGTCGCCGACCGAGACTCAGCGAATTGGCTCACCTACGGCCGGACTTACAACGAGCAACGCTTCAGCCCTCTCCGACAAATCAGCGACTCGACCGTTGCCCGGCTCGGGCTCGTGTGGAGTCACGAGCTCCCGACGACACGTGGCGTCGAGGCGACGCCGATCGTGGTCGATGGCGTGATCTATACCACGAGCTCGTGGAGCGTGGTCTACGCGTTCGACGCAAGCAGCGGACGCCAACTTTGGATGTACGATCCGAAGGTCAATCGCTCGCGCACGCGAACGGTCTGCTGTGACGTGGTGAATCGCGGGCTCGCCCTGTATCGCGGCAAGGTCTTCGTCGGCACGCTCGATGGGCGATTGATCGCCATCAGCACGCGGACCGGTCTGCCGGTGTGGGAAGCCCTGACCGTGGATCAATCGCAGCCCTACGCGATCACGGGCGCGCCCCGCATCGTGAGGGGGCGCGTCGTGATTGGCAACGCGGGCGCGGAGTTCGGGGTGCGTGGGTACGTCTCCGCCTATGATGCCGAGACGGGAAAACTCGCGTGGCGTACGTACACCGTCCCTGGCGACCCAGCGAAAGGGTTCGAAACGAAAGCGCTCGAAAGGGCTGCCTCGACGTGGAAGGGAGAGTATTGGAAGGCCGGCGGCGGTGGCACGACGTGGGACGGGATCGCCTACGATCCGGAGCTCGACCTCGTGTACTTCGGCACGGGCAACGGGACCGCGTGGTATCGCGATCTGCGCAGCCCCGGTGGCGGCGACAACTTGTATCTCGCGTCCATCCTCGCGGTGCGCGGGCAAACCGGCGAGTATGTCTGGCACTACCAAGTCACGCCCGGAGACAACTGGGACTACGACGCGACTCAGCCGTTGATGTTGGCGGATCTCACCCTGGGTGGAACGCCGCGCAAAGTGCTGATGCAAGCCTCGAAGAACGGCTTCTTCTACGTGCTCGATCGACAATCGGGGCAGTTCATCTCCGCCACCCCGTTTGTCGACGGCATCAGCTGGGCAACCGGGATCGATTCCATCACCGGCCGGCCGATCGAATCGCCTGCGGCATACGCGGGCCTGAAGCCGGTCCTCGTTTCGCCCGACGTGGAGGGTGGCCACAACTGGTACCCCATGGCCTTCGACGCATCGAAGGGCTTGGTCTTTCTCGCGGTCCGCAGCGGCAGCCTCGGTGTGCACGCTCCAGATTCAACGTGGGAATCCGACGCAACGACGTGGAACATCGGCCGTGATTATCGTTATGTTGGAGAACTCATATCAAAACGTGATAACGCGCCGAGGCCGCGGGCGGAGCTGCTCGCGTGGAATCCGATCGAGCGGCGGGCGGCGTGGCGCGTGCCGTTCCCCGTATCGCAAAGCGGCGGCGTGCTCGCGACGGCGGGGAATCTGGTGTTGCAGGGGCGCGCGGACGGCGTCTTTGCTGCCTACCGAGCCACAGACGGCTCGAGACTCTGGGAATTCGACGCCGGCACCGGCATCATGGCGCCACCGGTCACGTATCTCGCCAACGGGACACAGTATCTCACGCTGATGGTGGGATGGGGCGGGCCAATGGGCTTGGGCAATGCCCCCAGCCTCGGAGCCGTGAAACCGGGGTTCGGCCGGATTCTCACCTTCGCACTGGGCGGCCGTGCCAAGCTCGATGCGCCGCGCTACGGACACGCGGAGCCTCCGGTGCCCGCCATCCGGATCGACACGACGCCGGCCGCGATTCGCGAAGGACAGATGCTGTATGCGACATTCTGTTTCCGCTGCCACGGTGTCAACGTCGTCGCCGGACCGCTACCCGATCTTCGGTACAGCACGGCGGACGTGCACAGTCAGTTCGAAGCGATTGTTCGCGGCGGCGCACGCAAGGATCTTGGCATGCCGTCGTTCGCGGACAAACTCAATTCCCAACAACTCCGTGCGATTCAAGCGTACGTGCTGTCACGTGCCGAAGCGTCGCGCGGCGCGCCAGCCCGCTGATCGTGCTGCTTTAGCGTCCTTAAATTCGAGTTTCGACGAGGCCCTGAGATGCTGAGCCGGCTCGCCGCCGACCTTGCCGAGCGTTACCGAATCGAGCGCGAGCTCGGACATGGCGGTATGGCGACGGTGTACCTCACCCACGATCTCAAGCACGATCGCAAGGTCGCGCTTAAGGTGATGAAGCCCGAGCTCGCGGTGTCGCTCGGCCCCGACCGCTTCCTGCGGGAAATTCAAATCACGGCGCAGCTCCAACACCCGAACATCCTCACCCTGATCGATTCCGGCGCCGTCGCCGGCGAGGCGGGGGAGTCGGGTTCGCTGTACTACGTGATGCCGTATGTCGACGGAGAGACGCTGCGCCAGATGCTCGCGCGCGCGGGAGAGCTCCCGGTCACGGATGCCGTCCGAATTCTGAGCGACATCGGTGACGCGCTGGACTACGCCCACTCGCATGGCGTGATCCATCGCGACGTGAAGCCCGAGAATGTCATGCTGTCCGGTCGTCATGCGATGGTGATGGACTTCGGCGTCGCAAAAGCAGTGAACGAGGCGAGCGGTCAACATTCCCAGACGTCGACCGGCATTGCACTCGGCACGCCGTCCTACATGGCGCCTGAACAGGCCGCCGGCGATCAAGTGGACCACCGCGCGGATATCTATGCGCTGGGCGTCGTGGCGTACGAGATGCTCTCGGGTCACCCGCCATTTGCTGGCGTCAGCAACCAGCAGCTGATCGCGGCCCACATCACCGCGACGGCTGACCTGCTCTCGAAACATCGCCCCGGCGTCCCGCCGGGCATCGCCGAGTTGGTCAGGCGCTGCCTCGAGAAACGACCAGCCGACCGTCCGCAGAGCGCACGAGAAGTGGTGAACGCGCTCGAGGGCGTGATCATGCCGGGGAGCGGAGAGACTTCCGCGCCTCGTACAATGAGAATGCCTCGGCTACCATTCCGATGGACTCTGATCGCAGCCGCGACCGGAGTCGTCGCGGTGGTCGTTGGGGGCTGGTGGGTCGTGCGATCACGTTCCGCAACGGGGACGTCCGCGCGCCCGTCCCGACTCGCCGTGCTACCGTTTGAGAACCGCGGCCCGGCGCAACAGTCCTACTTCACCGACGGCGTGGTGGATGAGGTGCGCGGCCAGCTCACAGGGCTCGCCGGGCTGCGCGTCATCGCCCGGACCAGCTCCGAAGCGTATCGCAACACTCGTACGCCGCCGCAGCAGATCGGCCGGGAGCTGCGAGTGCAGTACCTGCTCACCGGGACGGTACAATGGCAGGCAGGCGCGGGCGCAACGAAAGTACGAGTCAGTCCGGAGCTGATTCGGACCAACGACGGCATCACCGCGTGGAGCGAATCCTTCGATGCCGAGCTCACCGACGCCTTCCAGGTGCAGAGCCAAGTCGCCACCAACGTCGCGCAAGCGCTCAACCTGGCGCTGTCATCGGGCGACGCAGGTGGCGGGAGCAAGCCCACCAACAGTGCCGCGGCCTACACGCTCTACCTCCAGGGAGTGGAGCAGTTCAAGCGCGCGCAAGCAACCAACGACGATGCACGCGCCGCCGTCGAGTTGTTAGAGCGGGCGACGGTGCTCGACCCATCGTTCGCGTTAGCGTTCGCCGAACTTTCCCTGGCGCACAGCCGAACGTATTGGTCCGGCGGCGATCGCAATCCCGCGCGTCTGAGCCTCGCGACGAAAGCGGCCGAGCGGGCACTCGGCATAGCGCCCGAACTGCCGGAAGCGCATCTGGCAATGGGCTACGTTCGTTACTGGGGGCATCGCGATTATGCCGGCGCTCTGCAACAGTTCCACACAGCGCTGCGCGCCAGACCGAACGACGCCAACATTCTCTTCCCATTAGGGCCGGTGGCGCGGCGTGAAGGACGCTGGGATGACGCGGTCGTGTCGCTCCAGCAAGTCGTCGATCTCGATCCGAGAAACGTTTCGGCGCTAGATGATCTCGGTGGCACGCTCTCTCGCGTCGGCCGTCACCGTGAAGCGATGGCGATCACGGACAGTGCCGTCGCACTCTCTCCGAGTCTCATCGTCGGGTGGCGAACCGGAGTGATGGCCCGAATCGCGGCGGGAGATTCAGCAGGAGCGCGCAGGACGCTGCGGAAGGCGGACAGCACGCTTGCCCCGCGGTTTCCCGCTTGGTTTTTTGACAAACCGTACGCGGGATTTGAGCAGAGCTTTGCCGAATCGCTCGATCCGGAGATACGGCGGCGGCTGGAGTCGCTGCCGATGCCCGCATCATCCTCTGGGGACGCATCGTCGTTCTATGTCATGAAGGTTGCGCTGGCACTCGCGTCGGGCGACCAGGCGAGCGCGCGACGTCATGCGGAATCGGCGTGGTCGATTCTCGGACGACAGGTCGCGGCGAATCCGTCGGAGCCGCTCTGGCAATCCCAGCTCGCACTGGTGCAGCTCCAGCGAGGAAACGTGGCGGAGGCGATCAGCGCGGCGCAACGCGCGGTGCAATTGCTCCCGCTGTCACGTGATCAGGTGGACGGCCCGTTGTACGAAGGGGTGCTGGCTCAGGTCCACGCCGTTTCGGGCAATGCCGATTCGGCCCTCGTGCATCTGGAGAAGCTGGCGAGGATTCCATCGTTCTGGTCGGGTGCCGCGATGCAATCTGCTCCGGCCTTCGCCTCGCTCCGAAGCGATCCGAGGTTTCAGCGTCTGTCGTCAGGTCCTAAGCAATGAAGACGGTGCATGTCGAGACACTCGAGCAATGGAGCGACTGGCTCCGCGAGCACCACGCGTCGGAGTCGGAGGTGTGGCTTGTCTTCTACAAGCAACAGACCGGAGTCGCATCAATTAATTACGCGGACGCGCTCGACGAAGCGCTGTGCTTTGGCTGGGTCGACAGTCTCATCAAGCGACTGGATGATCGACGGTATGCAATGAAGTTTACGCCAAGGAGACCGGATAGCCGCTGGTCGACCAAGAACCGTCGACGTTACGAGGAGCTCAAGGCCAGCGGGAGATTGAAGCCGGCTGGAATCAAACGGCCACCCACGGACCGTGGCTCTGCTCCGCGGCCCGCGCGTCTTGAACTCCCGTCGAAGCTTCCCGCCCACATCCAGGCTGCGTTGCGCAAGCACCCAGCGGCATTGCGCCATTTCGAATCGCTTCCGCTGGAGCAGCGCCGACGGTATTTCGCCTGGATCGAGTCCGCGAAGATGGACGAAACGAAAGCCAGGCGCTTGAAGGAGGCGATTCGTCTTCTGGCCGCCGGCAAGCTGCTCGGACTGAAGTAGAGAAACGGTCGGTCGTCACCGCGTGAGAGAAAGCCCGCACCGCATGCGGGCTGTGCGGATGCCTGGGATGCAGGCCGCCTGAGCCAGTTTATTCCCGGCGGAATATTCCTCGAGTGCGCAGAGTCTCCGACATACAACCAATGTTGTCGGACTTTCTCTGGAGGAAGATCGAATATGAGTTCCATACACGCTCTCCCGTCGCTCGGCGCCGCCGGTCTGCTGTTCGCAGGCATGACATTCATCGGCGCGCCCGCGCGCTCGGGGGCCCGAACGCCTGATGACCCCACAGGAGTGAGCGGCAAGCTGTCAGAGTGGAAGGTCGAGTTGTCGCAACGCACGATCACAGCGGGCGCCGTCACTTTCACCGTCACCAACACCGGCAGTGTCCCACACGCGTTCGAGGTCGAGGGGCAGGGCATCGAGAAAGCGACCGACATCATCCAGCCGGGGTCGACCGCCAAGCTGACGCTCACGCTCAAGCCGGGGAATTACGAAGTGTACTGCCCGGTGGGGAATGATTCGCACAAACACCTGGGCATGGAGACGCACCTGAAAGTTGTCAACGCAAAGGCGTCGGGCGCGTCCGGCGCGTCGGGTCACAGTGCAGACGCGATGACAGAATCACTCAAGCAGGAGGTGGGCGAGCACGCACCGAAGATCCAAGCAATCCGGGTAATGGGCGCGGGGCCGGTCATCCAGATTCTTCCGGGGCCGTTCCCCTTTCCCGACAGCGCCGGTCCGATTCTGCGGCAGTTCGGCGACGAGAAGGAAGGGCTCGAGTCGCAGGTGAAGGATGGTCCCTACTCGAACAACGTGACCCCGATCTCAGGCACCTTCCAGATCTCCGCGTGGGACAAGGGCGCGGTGCGCGACTCAGTGGCGGGTGTCGCTGAATTCACGGCTCAAGACGGAGCGCGCTGGAAGCTCGCGCTCGATCGTGTGCAGACGAAGGACGTGCCGCATCATCCGCGCTTCGGCGGCGTGATCATGGGCCTGTACTATCACGGGAATACCGCCGTGCACACGCCACTCGTGCCGACGATCAATAGCGCCGTCGCGCTCTGGGCGATCGGACATCTATACAAGGACGGGACGCTGGTGACCGACAACGCGATGGTGCACGTGATGCTTCTGTCACGCACGCGTCGCGATGGCGATTTCGCGCTCGACTGTTGGGACTGTTCCAAGAACAAGGTCGAGGAGCTGCAGCTCCAAATCCTTCCCGGGCCAGGCGAGAAACTTGACGCGCCCGGAGGATTCCTGTTTGTCAACTGGGAGAAGTCCAGCGTCCTCAAGGCGGCGAGCTGAGACAAGGACGTCGGCGTTGCCGGCGAAGTGACGAGCTACTTTGCCGGCTGAATCGTGAGACCCGCGAAATAGCCCTCGGTGCCGGGGCCGATCCACAGCGCGACGGCGCCAGAAGAATCACCGAGCTTCAAGTCATTCACGATCAAACACGGTTGGGCCGCGCCGTTGACGTATAGTCGTGCCGTCGTCCCCTCGACCGTGATACGGTAGCGCGTCCACACGCCCGGCTCGAGATCGACATAGCTCTCGTACTTCTCGGGCGATTGCTGGCGAAGCACCGCGAAGTCGAAGTTCGGGTACGCGCCGTATTGCGTGGAGTGATTGCGCCGGACCTGATCATCGGCCCGGCCGTTGGTCGGGCGTAAGTAGATGTACTCGTATTGCTCGCCTTGAAGGCGGAACGCGAGTCCGATGAAACCGCGCGCGCCCGCCGCGGTCCCCGCCGCGGGCCGCCCCGCCAATTCGACCTGTATTTCGCCGTTGTGAAACGCCGCCCCCTTCACGACGGCGTAGGCCTGGGCGTTCGGTACGTCGCCGTCTTCGGTCACCTTCACGGCCCGTTTGCCGGAGTAGTCGACCGACTCCAATTTCACTCGGTGTGCAATCAACTGATCGAACGTTTGAGCGGACATCCGCCGTGCGCCGGCAGGTTCGGCGCACAGCGCCGCGGCAATTGAGATTGCGATTCCCAGAGAGCGTGCCGAGTGTCGCATCAATCGACTATACGCCATGTCTCGTTTCTTGTTTCAACAACGGACTCGGCCTCAAAGGATGAATGGGATCACGATGCGAGCCGACGGCACTGACAAATGTGCTCGCCCCCTTTACGGCAGCGTCGCGTACTGCCCCAGGAAACGCCGCGCGGTCTGCGTGTCCAGCCGATAGTCGACGTTCGTCGCCCGGCACACGTTGTCTCCGGTCACCGTGGTGGCCGCGAGGATGAGCGTGCCTCCGACATTGAGGAAGTTCGGCCCGCCGGAATCGCCGTAACACGTTCCGCCGTCGCCTGTCGCCGGATTTTGCGAGAGACGCAAATACCCCGGATCGAGCGCGCTGAAACTCGACAACGCGTACATGCGTGGAATGGGATTCAGATCCTGGAAGTACGGTTGCCCGCCGCCGACGACCCGATTCTGCAAGCCGTAGCCGACCGCGGTGAATCGTTTGCTCTGCAGCGTGCCCGCGACGAAGAGCTGATCGAGGAGACCGAGGGTCGGGAGGGCAGCCGCTGTGATCCCGCGCGTGTCGCCCGCCGCGAGCAGCAGGACGCCGAGATCCGCCGGATCACTTTGTCGTTGGTTGTATTCCGGATTGGTGATGACGGAAGTCGCGAGGATGACCTTGGCATGCGAATCGGTCAGGGCCCCCCACGCAATCGGATTCCCGAAACTCACGCCCGCCGCGTACTTGCTCGGCGAGAGCGTCGCGAAGTACGCCGTGCAGTGGCCGGCCGTCAGGAAAACCGTTGGCGCGATGAGCGTGCCCGAGCAGATGGGGAAGATCTCACCATCACTCTTCCGCAGCACGATGAACGCACCGACGTTCGAATACGTGTTGTTCTGGTCGACAGAGCCGTAGGTAATGGCCACGGCGTTCTGCGGCCCGATCAGCCGCGACGGCGTGGTGTCCGAGGCGCAGGCAGCGACGCCGAGCAAGAGGAATCCAAGGGAGAGCGGCGATCGTGGCATGGGACCGAACCTTTGGCTGGTAGCACGTTCACCATGGAGCCCCTGACGCGCCGTGTCCAGACCCGCGCGGGTCGGCTCGGCACTTCCGAGCACCCCGACGGTATTACCGGATCCAGCAGCGACGGGCGACGCCCGCCAGAAGGTGGAATGAACGCTCGCGCCGAACGACTGTCGCACAGGCGCGGGCGGAGTCAGATTGAGCAGGTAGCGTAGCCGCGCTCGACGCTTGAGCACGGTGAGAGCAAGAAGCTCACGGTTTTCATGGTGGTGCACCATGCGCGCTGTTCGATGCGATGTCTGTGGCGCCAAGGCGATGACAGCGGCCGCGAAGTGTCCGACGTGCGGCCACCTGCTCGACCTGCGAGATGGATTTGGGGAGCTCTTGCCTCTCGCGTATTGCTCCAGTTGCGAGTCGTACTATCCGGAGCGATTAGGCGAGTGTAGGTGGTGTGGGACCAAGCCAGAGCGTGCTCCAATCGGTCCACAGATCTGGAGAGGAGTCGGCGCCACCGCATTGGTCGTGATGGTGGGCACCATGTGGGTGCTCCGCAACAAAGCGCCGCAGGGCACGAGTCACGTTCGATCGAAGGCGCCGTCGGTTTCGGCGCCGTCGACCGCCGACAGCGTCGCGCCGCAAACCGTGGTCGCGAACAGCGATACCGCCGCTCCGCGCACGACCATCGCGGACGCGGACAGCACCATTCGAGATAGCGGAGTAGTCGCGAGCGTCGAGGGCGACGTCGCGCCGAAACCAGCAGCATCGCCGAACGCCTCAGGCGCGGCATCGGTGAGTTCGACGCAACGTGCTTCATCGCCCCCCCGCCGATCCGCGCGGTGGGTCCGCTCGTTCTCGCGACACTGGGTCGTGATCCGTGCGGATGCGAGCCGACAGTCTCGAATCGTTGCGTCGATCGGACCCAACTCGCGTGTCGAGTTGGGCGAGTCACGCGGCTCTTGGCGACGGATTCGAGCGAAAGGAGTCGCGGGCTGGGTCGAGCCGCGCAGCTCATTCGAGGTGGTCGCGTCTCGCTAAGCACCGCCGGGTGCATCCTTGCGGCGCTTCACGTTCAACGCGCTTATTGAGTTGGCCGCTCGCGACTGAGCTCGATCGTTGGCCGGACGACGACACTCGGAGGCAACGTGTGGTTCAAGCACCGGGCTTGGATAGCTGTGGCGGGGCTCCTCTCGCTCGCGAATGTCGTCGCCGTCTGGTTCGCCGCTCAGCCGGCTGAGCCTTGGCATGCGACGACTCATGCGTTGCTGGCCGTCCTGTTTGGTGTCGGGGCGCAGCGCCTTGCGCTGAGGCAGAAACCGACCGTTGGCGCGGAGGTGGTGACGCGGCAAGAGCTGGACGCACGGCTTGCCGCGCTCGAACCGCATCAGGTCACGCAAGCATTAGAGACGATCGCCATCGAAGTGGAGCGAATCGGTGAGAATCAACGCTATCTAACGAAGCTGCTCACCGAGCGCGACGCGCGTTCGCCCGACGCAATCCGCCTGCCGACCCCACCCGGCGGCTGATCAACGATGTCGCACCGGGCCGCGAAACCGGAGACACCAACGTTCCCTCATGTCGAAATGCCCGGAGGCTCAAGTGCCGTTCGACCTCCAACCGATTCTTCGCGGTGAGCTGGTCGAGCTCTCCCCGTTGCGTGAGGCGGATCGCGACGCGCTGTTCGCCGTGGCCGCCGACCCGCTCGTCTGGGAGCAGCATCCCGTCAAAGAGCGATATCAGGAGGGTGTGTTCCGCGAATTCTTCAACGAGGCGTTGGCCTCGGGCGGCGCGCTGCTCGTTCGAGATCGGCGCGACGGGCGAGTGATTGGCTCGTCACGCTTCCATGGCTACGACGCGGAGGCGAGCGAGGTCGAGATCGGTTGGACCTTTCTCTCGCGCAGTCATTGGGGCGGCTTGTTCAACCGAGAAATGAAGCAGCTCATGCTGAGCCATGCGTTCCGCTTCGTCGAGCGCGTCGTGTTTCTCGTCGGACCGCAGAATGTTCGGTCGCAGCGCGCCGTGCTGAAAATTGGCGGCGTCCTCTCCGGTCATCGTCCGGACGGTCGGGGCGGCGAGAGTCTCGTGTACGAGATCAAGCGTGCGATGGTTGGCGAACCACGCCCGGTCTGATGTGAGCAATTGCCGCTGGATCACACAACGCGGCCAATGACGGAGCGGGCTCGGCGCCTCAGGATTCGATCGCCATGAACGTTCTGATTCGATCGACCTCCGCCTCGAGCGCAAGCCGAAACGCGCGATCGCGAGGCATTCGTGATTTGATATATCCGAACTCGGACGCGAGCTTTCCATCCGCGACGGCGAGGTTTGCCCAACCGATTACGCGATCCCGCCACAGCATCGGCAGCGCGTAGTAGCCGAGCTTGCGTTTGTGAGCCGGCGTGTACGCCTCGAATCGGTAGACCCAGTTCCACAACAGTTCGAGGCGGTCGCGATCCCACACCACGGGGTCGAACGGCGTCAGCAGACGCACCGCGTCCGATACCTCGGCGCGTGCCGGGCTCTCGCCGCCGGGCCAAAACCACTCGATGCCATCAACACGCGCCTGCGAGAGCCGTTGCTTGGCGCGTTTTAGCGCACTCGGCAACTCACTACGCCATTGTGGAACGGCAAATCGGAGCCGACGCACAAGATCAGCCAGGCATGCAGCGGGCAGTGGCGCGTAGATTCGGACGGCCGCGTCCACGAGCGCGTGGATCCTTCCGAGACGCTCGGCCGCATCGGCCGGCTCGGGGCCGTGCTGGTGCGCGGCGTAGATTCGCACGCCGCCCTCGCGCCGCATGACGCGCAACATGCCCCGATAGTGCATCGCAGCCAGTAATTGCGTCGACGCGTTCGACGTGCCGCCCCAGTAGTTCCGAATCTTGCCATGCGCAAAATGGTCGTCGACTTCGCGCGGGTGTACCGACCCGCGCTCGCGAATGAAGTCGAGGACGGACTGCGCGCGTTTTTTTCGCTCCGCGGACCAGGGTCGAGGTCCTTCCGCGGGCACGTCGGCGTCCGAGCGCGGATGCATCAATGCTTGTAGCGATCTGGTGACGACCCCATACACGAGGAAGAAGTCCTCTTCGACGTCGAGCTTCGCGTACAGCCGTTCGAGGTCGCCCGCGCGGTAGTCTTTCACTCGGTGGCGCAACGTCAGGTCCTGCGCGCGAGCAGGAGCTCGGATCGGGTCGGCCTGCACAAACCCCATTCGGTCGAGTGCGCGTCCGAGCGTCGTCGGTTTGAAGAGGCTGCGAGCGACAGCGAAGCGCCGCAAGCTGTCGAGCGTGATCGTCATGAACCACCCTTGCAGGGCGACGCGGGAGGCTGCACGCGCGCTCGCACGGCGATCGTAAATCGACAAGCGCACTGTTCGCAGCGCAAGCGGACAGCTAACTGATTCCGGCGACTCCATCGCTGCCGCGACCTCGCCGTCTTTGCCGCTCCCGGTTACGAGGCGGACATCATCGCGCTCGACGGCGATCCGCTGGCCGACCTCACGGCCGTGCGGCGAGTAGCGTTCGTCATGCGCGGCGGCGTCGTATACAAGTGGTCGGGGGCGAAGGTCAGATAGGCCAGTTGCGCTGCGTCGGCAAGAACGCTCTAATCGCCGCCACGTCCAGGCCGCGGCAGCGCGGTCGGCGGCAAGATGTTGTTCAGGCGCATGTAGTTCGCTACTTGACTGTAGTGGTCCGCGATGTCGATCACGTGGCCGAGCACCATGTTCACGCGCGTCGAGGTGCGCGATGTGCCGTTGAACGTCATCGTGATCGCGTCTCCCAGCTTCGAGTCATCGAGCTGCGCAAAGGCGTTTTCGCAGAACGTGAACGATGCCTTGAGCTTCGCGACCAGCGTATCCTTGGGCCATTTCGCCTTGATCGAGTCGGCCGTCGCGGTGTCGCTCGCCGGCAACGTGGGCTTCATCGCTCCAAAATTGTTGCAGAAGAAATAGTTGTCGCTCGCCAAATGTTGGGCGATGTAGCCGATGCTGAGCTGCGCGGGCGTGGGCTTGTAGCTGAACTTGGACTCGGGGATGGAATCGAACGCCTGAGCAAGGTTGCGCTGGAGTCCCAGCGTCCGGCCGCGAAACGCCGTGGTGATAGGATTCGGCTGCGAGCCGGAGGGAGTCTGCTGGGCGACGAGGCTCACTGGCAGAGCCAGCGCCAGAATCGCGGCATGCGTGATCTTCATACGCTCTCTCTCGTGAAATGGTGGACAGGTGCGAGCGCGGCGAACATCGACGTTGTCGCTCACGCTGGGTCCTAGCTGTCTGAACGATACGCTACAAGTGGGGCTGACGAGTCCCCCGCGGCGAAAAAAAGACAAAACGTGAACAAGTCCAACGTAGTGGCCGCGTCACTATCGCTAACGCGGGGCGGCTTCAACATTGTCCTTCGCGCTAGCGTACTGCGTGTGTGGACGATACCCAATCCACGTGGCCCCTCAAGCATCCATCGCGAAAGACGTCAAAACGTGAACCCGCTCAAGGCTCGCGGCATTTCCGCCGATCTCCTCCTTTTCCCGCTGGTGTTCGGCTGTTCCTCGCCCAAGCCGGCTCAGAAGCCCACCGGCGATACTGAGGGTCACCAATCCATGGCCGGCATGTCGATGCCGGTGACGATCCCCAAGGGCGCGCTGTACACCGAGGCGGACGTGCGCTTCATGCAGGGCATGATCGCCCACCACGCGCAGGCCATCTACATGTCGCGCCTCGCGGCGTCGCGAGGCGCCAACCCGCGACTGCTCAAGTTCGCGAACAAGATCGACCAGTCGCAGAAGGCGGAAATCAAGCTCATGCAGGACTGGCTCGTCGCGAACAAGCAGGCCGCGCCCGACACGGATTCGTGGCGCACCATGACCATGCCGGGAATGTTGACGCCCGCGCAGCTCGCGACGCTCGACGGAGCGCGGGGTCCGGAGTTCGACAAACAGTTCCTCGTCCTCATGATTCAGCATCACGAGGGCGCCCTCAAGATGGTGGACGACTTGCTCGCCACTCCGCTCGCGGCGCAGGACGTCGACGTATCGGTCTTCGCCAATGACATCACGACGGTGCAGACCGCTGAGATCGCAACTATGCAGCAAATGTTGGCCAACCTTTGAAACCGGAGTTCAGCTTGATGGCAAATAGAACGTGCGCGATCGCCCTCGCGTTCGCCGCCGCTGTCGTCGCGGCGCCGACGCTGCGCGCGCAGACGTATCCGACCGGCAACGATTCGCGCAATGGACTCAAATACGGTATGCTCGACGCGGGCACTGCCCAGAAAGGGATGCGTTTGGTCTCATTCACGCCGAAGCCGGCGGAGTTCGATTCGGTCCGGGGACTCACCTTCATCAATTCCGATCTCGCATTCCGCGGCCACTACGTGTACCAGGGAAATTTCTCCGGCTTCTCCATCTGGGATGTGAGCAATCCGGCGAAGCCCGCAAAGGTGGCTGTGGTTCCCTGCGTCACGTCGCAAGGCGATCCGTCCATCGTCGGCAACCTGCTCTTCATCTCTGCCGAGGGGAACGGCAATCGCAACGATTGCGCGAAGGGGGGTGTGCAGAACCCGGCCGATCACATGGCCGGCGTGCGCATCTACGACGTGTCGAACCCGAAGGCGCCGAAGCTGATCAAGAACGTGCAGACGTGCAAAGGCTCGCACACGCACACGGTGATCCCGAGTCCGACCGACAAAGGAGTCGTCTACATCTATGTGTCGGGCAATCAAGGCGCTCGGCCCGAGACCGAGTTGGCGGGATGCAACAACGGCGCCGATCCCGCCGATGAAAAGAATTCGCTGTTCCGGCTCGATGTGATCAAGGTTCCCCTCGCGCACCCCGAGCAAGCCGAAGTCGTGACGGGTGCCCGCATCTTCACGAACATGGTTCCCGCGCCAACTCGCGGAGGCAACCAGCGGCGCGGTCGCCGCGGTGCTGCCGCCGGAGCCGACACATCGGCTCCGCCGCCGCCGACAGGTCCGAGAAACTGCCACGACGTGACAGCGTATCCCGCAATGCATTTGCTGGCTGGTGCATGCGCCAGCTATGGACTCCTCGTCGACATCTCGAATCCTGAGAAGCCGGTGCGCCTCGATGCCGCCGCCGACACGAATTTCTCGCTCTGGCACACAGCGGTGTTCAGCAACGACGGCTCGAAGGTTGTGTTCACCGATGAGTGGGGCGGCGGTACGTCGCCCAACTGCCAGGCAACGAGCATGATGGAGATGGGTGGCAACACGACGCTCACCATCGGTCCGGACAAGAAATTCAAGCAGCATGCGTACTTCAAGCTTCCGAGCGCGCAGACGGCACAGGAGAATTGCGTGTCGCACAACGGCGGGCTCGTTCCGGTACCGGGCCGCGACATCATGGTGCAGGGATGGTATCAGGGCGGCATCGACGTGATCGACTTCAGCGACCCGGATCATCCATACGAGCTCGCGTACTTCGATCGGGGACCGGTGGACGCACCGCCCGCGCCTGGCGATACGGCTGGCGGAGCGGTCAGCCGACAGCGCGGCACGATTGGCGGCTCGTGGGGTGCCTACTATTGGAACGGTCTCGTGTACTCGTCCGAGTTGGCGCGCGGCTTCGATATTCTCGAGCTGCTTCCGAGCGACAAGCTCTCGGCGAACGAGCTCGCCGCGGCGAAGCTTGTCAAGTTCGAGGAGTACAATCCGCAGAGCCAGCCGAAGATCGTCTGGCCGGCGGCGTTCCCCGTCGTGCGATCGTACGTCGATCAGCTGGTGCGTGACAACGGCCTTTCGGCGGCGCGCACGACCGCGATCTCGAACGCACTGACCGCCGCCGAAAAACAGAGTGGTGCCGCGCGGCGCACGTTGCTCTCCAAACTGGCGACGCGGGTTGACGCAGACGCGAACGGCGCGAAGGATGGCGCGCGAGTTCGCGCGATGGCGGCAGCGATCAAGGACCTCGCGGCGGCGTCGAAATAGCCGACTCCGAGCGACCTCCGCTCGGCCAACGTCGTAGCCAAAAAAACCCACACCATCTGGTGTGGGTTTCTTGCTTGCCTCCGATCGCAGTCGCCGGTGTCCGCGCATTCACCAAGGAGGAGGCATGCGCTGAGCTGTCCGTCAGCGAGCCCCCGGACCTCGGAGCACGCGGCCCGGCTTCGCTCCGGTGTGCCGACCGTCGCGCACCACCATTGTGCCGTTTACAAAGACGAGCTTGACCCCGACGGAAGGCTGATGTGGTTGCTCGAAGGTCGAGCGATCACCGATGTTGGCCGGGTCGAAGACCGTTATGTCGGCAAAGAATCCCTCCCGTAGAAGGCCGCGGTCGGGAACAGAGAGTCGCGTCGCCACCGCCGACGTCGCTTTCCGCACCGCTTCCTCGAGCGGCATCACCTTGTCGTCGCGAACGTATTTGCCCATGATGCGCGGAAAGTTTCCGTAGGCTCTCGGGTGTGTGAGGCCACGCGCACTGTCGGGATCGACCCCGCCCGCGTCGGTGCCGAATTTGATCCACGGCTGCGCGAGGTTGAGCTTCACGTTGTCCTCGCTCATCAGGAAGTACACCGTCCCGATGCGTTGACGTTCCGAGATGAGCAGATCCATCGCCGCGTCTTCCCACGGCTTGTTCATCATCGTGGCGATCTCACTCAGCCGCTTGCCTGCGTATTGTTTATTTTCAGGTTTCGTAATGCCTAAGACGAGAACGCCTTGTGGCGACGCGAGCTGGCAGAGGTTCTCCCACTCCGTATGCGGATTGTCCATCTCGGCTTTGATCTTCGCGCGGACGCCCAAGTTCTGCAGATTCTCAATGAGCTTTCCGTCCTCCGACGCCCACGGCGGCGTGCACGCCGAGAGCCCCGTGCCACCCGCGACGTAGGCGTACATGTTCGCCTGAATGTCGACGCCAGCGCGGCGCGCTGAGTCGATCTTGGCGATCGCGAGTGGACCCTTGGGCCAGTTGCTCGTGCCGGCTGCCTTGAGATGATAGATCTCGACGGGTACACCACCCTTCGTGCCGATGGCGATCGCTTCATCGATTCCCTCGAGCAGCTGGTCGGCTTCGGAGCGCATGTGCGTGATGTAGATGCCGCCGTAGGGGGACATCGCCTTCGCCATCTCGATGAGCTCTTCGGTCGTGGCGTAATTGCCCGGCGGATAGATGAGCGCCGAGCCGATGCCGAAGGCGCCGTCTTCCATGGCGCGTCGTACGACGGCGCGCATCGTGTCGAGCTCCGCCGCGCTTGGTTTTCCGATAGCTTCGGCCTTCGCATAGACGCGCACCGTCGCGGCGCCGATGAACGAGCCGACGTTTGGCGAAATGCCATGCGCGCCCATCGCGTCGAGCCACGCACTGAAGCCGTGCGTTCCGGAATACGCCCCGGTTCCGCGCGGGCCTCCAGTTGCGAATTGGCCTCCGGCCGCGGTCCTTTCGTTTGTCGGTGCCGGCGTCGATCCTTCGCCGAGGATCTCGGTAGTGATGCCTTGCGTCAACTTGCTGACGGAGCGTCCGTCGCCGAGGAAGTTCGTGCCGCTCTGGATGTCGATGAATCCTGGCGAGACGACGAGACCGCGCGCATCGATGCGCTGCTTCGCCTGAAAGCGCCGCAGCGAACCCGCCGGTCCGATGCGCGCGATGCGATCACCGATGATGGCGACGTCGCCGGGAAACGAGGCGGCCCCGGTTCCGTCGATGACTTGGCCGTTTTCGAGCACCAGGTCGAACGTCGCCTGCGGCCGCGGCGCGGCCGTGGATGGCCGGTGAGTGCAGGCGGCTATACACAGACAACTCAGAAGAACTGCGCGGCGAGTCATTGGCAGAGGAAGGAGAGGAAACGCGAAGGTATCGCGGCGGGAAAGGACGAGGAAGGGCGCGAAGTGCCGAACGGCCCGATGGTAGACAGCGCGCCGTTTACGCGGTCACGATCGCGGCGGCCGCACGAAACGTCGCGATTGTCTCTCGTACGCATGCGCCATCGCCAACACTCGCGCGTCCTCGCCCGGCAGGCCCACAATCGAAACATTCAGTGCTGGCATTCGATCCGCGCCGAGCCCGCCAGGAACAGAAACTTCGGGTAGTCCCAGCCAATTGCCGTACCCAAGAGCTGTGCGAATATCCGGCCACGGATCGACGGCGCGAGGCGCGTTGAAAGGCATCGTCGGATAGACCATCGCCACCACACCAACGGCGCGCATCGATGCGGAGAGCGATGTGACGACCTCGGCGCGCGAGCGAGCAAATGAACGCCCCGCGGGATCATTCGCCATCGGCTGATCGAGGAGCGGTTCACACTCCTCGAACGTCGCGGGCAGCTTGTCGTAGAACTTCTGGTAGGCCGCATATCCGCGACGCACTGACGAGCGCGGGTCGTCCGTCCTTCCGGCGAAGTAACGCAGGAGTGCGTTCGCGGTCGGCGCGGGCGAGTTTGCGTTTACATCTACGTCGCCGCGATTCCGCGCCGACGCAGCAAAAGCATCGCGGAAATTGACGCGCGTCACCGCGGCGTCGAACACCTCGACGATCGCACCGGCCGCCCGCAAGTCTCCCACCGCGCGGTCCCATGTCGCGAGCGCCTCGGCGCTCATTTGCGCGCGTGGCACGTGCGCTTCGACGACGCCAAGGCGCACTCCGCTGAGCGCATCATCGCGCAGCGCGGCGAGTGGAGCGCTGTTCCACTCGCCCGACAGCGCGAGCGGATCCGACGCGTCCGCTCCCGCGATTGCGGCGACGAGTAACGCGGCGTCGGCAACCGTGCGTGCGAGCGGACCGTGCGTGTCGAGGTATGGCCACGTTGGAATCACGCCGGTCCGCGGCACGAGACCGAACGTCGGTTTCATTCCCACCACACCGGTGAACTGCGCGGGAATTCGATTGGAGCCGCCGTCGTCCGTGCCGAGCGCGGCGAAGGCCATCCCGCACGCGACGGAGACCGCGGAGCCGGCGCTCGATCCGCCTGGCGTGCGGGTGCCGGTGGGGTCGTGCGGATTGAGAACCTGTCCGGTGAGGCTGCTCGTGCCGTTGCCGCGATAGGCAAAATCGTCGGCCGCGGTCTTTCCAAGAACGATCGCGCCAGCCGCGCGGAGCCGCGCGACCTCGAGCGCGTCACGTTGTACGCGCTCGGGAAAGAGCCGCCCCCACTCCGCGCTCGAGCCCGTGGTCGGCAAACCCGCCATGTCGTAAATCGCTTTCGCGAATATCGGAACGCCGTCGAGGGGACCACGCGTTCGCCCGGCGCGCAGGCGGGCGTCCGCATCGCGCGCGTCGTCGAAGACGGTGTCGGCGAGCGCGTCGATCGCGCGCCATCTCGCGCCGTCGGCGCGGCATCGCTCGAGCGCGCGTGCAGTGACCTCGGCCGCGGTCCAATCACCGCGGCGGCGACCTGCCTGGTACGCGGCGATCGTGCCGTCGAGGGGATCGTCAGCGGTGAACGTCCAGCGCGTGAGCGGCAGCGCGGTGATGCTTGCCAGCTGCACGAGGGCTTGGCGACGAGTAGGCGACATCTCGCTGAAGATACCGAGGAATACGTGCGGCGCGAGCCTTCGTGTGGCTGCCGAGGGTCGACGCTGGCGAGACATTCAGCGTTCTCGCATCTTCTTCGCATCGCGCTGTGCGCTCGTGACGAAGCGGAAACATGTCGAACCCGGAAGGACCGATGACCAGCGATGCAACCGAGCGAGTCCGCAAAGATTGGGAGAGCCAGGCGAACAGCTGGTACGAGCAGCGCACTCGCATGCTCACCTCGACGCGGCCGATCCACGAGTGGCTGGTCGACCACCTCGAGCCGAAGGACGGCCAACGAGTATTGGAGATCGCCGCGGGCCCGGGGGACACCGGATTTCTAGCTGCTGAACGTCTCGGGACGGGACGCCTCGTGTCGACTGACATTGCACCGGCCATGGTCGACGCCGCGCGCAAGCGCGGCGCCGAGCTCAGAGTTCAGAACGTCGACTACAAGGTCCTCGATGCCCAATCGATGAATTTGGAGAATGCGTCGTTCGACGGCGTGATCTGCCGGTGGGGTTTCATGCTCATGCCTGACCCCGCGGCCGCGCTCCGCGAGTGCCGCCGCGTTCTCGTTCCGGGTGGTCGTCTCGTGTTCGCGGTGTTCACGGGGCCCGACGAGAACCCGTTCGCGTCGATCCCCGCGCGAGTCCTTGGCCAGGCAGGCCACCTTCCGCCGCCGACGTTCGGGTGGCAACCAGGCATCCTTGCGCTTGGGGATCGCGCGCGCGTCCAGGGGCTCCTCGACGGCGCGGGCTTCGCGTCGACACACATCGAGGGCGTCGACATGACGTGGACATTCGCCAATCCGGACGACTATTGGACTTTCCTCGTCGAGCTCACGGCACTCGGTCCGTTGATCCGATCGCTTCCGAACGTTGAGCGAGACGCCGTTCGCGCCGCGATCGGTGAGCGTCTCGTTCCTTTCACTCGCGCGGATGGCATCGCGCTGCCATCGCGATGCTGGTGCGGCGTCGCGCTCGGCTGAGGATCGTGCCCACCATGTCCACTACGCCTCCCGTCATCGAATCACAGAAGAAGATCGCTCTCGTCGCACACGACAATAAGAAGAAGGATCTGCTCGAGTGGGCGCGCTACAATCGTGATGTCCTCGCCTACCATCAGCTGTTCGCAACGGGCACGACAGGTACGCTGCTCGAGCAGGCGTTACGGACGCCAGTCGTCAAGCTTCAGAGCGGGCCGCTCGGCGGTGACCAGCAGATTGGCGCAAAGATCGCCGAGGGTGTCATTGACTTCGTGATTTTTTTCTGGGATCCGCTCGAGCCTCAGCCCCATGATCCTGACGTCAAAGCGCTGCTTCGCATCGCGGTCGTCTGGAACATTCCGGTCGCGTGCAATCGAGCCTCGGCTGATTTCATGATTTCGTCACCGCTCATGTCCTCGGCCTACGAGCGCATCCTTCCCGACTACGAGAACTATCGACGAAGGCTGGAACGACCGGCGCCATGATTCGCCTTCTTCCGCTCACTTCCACAATCGCTGATGCCGCCACCGACCCGAACGCGTTTGCCGAGTTGACGGGCGCGCAACTCGGGAGCGTGGGGCCGCTTGTGCAGTCTGTTGCAGCGCAGGATGCGGTGCACAATGCTCGGACTGGCCGACCGCCGGAGTGGGGCGGGTTCCTGGCGATCGATGTTGTGTCACACCAGGTCGTGGGCGTGGGGGGCTACGTCGCGGCGCCGGATGCGCACGGAACGGTGGAGATTGCGTACGGCACCTTCCGACCATACGAGCGCCGCGGTTACGGATTCGCGATCGCTGGTGCGCTCATCGACCGCGCCGCCGAGTCCAATGCCGTGCGGTTGGTATATGCCCACACGTTGCCGGAGCCCAACGCGTCGACCCGTATTCTCACGCGACACGGATTCACGCAAGTGGGAACAGCGCAGGACGAAGACGAGGGCCTGGTGTGGCGGTGGGAGCGCCCGCTCTCAATGATGCCACGCGACAACCACGCGCATCGGTTTCCCGTGTCGGTGAAAGGCGTTGTCGTCCGCGGTGGCTCGATCATTCTCGTACACAATCGCCGCGGCGAATGGGAGTTGCCGGGCGGCAAACTCGAGCTCTCCGAAACTCCCGAGCAGTGTGTCGCGCGCGAAATCGCGGAAGAGCTCCAGCTCACGGTCACGGCGGAGCGCTTAGTTGACGCGTGGGTGTACACCATTGTTCCCGGGACGCACGTTCTAGTTCTCACATATGGCTGCATTGAGACAACAGAACACCAGCCGGCGATCAGTCACGAACACACCCAGCTTCGATGGGTGCCGCTGGAGGACGTCGAGGCGTTGACGATGCCGGCGCGTTACAAGCAGTCGATACGGTCGTGGGCGCGCCGAGAGGTTGAGCCGGGTCATTGATCACGACGATCGCTGTCGAGGTTCTGGCGTATACATGATCGTGCGTTTTCGGCAGGAATTGCAACGCGAAATTGCAAATTCGTGGAGCCGAACCCGCCGACATGGACCGAATGCGTGCTGAATCTGCAAATCCGGCTTGACACTCGCGATTTATCGGCGTATGCTGCCCAAGGGCAGCCAGTCGGCCGAATTCAAAGTGGAGAAGCGGATGAAGTACATCGTCGCCGTGGTTCGACCGGAGCGGCTGAGCGCGGTGAAGGAGGCGCTATTTCGCGTGGCTGTGACCGGGATGACGATCACTCGCGTCAGCGGCCATGGCGGTGAGCATGAGATCGTCGAGCACTATCGCGGCTCGTCGGTCGTGCTCGAGTTTCGCGACAAGGTGCGGATCGAGATGGCCGTATCTGAGCCGTTCGTCGAGCCCACCGTGCGAGCGATCATGGGAGCCGCGCAAACCGGCGAGGTTGGCGACGGCAAAATCTTCGTTCAACCGCTCGAACGAGTCATCCGAATTCGGACGGGTGAAGAAAACGTCGATGCGCTGACACCGGTCACCGCGAGCGAAGTGCAAATGCGGGCGAAGGAATCTCGCACGCAGGTATCCGCATGACGACGGCGCCGACGACGAACCCCGGCGATACCGCGTGGCTGCTCGTCTCGACCGCGCTCGTGCTGCTGATGGTTCCAGGCCTCGCCCTCTTTTACGGCGGCCTCGTTCGCGGACGCGCGGCGCTCAACACGCTGATGATGAGCTTCGGCGCGTTGGCGATCGTTGGGGTGCAGTGGGTGGTGATCGGCTACTCGCTGGCGTTCGGCCCCGGCGCGCTCCTGGGCACTGGCACCTGGATTGGGTTGTCGGGTGTCGGCGGGGCGGCGGGACCGTATAGCCCCACTGTGCCGCATATCGCGTTCGCGAGCTTCCAGGCGATGTTCGCCGGGATCACCGTGGCGATCATCTCCGGCGCGATGGTCGAGCGCATGAGATTTCATGTATATGCGATCTTTGCTATCGTCTGGACGACGTTCGTCTATGATCCACTCGCGCACTGGGTCTGGAGCACCGACGGATGGCTGCACAAGCTCGGCGCGCTCGACTTCGCCGGCGGCACCGTCGTTCACATCGCTGCGGGCACGGCCGCGCTCGTGGCAGCGATCATGGTTGGTCGCCGCAGTGGACTGGGCCGCACTCCGCTCCGGCCGCACAACCTGGTGTTCACGCTGACGGGAGCGGGGCTGCTCTGGGTCGGGTGGCTCGGCTTCAACGCCGGTTCGGCGCTCGCCGCCGACGGTGTGGCGGCGAATGCCCTCGCCACGACGAATGCCGCCGCAGCCGCGGCCATGGTCACCTGGCTGATCATCGACTCGCTACGAACCGGACAGGCGACCGCAGTCGGTGGAGCGACCGGCGCGGTTGCCGGTCTCGTCGCGATCACCCCGGCCGCGGGCTACGTCACACCCCTTGCCGGGCTGGCGATCGGGATACTCGCGGCATGCGCGAGCTACGCCGCCATTCAGTTGCGCAATCGCACGCAGATCGACGACGCGCTCGACGTGTTCGCGTGTCACGGCGTGGCCGGAATTGTCGGCGCGCTGCTCACCGGCGTATTCGCGACGACGTCGGTGAATCCCGCCGGCGCGAATGGATTGCTCTCCGGCAATGTTCGCCTCTTCGGCGTGCAGGCGCTGGCGGTGCTCGTGACGATTGCGTTCACGGCACCTGTCACCGCGTTCGTGCTTGGGCGGCTCGCGGCAGTGGGATCGCTGCGTGTGCCGCTGCCCGACGAGCTGACCGGCGTCGATCTCAGCGAGCATGGTGAGCATGCGTACGACGACGCGGAGATCTCGACCGCCGTGGTCGACGGAGTTCGAATCGGCGAGAGCGTCGTGTTGACGCGAGTCGCGTAGGTCGAGGAAGTCGCGTCGCGGACGGATTTGTCGTAACCGCGTGAGCCGCTTGTCTTGAGCGCCGGGTAGAACTAGCCTCAAGGGCCAGGCCTTTCTCACGCGATTGCGCATGCCGACTCACCACGCGCCGCCCACCGCTCGACGCACGCAGTACAGTCCGCATTCCGATCGCGGGCCGTCCGGGAAACCGGCGGCGACGAGCGCGTACAGCTCCGAGTCCGGTCGCAGCTACCGGCTCGATCGGCTCATCGGGAAAGGTGGCTTCGGCGAAGTGTATCTCGCGTCACCGACAACGGGCCCCGGCATGCCCGCCCACGTGTGCATCAAGATCAGCGACCGCATCTCGGGCTGGCTTCGCGAGGCGTACTTCGCCGAGCTCCTCGTGAGAGAGCCGCGGGCGCTCCGAGTCTTCGATCGCTTCGTGGAAGCGGACGGCGACCAGGTGCGCTACTGCCTCGCGATGGAGTACGCCGAATATGGCGACCTCGGTGCATGGCTCGGTCGCGAGGGCGCGCAGTCCGAGCGATTCGTGCGCCGCGAGATCGCGGCGATTTTGGGCGCGCTCGACGCGCTCCACCGCGGACACGCGCTGCATCGCGATCTCACACCGTTCAACGTCTTCGTGTGCGAGGGCGAGCAGCTCAAGCTCGGCGACTTCGGCATCGCCACGCACCAACTCAACCCGCGCGGTGTCACGGCCGATGCATTCAACCTGTTTCACGTGCCGAACGAGATCGCGTGGGGCAAAGTGCGTCGGTGGCAGAAACGTGACGACATCTATCAGATCGGACTGATCGCGGCGATGCTCCTGCGCGGCGACATCACGAGCCCGATGCGCAGCAAGGACGTGCGCGGGCTGCCGTGCAGCGATCATCTCAAAGAGGTTATCCATCGTTGCCTCGGCTCGCGCGGCAAACGGTACGAGGCGGCGAGTGAGTTGATCGCCGCGCTTCGCCAGCGGCCAAAAGAGCCGCGGCTCGGTCGAGTGAAAAGTCTCGCTGGAAAGCGTCTCTCATTCACGGGCTTTCTCGAACGGCCTCGCGACGAAGCGGTCGTCGCGGCGAGAAAGGCGGGCGCAGTCGTACAATCGAAGCCGGGACGCTCGACCGACGTGCTCGTGCGCGGCCGACCGAATGCGTTGCAGATCGCCGGCAAGGACGGCGGCTCGAAGCTGATCGAGGTGCGACGTCTCGCCGCGCAGGGGCACACGGTGACCGTCATTGGCGAGCGCCAGTTCTGGCGGCTTGTCGAATCGACGCCGCGAGCGCGAGCGAAGAAGAGAACATCCAAGCCGCGTCGATCCCGACCTCGCGCAGTATAACTCTCTGAATGCGAAAAGAGTCACGTGTTTGGCCGCCGGTCGTCGCCGGCGCGGCGGTCACGTGTGCAAATTGGTATTCGACATTCGTCTCCATGTGAAGCATGTGGCCCCACGGGTCACTTCCGGAGTTGCCTCAGTAGCCTCGACATGGAGAACCTGTGACACATCGCACCTACGCTTTCGTGCTGCTCGGATTCGTTCCGAGTAGATTCGCTGCCGCGCAAACGAGTCGCGCTGCGCTGCCGACAACCGACGTTCCCGTAACGAAAGTCGTCCTCTTCTCGTCGGGCGTCGGCTACTTTGAGCACGCCGGCTTGGTACGCGGCAACAGCGCGACGGAGCTCCGCTTCAAGACGAGCCAGATCAACGACATCCTCAAGTCGATCGTGTTGCAGGATCAGGATGGGGGCCGAGTCGGCGCCATCAGCTATCCGTCACAAGATCCCTTGGCGAAGACGCTGAGAAGTTTTCAGGTCGACATCACGGGGAACCCCAGTCTCGCGCAGTTGCTCAATCAGCTCCGCGGCGCGCGAGTCACGATCCAAGCGCAGGCGGAGAAGCTCTCGGGGATCATCCTCGGCGTCGAGACGCGGGCCAAAGGGGGCGAGAAAGGCGAGGGGTTCGCCGTGGCGGTGCTCAATCTCCTCACCGGCGCGACGCTCCGCGCCGTCGAGCTGCAATCGATCAGTAATCTGACATTGGACGATCCTCAGCTCCAGGAGGAGCTGACACGCGCGCTCGGAGCGTTGGTCCAAGCGCGCGATCAGGACAAGAAGCCAGTGACGATCAACTTCGCAGGCGCCGGAGAGCGGCGCGTCCGGATCGGATACGTCGTCGAGACGCCGGTGTGGAAGACCAGCTATCGCCTCTTGCTCGACGACAAGGGCAAATTCGGCAAGTTGCAAGGTTGGGCGATTGTCGAGAATCAGACAGAGAGCGATTGGAATGAGATCTCGCTCGCGCTGGTGAGCGGCAGGCCGATCTCGTTCATGATGGATCTCTATCAGCCACTCTACTCGACGCGGCCCACGGTCGTTCCGGAGTTGTACGCCAGCCTGCGACCACCGGTGTACGACGCCGCGACGGCGACTGGTGTCGCGCGCGTGACGTTGGGAGCTGCGGTGAGCGCGCCGGCCCCACCGCGAATCGGGTACGATCGTGAGGGCCGACCCACTCCGCTCCGGCTCGAAGAGGTCGTGACCACCGGCCTGGCGGCCGGGAAGGCCACGAATCTGGACGCGGCCGAGTCGGTCCGGTCGGTCGCGTCGGCGGAGAAACTGGGCGCGCTCTTTCAGTACACCGTCAGCGACGTGACGCTCGCGCGGCAAAAGTCCGCGATGCTGCCGATCATCACCGACAGCGTCGAGTTGGAGCGCCTCTCCATCTACAACGCGTCGGTGCTACGGTCCAATCCATTGAATGGCGTATTGCTCAAGAACACGACGGGCAAGCACCTGCTGCAAGGCCCGCTCACCGTCCTCGAGAAGGGCAGTTATGCCGGCGATGCGCGCATCGACAACGTGCCGCCGGGACAGGACCGATTGCTGAGCTACGGCATCGACCTCGAGATGCTCGTCGACAACACGAAGAGCCGCCAGAGCGGCGCGCTGTTGACGGCGAAAATCGACAAAGGGGAGCTCATCATCAGCCGCAAGCTCGTCGCGACACAAGAGTACGCCGCCAACAACAAATCGACGAAGGACAAAATGCTCGTCATCGAGCATCCGATTCGCACCGGCTGGAAGCTCGTCGACACGCAAAAACCCTTCGAGACGACGCCGGCGGTCTACCGGTTCAAGGGGACCGCCGTCGCCAACAAGGTGACCGTCCTGGCCGTGACGGAGGAGGTCGTTCAGGAGGAGCAGATCACGCTCGGCTCGGCGGACCTCAGTCAGCTGATGTTCTACAGCCGCACCGAGGAGGGCGGTGCCGAGGTTCCGAAGAGCGTGCGCGACGCGATCGCCAAAGCCATTCAACTCAAGCAAGCCGCGATCGACGTCGAGCGCGACATCAACATGCGCAACCAACGCGTCGCCGAGATCACGGCCGAGCAGAATCGGATTCGCGAGAACATGAAGACCGTGACCCAGGCGACGCAGTACTACGATCGTCTGCTCGCGAAGCTCAACGAGCAGGAATCAGCGATCGAGACGTTGCAGAAGGAACGAGATGCGCTCATTGCGAAGCGGGACTCGCTGCGGCGCGAGCTCGATGAGTACTTGAGCGGACTCACCGTGTGACGCGCCTCATTCTGCCCGCAGTGCTTCCGTCGGATCCACCCGCGCCGCGCGGCGCGCCGGAATCCAACTCGCCAGCAACGCGAAAGCGACGAGTGTCCCGGCCGCGCC
>Ga0070708_100000509_pt1 | contig 29265 bp, 23 predicted proteins | sample KBSK5503metaG_FD_65469 | JGI IMG/M metagenome (GOLD analysis project Ga0070708, IMG submission 65469) | Corn, switchgrass and miscanthus rhizosphere microbial communities from Kellogg Biological Station, Michigan, USA - KBS K5-50-3 metaG | ecosystem: Host-associated > Plants > Roots >... | reverse complement strand
AGCCCAGATGCGAGGCGCGGTGGGACCTGGCGCGCGGAGCGTACGAGGCAGTACGTGAGCACGCCAGGGGGACCGCAACGAAGCAGGTGGGCTGCGCAGCAGTTTTTCAACACCCTGCTAATCACTCCAGTCGTCGACAGTGACCTTTACCTGATCGGGAATTGAAGTCGATATCGGTCTGCTGCGCATGTCGACGAGCTGGGCCTGCAGCTCGTGCGTCCCAGCAGGGATGGCAATGCTCGTTCGCAGGCTCTGGGTCTCGAAGGCCCGGACGCCATCCACCCAGATGAGAATCCGTCCATCCTTTCCCAGCTCAAAATCGGCCGAGACCGACATGCGCAAGACCACCGTGGGACTGGTCACCGTGTCTCCCTCCGCCGGTGAATTGATGAAGATGTGTTGGGCGAAGCAGAGCGCCGGCGAAAGGATCACAGCCATCAACACGGCACGCTGGAACCGGATTTTCATAGTGAACCTCCCTCGGCTGACGCGTGGTTCACGAACCGTGCCAGGCCGCTCCCGCCTGAGGCGTGGCGTGAAGTCGCGCAGCTGGCCGACAGCTGTTCGAGAATTGATCAGTCGGGGAATTGCCCGGGCGCCCTGCGCCGCTGCTCCCTCGGCCATCGCGGCCCGGCCCGGGTTATCCCGGCCCGCCGACGGCCTTGATCAGCTGCGCTCGCCCGATCGCCACGTTGAATCGGGCGGTCACCTCTTGCGCCGCGGCGGCGGTCAGCGCGACCTGCGCGTCTCCCAGCTCAATGACGTCCCCTACGCCGGTCTGGTACCGGCGCTCGGCCAATCGGAGCCGGATCCGAGCGTTCTCCAACGCTTCGCCCGCCGCGATCAGGGCCGCTTTGGCGCCCCGCAAGAAGAATCGGGCCTGCTCTACCTCCAGCCTTACTGCCTGTCGCAGGCCCTCGCGCTGCGCCTCGATGGAGACCAGGTTGTAATTCGCCTCGCGCACCTGGGATTTGGTGAGCAGCCCCTGGAAAATGTTCCAATTGATCTGCAGCTGGCCGCTCCAGTTCCAGGTGAGGCTGTCGAGCGACGGCCCGTTGTCGGTGAAGCTTGCACCGAAGAGGAAGCTCGGAAAGTACGCGCCCTTCACCGAGTTGAGAATGAAGCGCTGGGCGCGGACGGACTGCTCGATGCTGGCGAACTCCGGTCGGGATTTCAGGGCCCGGTCCAGCAGCGGCTCGGTCGGCTGATCCTCGCCCGGAAACGGCGGCAACGTCTCGTTGCCCACCTCGTAGTCGGTGGAACGCTCGATGCCGATCGTCTGGTTCAACTGGGCCTTGGAGGTGTCGTAATTGTTTTCGGCATTGATCAACAAGACCCGGGCGTTGGCCTCGTCGGTGCGCGCCTGCGCCAAATCGATCTCCGGACGCGTTCCCACCCGGACGAATCCTTCGATCTGGTGCAGGTGGCGAAGCTGGTTGTCGAGCGTGTCCTGGGCCACGGTGACCAGATCCTTCCTCGCCCGCACCGTGAAATAGGAGACCTGGACCATGAGGATCGTCTGCAGCTGGAGGCTGTACTCGCTGAAGCGCTGCGCCTCGGCCGTCGCCTGGGCGGATCGCCAGCGGTCCCAGGTCAAGTTGAAATCCCAGATCAGCTGGGAGGCGGTGGCGCCGAGCTGGTAGAAGTTGAAACTGCGGAAGCTGGCGGGGCGCGTCGTCGTCGTTCCGCTCGGCGGGAAGGAGCCGGGGCGCGCGGCGAAGTTGCCGGTGGCGCGCGAGTAGATGCCGGTCAGGTCCAGCCGCGGCAAGAGCGGCGCTCGAGCTTCATCGGCTCGGGCGTAGGCGGCCTCGGTTCCCGCGCGAATTTGCTGGAGCTGCGGCTGCAACGCGAGCGCCATTTTCACTGCTTCATCGAGGGAGAGCACCGCCGACGGGGCAGTACCCTCGGCAGCCAGCGAGCTGCGCAGCAGGCTGGCGATCAAGAGAGAGGTGGCGATCATAGATTCATTTGGGAGGCGGCGATCCTTGGGAGGGACGAGCTCCACTGCGGGAAGGCGTTCCACTGGAAGGAGTCGCTCCGCTGGAGGAAGAGGCTGCGCCGGACGTTCCGCCTGAGGAGGACCCACCGCCAGAAGCAGGCTCTCCGCCGGACGATGCCGAGCCGTTCTCGACCGCTTGCACTTGAAGGCCGTCGGTCGCGTCGGAGGGCGGGGTCGCGATGACCTGCTCTCCACCCTGCAGCCCGCTGACCACGTCGACGTTGGTGCCGTTGTCCAGCCCGAGTTGCACCTCGACCAGGTGCACCAGCCCCTTCGCATCCACCACGGCGACGTGGATGCCGCGGGCGTCGGCGAGGATGGCGCTCGAGGGCACTCGCACGACGCGATGGGCAACGGGGAGCGAGATCGAGACCTCGCCGTACATCCCCGCCAGCAGCTCGCCCTTGTCGTTGGGAACGTTGACCTCGGTCCTCATCGTCCGGGAGACGGGATCGAGCGCGCCGGCGATGTTGGTCACCTTTCCGGAGAAGGCGCGTCCAGGGAACTGCCTCACCGTGACGTTGACGTCCGCTCCCAACTGCACGTTCGGCGCGTACGGTTGCGGCACGTTGGTGTACGCGAGGATGGGATTGGTCGCTTCGAGCTCGAAGAGGGCAGAGGTGGTGCTCCCCGCGCCCGCGTTGACCAGATTGCCGACCTCCACCAGCCTCTGGGTGATGGTTCCGTCGAACGGGGCAACCACCCTGCCGAACGCGATCAACTGCTCGAGCTGGCGCACCATCGCCTTGGCGGCTTCCAGATCGGCGACCGCGGCCTTCACGTTGGCTTCCGCCACGTCCGCCTGCGTGCGCGTCTGATCATCTTGCTGTTGGGCGATTAGCGCCTCGACGAACAGCGCGTGGTTGCGTTCCGCGGTGACCTTCGCGTAGGCGAGGTTGGCCCGCATCTGCGCCAGGGCGGCAACGCGCTGCAGGACCGTTGCCTTCGCCTGCTCGAGCTGCTGAGTAAGCTCGGGCGTGTCCAGCTCGGCGAGAAGCTCCCCTTTGCGGACACGCCCCCCGATGTCGACCAGCCACCGGCGCACGTATCCGCTCGCCCTGGCGTAGACGAAGGTTCGCTGGGCGGGGGCCAGGTTTGCCGGCAATGCGAGTTGCTGGCCGGTATCCGCCACCATGGCGCGCACGACCGCCACCCGCGGCGCGCCTTGTTGGGCCGAGGTCTCGGCAATAAGCTTCGAGCGCGCGCGATGCCGGGGCAGGTAGCCGAAGAGGAAGGCCAGCACCACCAACGCCGCCGCGCCGATGATCACCAAGTATCGTTTGCGCCACCGATGGTGGGGCACCGGATTTACCGAGGTCGTGCTCACGTCGCGCTCCCATGCTGCTCGCTGAAGCCCCCAATCTGTTGCGGCGTCGTGCCCCCATCGGCGTGCGCCTTCGCTTCGCCCACCGGGGCGTGCTTGGCGAGCACGCTGAATACCACCGGAACAAAAAAGAGCGTTGAAATTGTGGCGAACACAAGCCCGCCGATCACCGCGCGGCCGAGCGGCGCGTTCTGCTCGCCACCGTCGCCCAGGCCGAGCGCCATCGGGAGCATCCCGAGCATCATCGCAATCGCGGTCATCATCACCGGGCGCAGGCGGGTGCGCCCCGCCTCGAGCGCGGCGGTGGTCAAGTCGTCCCCTTCGCGGCGGCGCTCGAGCGCGAAGGTCACCACCAGAATGCTGTTCGCGCTGGCCACGCCGATGGTCATCAGCGATCCCATCAAGGCGGGGATGCTCAGCGTGGTGCCGGTGAGGAAGAGCCCCCAGGCGATGCCGGCCATCGTCCCCGGGAGCGCCATCAAAATGATCAGCGGGTCCAACCACGACTGAAAGTTGACCGCGATGAGCAGGTAGACGAGGACCACCGCGAAGAGGATCCCCAGCCCCAGACCGAGGAACGAGGCGTTCATCGCCTGTGACTGCCCGACCAGGGCGACCGTCGATCCGCGCGGCAGCTGGGTGCGCGCCTGGTCGACCAGCTTCTGGACCGAGGCCGAAACCGCCCCCAGGTCGGCCCCATCGACGCCGGCCTGGACGTCGAGCGTCCTCGCCACGTTGAAGTGGGTGATGTTGGTGGGCCCCAGAGTGCGCGCGACGTTCGCCACGTTGGCGAGCAGCTGGGGCTGAGGGCTGGTGCTGGTGGCGATCGGCGTCTGCTGCAGGGTGGGGATCGAGTCGACGCGGAATTGCGGCGTCTGAACCGCGACCGTGTACTGGACGCCGGTATTGGGGTCCATCCAGAAGTTCGGCGCGGTCTGGAAGCTTCCCGAGAGCGATACCAGCATGTTGTTGGCCACGTCGCGCAAGCTGAGGCCGATCTCCTCGGCGGCGCCGCGGTCGACATTGACCGCCAGCTCCGGCGTGTCCGGGACCTGCGCCAGGTGCACGTCGACCGCCCCCGGGATGGCGGCGATGCTCGTGGCGAGGCGGCGCGCCACGACCAGGTTCTTGGCTTGATTCCCCGCCGGACCGGTAAAGCGCACGTCGAGCGGCGCGGAGAGGCCGAAGTTGAGGACCTGGGTCGAGATGTCCGCCGGGAGGAAGAAGAACGTCGCCGCGGGAAAGGTGTCGTGCAGGTCGCGCCGCAAGGCCCGCACGTAGTTCGCGGTCGGGCCGTGCTTGGGCTTGAGCGAGACCAGCATCTCCCCATCGGCACTGGAGATCATCGAGGGATCGCCCAGGGTCAGGTTGATGCCGCTGACGGGGACGCCGATGTTGTCGGTGACCGTGTCGAGCTCATTGGCCGGAACGATCTTCCGCACCCGGTCTTCGACCGCCGCAAAGAGCCGTTCGGTCTCTTCGATCCGGGTGCCCGCCGGAGCGCGGATGTGAAGCTTCATCTGGCCCGCGTCGACGGTGGGGAAGAAGTCCCGCCCGAGCAACGGAATCAGGGCGAGCGAGCCGAGCGCGGCGGCGACGAAGGCGGCGACGAAGAGCCGGCGGTGATGGAAGGCCCCCTCCAGCGCGCGGCTGTAGGACTCGCGCAGCCGCTCGAAGCCCCGCTCGATCCAGCCGCTCGCCCAGGCGATCGGGTTGCGCCCACCGGAGCCCTCGTGCGTTTCGCTGCCGAGGAGGTACTGCATCATCGTCGGAACCAGCGTCCGGGAGAGGAAGTAGGAGGTGAGCATCGCGAAGACGACGGCCATCGCGAGGGGAACGAACAGCGATTTCGCCGCGCCGGCGATGAAGGTCACCGGCACGAAGACGATGCAGATCACCAGGGTGGACACCAGCGCCGGCACCGCGATCTCGGCCGAGCCGTCGAGGATCGCCTGGACCAGGGACTTACCGCCCGTCCGCTGGCGATGGACGTTCTCGACGGCCACCGTTGCGTCGTCGACCAGGATTCCGACGGCCAGGGCCATTCCCCCGAGCGTCATCAGATTCATCGTCTGCCCGAGGAGGTTGAGGACGATCATCGAGACGAGCAGCGACAGCGGGATGGAGACGAGGACGATCAGCGTGCTGCGCCAACTTCCGAGGAAGAGCAACATCATCAGGCCGGTGAGGCCCGCCGCGATGGCCGCCTCGCGCAGCACCCCCTGGATCGCTCCGCTCACGAAGACCGATTGGTCGAACAGCGGCTGAACTTTAAGCTCGGGCGGCAGGGTCGCCGCAACTTGTGGTAAAGCGGCGCGAAGCTGGGAGACGACGGCCAGGGTGCTCGCGCCGGAGGCCTTGAGCACCGGGATGAGGGCGCCTCTCGTCCCGTTGGTCAGCACCGCGCTCGTCTGCGGCGCGAAGCCGTCGCGAACGTGCGCCACGTCGCCCAGATAGACCACCGTGGTGTTCACTTTCTTAACCGGGAGGCTATTGAAGCCGTTGACGATCGAGGGGCTTCCGTTCAGCACGATGGGGTACTCCTGCGCCCCGATCTTCGCCGTGCCGCTGGGGAGGATCACGTTCTGCATATTCAGCGCGGTGGAGATTTCCCCCGGAGAGATCCCCCACGCGTAGAGCTTCTTGGGATCGAGGTCGACCATGATCTGGCGGACCTTGCCGCCCAGGGGCAGCGGGAGCTGCGCACCGGGCACCGTCGCCAGCCCGACGCGCAGAAAGTTCGTTGCATAGTCGTAGATCTGCTGCTCGTTGAGCGTCGTGCTCGAGACCCCCAGCTGAAGGATCGCCACCTCCGAGGCGCTGTAGGGCATCACCAGGGGCGCGGTGGCTCCGGGCGGCATCTGCCGAAGCACCGCCGGGGCCACCGCGGTCACCTGCGCGACCGCGCCGTCCATCGAGGTCCCGGGCTGGAGGTAGATCTTCACCACCGCCATTCCGGCGAGCGTCTGGCTCTCTATGTGCTCGATCCCGCTGACGGTGGTGGTGCAGGCCCGCTCGAACTGGGTGGTGATGCGCCCTTCCATCTCCGCGGGGGCGAGCCCCTGGTACGTCCAGATCGTCGCCACGACGGGGATGTTGATCTCGGGGAACATGTCCGTCGGCATCCGCTGGACGGTCAGCACCCCCATCAGCACGATCAGCATGGCGAGGACGACGAAGGTATAGGGCCGGCGGAGGGCGAGGCGAACGATCCACATTAACGATTCTCTCCGGACGAGGCCGTGGCGAATCGACGCCGCCCTCGTACGGCGCCGATCGTGCTGCTCGATTGGGCACCGGCGATCCGCGCAGCGGCCCAACCGTCCGTGAGCGTTCCTGCGAACGCGCGATGCTCTTCTCTCTTGTTCTTAGAGGCTTCGATCCGTTTCATCCCGAGGACCTCCGCTGACTCTCGCCGGCGAAACAGCCTCGCCAACCCCTCACAAAAACGGGGCCAGTATTCGAGCAGAGTGTCGGGAATCAGATTCAAGCGCTCTCCCCGCGATCGCCTCGCCCCTGCGTCCTGATCGCTCCCGGATGGAAGTCAGGATCACCCATCTCAGGTTTTCCTGGCCATCCCCGGCGGCCGGTTGAGTGGGCCGGGGCCGGGGCATTCAAAACCTCGCCACGGAGCCCACAGTCAGGCGTGGCGGGACCTATTTTCGCGCGGAGCGCACGAGGGTCAACCGCCCGCGTCCAGCTGCGGGAGCTTCGCCTTCGGCGGCTTCGGTCCGAGTGCGCGGGCGGTGTCGCGCTGAGGCCGCGAGACCCGGGAGAGGGCGCGCTGCCGGCTCAGCTCCTTGGCTCCCTGCGCCTCGTAGGGCTTGCTGGTCAACGAGGCGAGAAATTCCACCACGTCGTCGATCTCGCTCTCACTCAGCGCGAGCGGCTGGATGTCTTCGTCGAGAAACGGGTTATTCAGGCCCGCTCCCTTGTTGTAGTGGTGCACCGGGATCGTGGCAGGTCGCGCAGGCCACCGTCCCATCCGCGGAGAGGCGGCCGTCGAAGAAGAGCTTCTCGCCGAGCGACACCTTGTCCGGCGTTGGTGGATTGTCGGCCGGAATCGCCGCCCTCGTTTGATCGGCCGGAAAGCCGGGCTGCGTCTCGGACCGCGGCTGGGCGAGTGCGCCTGGCTTGGGAATCGGCGGCAACGCGGCAAGCCGCGCGCCCACGGCCACCCGCGCCACGAAGAGCAACGAGGCCATGAGCAGCGCCGATGCCAAGGCGCCGACGGCGTAGATTGGATTGCCTTTTTCCATCCCTGGCACTTCAGTCTCGGCTGCCTTCGAACCGTTACCGCCGCGCGCCGCGCGCCGCGCGATCGGAGCGGCCAAGATGGGCCTACGACAAGAAGAAAGCCCGGAACGCTTAGGTTCCGAGGAGATTCGGCTGGAGGCGGGTATAGCCGCGCTCTTCGGCCCAGAGCGAGAGCGGGATCGCCGCGAGATCGTCGACGATCGGAACCGCGTGACCGCTCTTGGTGAGATCGACGGTCCGCAGATACGTCATGCAGGTGTCGCAGGCCTCGATGCGAATGTACGACAATTGCTCGGCGACGTAGATGGGCAGCTTCGTCTCGGCGTCCTCGCCACAGGCCGCACAGAAGATGCGCCGAAACTCCCACTCGTAGAAGCAAAAGGAGCAAACCAGGTTGCGCTTGCCGCCGTCGCCTTCCGGGCGCAGCACGCCGAGCAGCGGCGCCGACTCGCAGCGAGGGCAGTGGCGCGGCCTCCCGTCGAGCGCCGGGACCGGAATGCGCTCCGCGATGAGCTCCACGTGCGGCTGGAGGAAGGCGCGCAAGATGAATTCCTTGAGCATCTCCTCGGAATAAGCTTCTTCCGGCAAATGGCGGCGCCGACCCGAGACCCTCCAGAAGTGGGTGAGCGAGTCGGTCCAGGCCCCGGCGTCTTCCAGGGAGAGTTGATGCGCGGCCTCGCCGATCGGCTGCGGCGCGGCATCCTCCAGAAAGATCAAGAAACCCGGGAAATGCTTCATCAGAGGTGCGCAATCCAATTCGGACCTCAGCGGATCGCCCGAGGAGTCGCCGCGTGAGTTGCCTCGCGATTTCCTCATCTCGGAATAGATGGTCTTCTGAAAGCCCGCGAGCTGTTGGTAGAAGCTCAGCACGTCGGCGGCGAACGGATGCTCGTTCGCCAGATGTTTCGCGCGGCGGATCCGCGCGTCGTAGTCAGGCGCGTTGGAATGAGTCATTTGCGCGCCGGCGACGACGAGCGAGCCACTTCCTCGTACCAGGCAGGGTGGTAACGCTTGGCAAACTTTGCGGAAACATCTCCATGAATGATGGCGCTGAACGCGCCCCGCTCGGCAAACACGCTCATGTAGATGTGAAGCATGAACAAACCAATGGTGAGCAGCGCCGCCGCCGGGTGAATGAGTACCGCGGCGTAACGCAGGTCATGGAGATTCCAGGGCACCAGCTCGGTGAACCAGAGAATGACTCCGGAGATCAGCAAGAGCAGGCTGCAGTAGAAGAATCCCCAGAAGAGCAGCTTCTGCCCGGCGTTGTAGCGCCCGGCCGGCGGCATCTTCTCATCCTGATTGGTGATGTAGAATCGCAGCGAACGCCACCACGCCTTGTCGTTCTCGGTCGTGTGCATCTGCCGGGCCCACAAGACGGCCAGGTAGATAATCGCGCCCATGTAGAGCAGACCGACCCAGGGATGCAGCATCCGCGACACCTGCCCGCCGCCGAGAAGACCGGCCAGCCAGAAGAGCCAGGGGGACCAGAACGCCAGACCGGTCAGCAGCAGATAGATGTACGACAGCGCGGCGACCCAATGGGTAACGCGCTCGTGAAGCGTATAGCGAAGGACGCGACTCTGAGGAAGGATCTGCTCGCTGGTGCTCATCGCTTCCCTCCTTCGTTCGAAGAGCTCTCATCTTCGCTTCGGTCCTTGGGGCCGTAGCGCAGATAGTGCCCGAAGAGGCCGAGCAGGCCGCCAATCATTGCCAGGTTCCCCAACCACTTCAGCGGTTGTTTCCAAAGCTTGACCGCCAGGGGGACCCGCGGATTTTTCGGCAGCCCGCCGTAGAGCTCGGGTTTGGTTGCGTCGTGGAGCACGTAAATGACGCCGGTGCCACCCACTCCGGCCGGATCGTAAACGCCCGCCTGCGGGAAATTGAAGTGCTCCCGAAGCTGCTTCGCTCGACCCTCCGCCAGCTCCTTCATGTCGTCCTTGCTGCCGAAGTGCAGGCATCCGGTCGGGCAGGCCTTGATGCACGCCGGCTCGAGCGCCTCGCTGACGCGGTCCACGCAGAGGGTGCACTTGAAAACGCGCTTCGTCTCCGGATTGAGCTTGGGGATATTGAAGGGGCAGCCGGTCAGGCAATACCCGCAGCCGATGCACTTGTCCTGCTGAAAATCGACGATCCCATTCGTGTACTGGACGATCGCGCCATCGGCGGGACAGGCCGCGAGGCACCCGGGCTCGGCGCAGTGCATGCACTGGTCCTTGCGCATCAGCCACATCAGGGTGCCGTCGTCGCGCTCGTGCTCGTCGAAACGGATCAGGTTCCAATAGTTCCACCGAGTGTCCGGCATCGTCTGGTGGGTGTTCTCGAAGACCGTTTCGCCAAACGGCAGGTCGTTCCACTCCATGCACGCCACTTCGCATGCCTTGCATCCGATGCAGGTGGTGGTATCGATGAGCTTGCAGACGGTGTATTCGCGCTGCGTGCTCTCGCCGGGGACCGGACCGGCATGCCCTGAAATCTTCTGGATGCGCAGTGTCTCTTGGCTCATAGCCGGCCTCTAAGCCCTCTCCACCTTCACCAGGAAGCCCTTGAACTCCGGCGTGAAGGCATTCGGATCGAGGACGGTGGGCGTCAGGAGATTTGCTGGCGTTTTCGCCGTTTTGCCCTCGTCCTCGGCGATACCGCGATAACCCCAGTGGATCGGGATGCCGATTTGATATGTCTTCTTCCCGTTGATGATCATCGGCTTGATGCGCTTGGTGACCATTGCCTTGGCGATGTAGACACCGCGCGCGCTGGTCACTTTGATCTTCTCGCCGCCTCGCAATCCCATCTCCCGAGCCATCTCAGCGGGCATTTCGATGAATGGTTCCGGTACCAGTTGAACGTTCATCGGATTGTTCTTCGTCCAATAGTGATAGTGTTCCGTGAGCCGGTAGGTCGTGCAGACCACATTGAAGCCCTCTTTGGTCGTTCCATACTTGTCGTCGGGGGTCTTGAAGCGCCCCACCACCGGGTTGTGCGTTTGGCCAGGGTGCAGAGGGTTGTCGGTCGGGCTTTCGATCGGCTCGTAGTGTTCAGGGAACGGACCGTCGGCGAAGGAAGACAGCGGCCCAAAGAGACGCCCCACGCCCTCTGGGTTCATGATGAAGGGACCCATGTGATCCTTGGGCTTCGAGTCGGCCTTGAAATCCGGGACATCGGGGCCAACCCATTGCTGGCGTTCCTCGTTCCACCAGATTTGCCGTCGCGTCGCGTCCCACGGCTTGCCCTCGACGTCGCACGACGCGCGGTTGTAAAGCACTCGGCGATTCGCCGGCCAGGACCATGCCCAATTCTGGTGGACTCCGAGGTCTGACGGATCGGAAGGGTCACGCCTGGCAGTAAGATTTCCCGCTTCGGTGAACGCACCCGAGTAAATCCAGTTGCCGCAAGACGTGGTGCCGTCATCCTTCAACCAGGCGAAGCCAGGAAGCTGCTGGCCGTTCTTCAGCTGCTGCTTGGTCGCCGGGTCCTCGAGATCTGCGAGCGCCTTGCCGTTGATCTCTTTCAACACCTCGGCCAGGGAGGGATTTGACGGATCAGTGTAGTTCCAGGTCAGCTTCAAGATCGGATCCGGGAACTTTCCCCCCTCTTTCTGGTAGAGCTCGCGGACCTTCAAAAAGATCTGGGCGACAATGGCTTGATCGAAGCGCCCCTCGCCCGGAATCGGCAGCGCCGGATTCTTCCATTGCAGCCAGCGGGACGAATTCGTGAACGTGCCATCTTTCTCCGCGAATCCGGCGCACGGCAATCGATATACCGTCGTCTGAATTGTTTTCATTTCGTCGGTAGTGATACCCGGCGATCTCCAGAATTCGCTCGTCTCGTCTGGGTAGATCTCCCCAACCACAAGCCACTCAGCCTTTTTCAGCGCATCAATATTCTTTTTCGTGTCCGGGCCAACCTGTACGCCGTTCATCCCAAAGGCAAACAGCCCCTTAACGATGCCGTTGTACATGTTGTCCCAGAGGTGCACCCAGGAATAGTTGCGATCGACCTTCGGCAAATAGTTGAAGGACCAGTCGGTCTTCCGAGTGGCGGCGTCGCCGTAGAGCGCCTTGAGCAAGCTGACCGCAAACTTCGGAGTATTCCCATAATAGTTGTACGATTCCCAGGGCGCCGGCTTCGACGGGTTCGGCGTGATCCGTGCCATCCAGGCGTCGAAGGATGAATCGTCGGGAGTCGGGACCCTCAGGTACCCGGGCAGAGTGTCGAAAAGGCCTGCCATGTCCGTGGCGCCTTGGATATTCGAGTGCCCGCGGAGGGCATTGACTCCGCCGCCCGCACGGCCGACATTGCCGAGCAAGAGCTGAAGGATCGCCGCGGTGCGGATGATTTGGGTCCCGAAACTGTGTTGCGTCCATCCAACGGCGTAGATGATCGTTGCGGCTTTCTTCATGTCTCCATCTTTGCGGATCGAGGTGAAGAGCTCGGCGGCCTTCAGGAATTGCTCCTTGGGAATCCCGGTGATGCTCTCCACTATCTCGGGCGTGTACCTCGAATAGTGCTTGCGCAGGAGCTGGTACACGCAATTCGGGTTCTGCAGCGACAAATCGAACTCGACTTTTTCCGGCAACATAGGGTGGGGTGGCGAGCCTCCGCCCATGCCTATGCCTCCGCTCTCCGGATGCACACAACTGCCTGCAGAGGTCCCGCTTCCTGCATAGTTCCAGGTTGCCTTGTCGTACGCCTGCGTATTCGCGTTGAACCCGGAGAAAACACCATCAGTGACAGTCGGCAGCTTGAAATCAGGTTTTACAATGAAGGCTGCATTGGTGTAGTTCACCAAGTAATCTTTCGCGATCCGGTTGTTTTCGATCGCGTAGCGGACTACACCGCCGAGGAATGCGATGTCCGCGCCGGCGCGAATCTGGCAAAACAGATCGGCGGTGGCAGCCGTGCGGTTGAAGCGCGGATCCACCACGATCATCTTGGCGTTGCGGATTCGCTTGGCTTCAATGGCCCACTTGAAGCCGCATGGATGGTTTTCGGCAGGATTGCCACCCATGATCAACATCATGTCGGTGTTCTTGATATCGGTGTAGCCATTGGTCATCGCCCCGCGCCCGAATGTTGGTCCCAAACTTGAGACCGTGGGCGCGTGTCAAACCCTGGCCTGGTTCTCAATGTGCACGACCCCCAGGGCGCGCATCGACTTGACGACCAGATAGTTGAACTCGTTGGTATCGGTGCATCCGCCGGTCCACCCGATCGACTCCAGCCGGTTAACCGTTCGCCCAGCCGAGTCCTTTTCGATGAAGGAGGAATCGCGCCCCTTCTTGACCCTCTGCGCAATTTCGTTGATCGCGTCATCCCACGAGATGTCCTGCCAATCGGTCCCGCCTGGGCGTCTGACCTGTGGCTTGAGCAGACGACGGTCATTGAGGATGTCTTGTTCCAGCGAAGCGCCCTTGGGGCACAGCGTGCCGCGGTTGATCGGGTGGTCCGGATCGCCCTCGACGTGCACTACTTGAGGCGTCACGTTCTTCGCCCCATCGCCGATGGTATAGATGATCACGCCGCAGCTCACCGAGCAGTACGGACAAGTTGAACGGGTCTCTTTGGCCCGGGCGATCTTGAGAGTTCGAAGCTCCGCGTAGGCCGGCTTCAAGTCGAATCCAAACACCGCTGCGGCAGCTCCGCCGACAGCCGTCATTTTCAGGAAATCTCGTCGGGAGGGATTCATCGATGTCCTTTCCATGAGTCCTTCAACTCTGGACCGGCGTCCGTCAATCAACCTCGCTGCGCTTCGTTAGCATCGTCTGGCGACGCTCCCCACCGTTACATCGTCGGACGTAAAGACTGTGTGGCATTTCAGACATCGCGTTCAGAGGCGACGATCGCGTCCGTCAACCGACGTCGCTGTCCGCTTGCGAAGGCGAGTGAATGGCACCGCGACTCGCGCCCAACAGGTTTGTTTGAAAAGCTGCTGCGCAGCCGCCGCCAAGATCTGCGCCGTGTAACGTTCAGTGCCTCAGCAAGTCAGACCAAGCAAAGGTTGTACCAACCAACTCATGCAGGGAGGAATGATCATGATTCGAGTTTCCGTTGTGCGTCGTACTTTGATGGGGCTGCTCTTGGGTTCGCTGGGCATCGCCGGCTGCGCGACCACGCCGGTTTTGAAGCCAGCGCCCGGTGATACCCTCGCGGCGGGAAAGCCAAACACCGTGCAGGCGGATGTCGCCGGCGTCGTCGTCCTCATAGACGGCAATGCCTGGAACGGCGACCCGAGCAACCTCGGCGAGCTGTTCACGCCGGTGATGGTCACCATTCAGAACAACAGTGGGAAGAGCGTGCGCGTCAGTTATCCCGATTTCAATCTGAGCAGCTCCAATGGCTTTACCTCCGCCGCGATCCCGCCGATGAAAGCCAAGGGACAGATCTCGCGGGCCGACCCGACCCCGAGCGCCGTTCCCGTTCAGCTCGCGGTCTACGAACCGGAGCAGACGGGCAGAGGCGCCCTTTCGGGGAGGATACAGCTGGCGGCATTCGAGCATGAGCGTGGCTTTCACCACGATCGGTTCCTGGTCGCTCCGCACTTCTCGAGCTTTTACCCCGGTTGGGAAGCCTGGCCGTACGCCTACCCGTACGATCCCTTCTACTATGACAGTCTTTACGCCAGCTGGCCTGAGAAGCTTCCGACCCAGGACATGTTGTCCAAGGCCCTGCCCGAGGGAGTCGTTCAGAACAACGGCATGGTGAGCGGCTTCGTCTACTTCAAAGGCGTCGGCAGCCAGGAGACAAGCGTCACCTTCGTCATGAATATCGCCGACGCGAGCAATGGCGAGTCGATTGGCCAGGTGAAGGTTCCGTTCGCGGTGACCAAGTAAAACTTCGCGCGCGCCGCACTTTCAGTAAGCGGCGCCCGCCTGTCGTTCGGCCGCTGCGAATGTCGCCCCGGCGACTTCGAGCAGGCTGGTGGGGCGAAGCGCCGATTGGCGACTTCGCCCCTTTTTCTTCCTCCACGTACGACCCGGTGCAGTCCGGGTCGATGTTCTACGTCGCGGTCAAATCGCGAATAGCCAGAATTTCGAGCGGCTGGTCTCGCCGATCGGCGACCACGAGCGGTTTCCAGTAGATTCGCGAGCGCCGATGCGCCAGAAGGGTCCATCCCTGATTTCGCCTGGTCGAGAAACAGCATGAAAAAGACGACTGCATTCGTTTCGCGATTTGCGGTGCCGGCGAGGCGCCCGCTTTGGAGGGGCCCGGCCTTCGTGGTCGGCGCGGTTTTTCTACTCGCCCTTCCCACTTCCCTTCGCGCCCAGCCCGGCCCGCTGGTCTACGTCTACGGCCGATACGATCTTCCAGCGAGCAACGCCGGCACGCTGGCGGCTTCCGGGGACTTCAATGGGGACGGAATCACGGATCTGGTGTCGGTCTCCTACGAGAACGGCTCCGCCTCCGTCGAGCTCGGACAGGCGGACGGGAGCTTCCGCGACCTGGGCGTGAGGTACGCGGTCGGAGTTCAGCCGGTCGCCGCGGCGGCGAGCGATTTGGACGGAGACGGCAACCTCGACCTGGCGGTGCTCAACCAGGTGTGCTTGACGGATCCCTGCCCACCTGGATTGGTCTCCATTCTGCTGGGGAACGGAGATGGAACCTTCCGCCCCCACGTCGACTACCCGACCGGTCCGAACCCGAACAGCCTGGTCATCGGTGACTTCAATGGCGATGGGCGTCTCGACCTGGCGACGGCCGACGCCGTCTCGCGCATCAGCTCGGGCAGTCCGGGGACGATCTCCATCCTCCTCGGAAACGGAGACGGCACCTTTCAGGCCCACCTCGATTCCCCGGCCGGGTCCGGAGTGATTGGACTGGCGGCGGCCGATTTCAACCTCGATGGAAAACTGGACCTCGTCGTGGACAACCATCCGTCGTTTGGAAGCCAGACCGTCTCTCTATTGATCGGCCGGGGCGACGGCTCGTTCGAGGCGCCTGCCAATCTCTCCGCCGGTGGCGACCCGACGTCGCTGGTGGCCGCGGATTTCGACGGGGATGGCAAACCCGACCTGGCGATCACCACTGGCGTGGGGGCGGTCGCGGTGCTGCGCGGCAACGGAGACGGGACATTCCAATCGCACGTGGACTACGCCGGCGGTTTCGGACCCTTCCGGATCATCGCCACCGACATGAATGCGGACGGCAAGCTCGATCTGGTCCTCAGCCTGACGACGAGCATCCCTACCTATGGCGCGCTCTCGATTCTCCTCGGCGTCGGCGATGGGACCTTTCAGCCGCGCAGGGAATACGCGACCGGAACCTTCGGCGCCCTGATCGCGGGCGACTTCAACGGCGACGGGAACCAGGATCTCGCCATCGCCAAGGGAGGAAACGTCGCCTCGGTCTTGCTCGGAGGAGGCGATGGCACGTTGGATCATCCGACCGACTATGTCACCGGCAACGGCGTGGCCGCGGTGGTGACGGGCGACTTCGACGGCGACGGCATCCTCGATCTGGCGGTGGCCAACTCCGCCTGCAGCTGCCCGCACGGCACCGTTTCCGTTCTGCTCGGCAACGGCGACGGCGCCTTCCGCCCGCGGGCCGATTTCGCGACCGGCGAGGTTCCGATCGCCCTGGCGACGGGCGACTTCAACCAGGACGGCAGCCTGGACCTGGCGGTGGCCAACTCGCTCGACAACACGGTTTCCATCCTCCTCGGCAATGGAGACGGCACGTTCACGCCGCAGGCGGCATTCGCCACCGCGCGAGGACCGTCGGGGATCATCGCCCGCGACTTCAACGGGGACGGCAAGCTGGACCTCGCGGTCGCGAACGTCCTGGACAACAACCTCTCGATCCTCCTTGGCAACGGCGACGGCACGTTCCAGGCTCACGTCGACTATGCCGCCGGCCCGGGCGCCGCGGGAATCGCCGCGGACGACTTCAACGGCGACGGCAAGCTCGACCTCGCGGTCGCGAACACCCATACGCCGATTACTATCCGGGACCAGGGACTCGTCTCCATTCTCCTCGGCAACGGCGACGGCACCTTCCAGACGCACGTGGATGCCAACACCGCCAGCCTCCAGCCGCTGGACGTGACCACGGGCGACTTCGACGGCGATGGCCTGGTGGACCTCGCAGTGACCACCGCCCTGCGCGAGCGGGGATCCGTCTCGATTCTGCGGGGCCGCGGCGACGGAACGTTTCAGATGTCCGGCAACCCCTACCCCACCGGGCGTTTCACGACCCCGATCATCAGAGGCGACTTCAACCTCGATGGCGTCGTGGACCTAGCGGTGATCAACGAGGGAAGCAATTCCGCGACGATCTTGAGGGGCAAGGCCGATGGCACCTTCGAGTCGCAAGCCATCTATGGAGTCGGCCAGCAGCCGACAGGGCTCGCGACGGGTGATTTCAACGGCGACGGGGCGCTCGACCTGGCCGTGGTGAATCAGGGACCGAACACCGTGTCCGTCTTCCTGAGCACCGTCCCGGCCCCGCCGAGGTAGCCGGCAGCCCCGCCCGTTCGCATTCGACCGGACGTCGTCGGCGCGCAGGGCCCGCCCGTCGGATCGCGGCGGGCCCGGCGGGTCGCGTTCCTTATTTCTCGAAACGGAGAAAGAAAGGAGAACCACGATGAACCGACAAACGAACAGGATCAGCGCGGCCAGAGAGTGGACGAAGTCCTTTGGAATCCCCGCCGTGGTGATGGCTCTTTGGGTCGCCGCCGTGATGACGCTGGCGGTCCAGGTAGAGTCGCCGATTCCGTTGCAGGATGCGATCGAGGAGGTCCTCGCCGTTCCACCGGCGGATATCGACCCGGCGCCTGCTCGAGCGCTGGCTACCGCCCGGGCGACGTCCCACGCCGCCCCGGCTCCGGAGCCGTCGCAAGGCTAGACTGTCACTGGCCGTAACAAAAGCGAGCGCGCGCTGTCATATCAGACAACGTGCGCTTTCTTGTTTTTGTGGGGCGGCCAATGCAAGACACCAAAACCTCGTCCGAGCTGCTCGCCGAGCATTCCGCGGTGAAACGGTCAGCTCGACCGGCGCTGGCCGACCGCGGACTTCCAATTGGAGCTGTAAAATGAATGGGGGCGGAGCTTCCCGCTGGCGGCCTCGCGGCCGTCGGCGGTGGATGGCCCTTCGTTGCCGGCCCGTGGCTGCCTGTCGGATCGCAGCGGTCCGGCGCGCCGCGACCCTTATCTACGGACAGAGAAGGAAAAAGGAGAACCGTTATGTACCGATTCGCGCTCATTCTATCCGTCCTGGGTCTTGGGGCCTGCGTGCGCCGCGAGGTCGTCGTCGAGCCCGCCACCTACGCCCCGGTCGAAACCCAACAAGTCAGCGTTGCCGAGACGGAGACGCAGTTGCAGCAGCTCGTGGCACCGATTGCATTGTACCCGGACGCACTGGTCGGGCAGATCCTCGCCGCTTCGACCTATCCGACCCAGATTCGAGAGGCGGAACAGTGGATGCAGCAGCATTCGGATCTGAAGGGACAGGAGCTTGCCCAGGAAGTGGATAAGCAATCCTGGGATCCCAGCGTGAAGGCCCTCACGCAATTTCCCACGGTCCTTGCCAACATGCAGAAGAACCTGACCTGGACCTCGGCTCTTGGGGACGCCTACATCAATCAGCAGCAGGATGTGCTCAACGCCGTTCAGGAGATGCGCCAGCGAGCGCTGCAGGCAGGGAATTTGAAGAACACCCCGCAAGAAAAGGTGGTCACCCAGGGACAGACGGTCGTCATTCAGCCGGCGGATCCGCAGGTCGTTTACGTGCCGGTATACGATCCCTGGATCGTCTACGGACCGCCGCTGGCGGTGTATCCCGGCTGGGTCCCCTATGGAGGGCTCTACGCGGTCGGCCCCGGAGTTTCGTTTGGGTTGGGCTTTGGGGTCGGTCTCTACGCCGGCTTCGGCTGGGGATGGCATCACTGGGATGCCGACTGGCGCGACCGCCACATCCTGTTTGACCACGACCGCTACATTTCCCACAGCAGAACTTTCATCCATCGAGGTGAGTTTTCTCACGGCAGAGATTTCCGCGGGCGCGGGGACTTTCACGGTGGTGACTTCCATGGGCATGGTGACTTCAACCATGGGGGGGGATTTCACGGCGGCCCCGACGCCCATGGCTCACATTTCCAGCCGGGCACCCATTCGGAGGCATTCAGCGGCTTCAATCATGGAGGCATGGCCCGGAGTTTCTCTGCTCGCGGACAATCGAGCTTCGGAGGCCGCGGAGTTGGCGGTGGCGGGTTCCACGGAGGCGGTGGGCATGGCGGCGGCGGTCACCGGTAATGGAATCGATGGCGGGTATGCGAACAACCGATAGGAGCAGAAATGTCATGGACAGGGTGAATCTCAGGCACGAAACCAACCTCGGCGAAGAACGCGTCGCAACGGTTGCGTTGGCCACACTCGCACTGCTGGTGGCGGGTTATCCTCGCGCCGGTCTCGCCCAGAGCTCGATCCAGGAAACATTCCCCTCGCCGAAAGAGGCGACCAACGCGCTGATCGCCGCCGTCAAGACCCACGATCATCAGGCGATCACCAAGATCCTCGGCGAGGGAAAGGACCTCTCTTCGCTGGACGACGAGGTCCAGAACAAGATCGACCGTGAATTGTTCTTACAGAAATATCAGGAAATGCACCGTCTGGTTCCCGAGCCCGACGGAACCATCGCTCTCTACCTCGGCGCGGAGAACTGGCCCTTCCCGGTGCCACTCGTAGCGAGCGGCAATGCCTGGTACTTCGACTCGACGGCCGGCGCGAAGGAGGTTTTGTTCCGGCGAATCGGCGAGAACGAAGGTGAGGCGATCAATGTCTGTCACACGCTCGCGCTGGCGGAAAACAAGCGCAAGACCGGGGCGGCGTTCCAAAACGCCGTAAGCCAGTACCCTGAAACGCCGAGCCCCTTCCGCCCCCTGTTGGCAAGCATCGCCAAAGGAAGGACTAACAGAGACCCGGTTCCCTTCCAGGGTTACAACTTTCGAATTCTGGCGAAGCAGCGCAAACATCCATGGGACAGCGCGACAAGCCAGGTCTCCGACCCCAGGACCGGCCGTAGCTTTGCCTTCATCGCCTACCCAATGGAGTATCGCTCATCCGGAGTGATGACGTTCATCGTCAACCAGGATGACGTGGTCTATGAAAAGGACCTCGGGCCGAATACCGTCAGGCTCGCCAAAGCGATGACGGAATACAATCCGGATTCGACCTGGGAGCCGGCCGAATAAACCCTTGACGAGGGCAAATCCCGTCAAGGCCGTGGCTTTGCAACGAGGGGAATCAGGTCGCGGTCGGGGGTACGTTCATCCCGCGCTGAACGGCAGGTCTGGCCCAGAGCGTCTCCAGCCAACGTCGCACGGAGGCGGTGTCCTCGAGGAGCGGCGCGGCGTTCTTTGCCAGGCTGTCGACCCAGGGGAAGAGGAGGACGTCCGCAATCGAATAGTCGCGCGCGATGAAAGTGCGCTCTTGTAGCTGCCGATCGAGGACGTGAAGCAGGCGTTTCGACTCTTTTGTATAGCGCTCGATGGCGTATGGAATCTTTTGCGCCGCGAACCGGGCGAAGTGGTTGTACTGGCCAAACATCGGGCCCACTCCGCCCATCTGGAACATCACCCACTGGAGCACATCGTACCGATCAGCGCCCGATCTCGGCAGGAGGCGCCCGGTCTTCTCGGCGAGGTAGATCAGAATCGCCCCGGATTCGAAGACGGTGATCGGCCGTCCTCCCGGACCATCCGAATCCACAATCGCCGGTATCTTGCTGTTCGGATTGATCGCCACGAATTCCGGCTTGAACTGCTCGCCTTTGGCGATGTCGACGGCGTGGGCGCGGTAGGGCATCTCGATCTCTTCGAGCATGATGGATGCCTTGCGGCCATTGGGCGTTGGAAAGGTGTACAGCTCGATCATCGTTGCCTCCGGGAGCGCTCCTCTTCCGACATGAGCGGCGCTGTTGATAGCGGCGCTGCGGTGACGGTGCCACCAGGACTCGGCATTCGCCCGGGGACCGTCCTCGCCCTTGCTTGCGGTGAGCGGCCGCGGGCCGTCACGGCAACATGAGGACTTCGGGTTGCGGGCTAGTCGTCGCGCTCGTGGTCCTCTCGACGATGGTGCTCATGCTCGCCTTCGTTCTCGTCGCCATCGTCGTTCTCGTGTTCGCCGTGCCTTCGACCCAGGCGCGCATCGGCGGCGAGCAACCGGCGAGAGAAAGCATCGTATTCGAGATGAAGCCTTCCCGGGCGTTCCTGCTCGAAGATGCGGAAATTCACCTTCCAGAGATTCCCATTTGCCAGGTGCGCTTCCTGCAATCGATACCCATAGCCGCGATCCCGCGCGTAGGCCGAGCCGCTTTGCACCGCCTCCTCATAGCTCATCATCTGCGGCGGCGGGGGAGGTGGGGGCGGCGCGTCGGGACGCGCTTCCATGCGCAACGCGCACGCCGATAGGGAACAGCAAACAAGGATCAACACCGGGACATGCTTCATATAGGGTTCCATTCTTGAGCGCGATCGCGGCGGCCGCGGCAGGACAGACAGACTTGGAAATATACCCGACGCAATGCGATCCGCGGTTCCGCTCGAGTAGGTTTGAGTGGCAGATGGGAGTCGCAACATCCACTGCCGGGAACCCTGTTCGACCAGCTCAATGAAGCTCATACAGACACATCACCTCTCCGACGGTAAGGGTTTGAATCAAGGACAGGCGGCGTCGCTGATCGAGATCGACGGTCCCGCGGACTTCGACGCTCTGTTCGAGAACATCGTCCGCACCGGCTACTATGACCGCGACTACTTCGCGTCACACAGCGGCTACGAGCCGGGGCGACTGGTCACCCACTTTCTTTTCGTGGCGGAGATGGCGCTGCGCCTTCATCCTCGAAGACTGCTCGAGGTCGGTTGTGGACGGGGAGACGTGCTGTCCTTGCTTCGACGCCGGGGCGTTGCCGTCAGCGGGATCGACTTCAGCGCCGCCGCGCGCTCCCAGGCGTGGCCAGACATCCGCGACGCCATCGAGCTGGGAGACTTCACCGAGGTCTGCGCCCGCTACGCGGCGAGCGATCGCCGATTCGACCTCGTTTGTGGATTCGACATCTGGGAGCACCTCCACCCAGAAAGACTCAAGCCATCGATCCGCGCCGTCGTCGACGCCTCCACGGATGATGCCCTCTACTTCTTTGTCGTGCCCGCCTTCGGAGAGGACGCCGTCTTCGGGGAATCGTTTCCATTGGAGTTCGAGGAGAACCGGAAGGAGCTCCAGGCCCGGGTGCCTTTCCGCCACCTGAAGGCCGAGCGGACCGATCCGCCGATCCCGGCCTCGGGCCATCTGATCTGGGCCCACACCGATTGGTGGGAGCGACAGTTCCGGTCGCAGGGCCTGCAGCGGCGACCTGCCCTGGAGCGGCAACTCCATTTCTTCGATCGGTTCCTTCCGTACTCGGTTCGCTCCTTCTACATCTTCGCCCGGGCGACCGAGTCAGCTGCGCGGCGCGCCCGCGCCCTCGAAGGGCGGCGGGTCCATCCGCTGGAGCTGGTCAGGATGTTCGCCCGCCACCCGCGGGAAATCAGCTCTCACCTCGCGATGGATTTTCTGCGGAAGCGACTGTCCGCGCCGGTGCGAAGCCGGCTCAAGCGACTGCTGCGGCGATCCGGGAGGGGTTGATCCGGCGGCGAGCCTCCGCCGCACCCGGGCGCGCCGAGGGCAATTGCGCGGCCTCGACGCGGTGGGCCATGAGCGGTCAGTGCGCTCCGCCCGACCGCCTGCCCAGGCGGCGGCGTAGCACGCCGCTCGCCGGGAAACATCCATGCCCAGTTGACGAACGGCGGATCGCTGCCGATTTGGAGGGGTCCAAGCATCGCAAGGGGGTGGGCACAATGGCGGTCCGGTCGGGTTGGGCGGTGATTTCACGGCGAATCCTTGTCGGAGGGTTGATCGCGGCGTTCACGGTTTTCCCGAGCGGGAGCGGGAAGGCGTCTTCTCCCTCGAGCGGAAGCATCAGCACTGCCTCCGGCCCGGTGGCCTGGGACTTCGGCCCGGTGGCGGCAGGCACCGTCGTCGACACGGGGATGGCGCAGCTGTGTCCGCCCGGCGTCTGCGACAATTACGATCTGACCGTCGTGCTGCCGTCGCCCGCGGCCACGCTCTATCAGACGATGACCGCCCGGCTGACCATCCGGCTCACCTGGACGAGCACGGTGCCCACCGACCTGGACATCTTCGGGATTGACCCGCGCGGCTCCTCCCACGGACCAGGCTCTCCCGACGACACGTCCACCGGACCCGGCGAGGAGATCTTGACGCTCACCGACCCGATCGAAGGTGTCTGGCACATGCGCTCGGTGGCCTCCTTGTCCCCGGTGCCCACCGCCGCCCATGCGGTGGCGACGCTGACGATCGCCGCGCGTCCAACCTCGCCGCCACCACCCGCTCCGGGTCCCGGTGCGCCGACCTTCGTGAACTACCCCGCGCCGGAAGACTGCACCGGGTCGCAGCAGCCGCCGAGTTGCATCCAGCCATCCGCGGGCTCCACCACCGCCGGGGCGCACGGCGCCGGCGAGCCGTCTATCGGCGTCAACTGGTCCAGCGGGAAAGTCTTCATCGAGGCGGGCAACCACACGCTTCGCGTCACCTTCAGCGACGCCTCCATACCCGCGACCGCGTTCTGGGAGGACAAGCGCTCGCCGTTTTCGCGCGTCAGCCTCGATCCGATCCTCTTCACCGACGACGGCCACTTCGGAGGCCCCAACCGCACGATCGTCTCTCAGCTCGACGGCGCCTGCAGCTTGATGTCGTTCACCAACGACGACGGCAACACCTGGTTCCCGGCGCAGGGATGCGGCCAACCCGCCGGTGTCGACCATCAGACCGTCGGCGGAGGCAACTACGCGTCTCCCGCGCCCTCGCATTCCTACCCGCACGCCATCTACTACTGCTCGCAGAGCATCGCCTCGGCCTTCTGCGCTCGCAGCGATGACGGCGGCCTTACTTTCGGTGTGGGAATTCCCATCTACACCTTCGCCAGCCTGATGCCGCTCAACACCCTCGGGCCGGACGCCGCGCCCGGGCAGTGCGCCGGCCTGCATGGCCACGTTCGCGTCGCGCCCGACGGGACCGCCTACGTCCCCAATCACAATTGCAGAGACGCCAACAATGTCGATCGACCCGGCGTGGCCGTCTCCGCCGACAACGGCCTGAGCTGGACGGTGCGCACCGTGCCCGACGCGCGGACGAGCAGCGCCGGCGGCGATCCCTCGGTCGCCGCGGGCAGCAACAACACGATCTATTTCGGCTACGTCAACGTCGATGGACATCCGAAGATCGCCACCTCCCGCGATCGCGGCCTCCACTGGAGCAAGTCGCGCGACGCCGGCACCCCATTCGGGATCCAGAAGACCCAATTCGCGGAGGTGATCGCCGGCGACGACGATCGTGCCGCCTTCGCCTTCCTGGGGACGACCACCGCCGGAGACGATCAGTCGGCGGACTTTGCCGGAGTGTGGCACCTCTACGTCGCCTTTACCTTCGACGCCGGCCGCACCTGGACCAGCGTGGACGCGACGCCGAACGATCCGGTCCAGCGCGGCTGCATCTGGAATGGCGGAGGAAGCAACCCCTGCCGGAACCTGCTCGACTTCAACGACATCACCGTGGACAGGTTCGGGCGCACGCTGGTCGGCTACGCGGACGGTTGTACCGGCAGCTGCGTGCACGATCCGACGCAGAGCGCCTCCCGCGGCCCCGCGAGCGCCCAGGACTCCCTCGCGACGATCGCCCGCCAGAGCGGCGGCCGCGGACTGTTCTCGGCCTTCGACGGTACCCAGTTCGGCACCGGATCGGGCGACGACATCGGCGGCGGCAAGCAGTGCCACGGCGACGCGGGCAGCGGCGTATCCGGCGATCCCGACTGCAACGATCACGACGACGACGATTGAGCCATCCCCGCCTGAGCGGGAAGGAGGTCAGCCTCCTTAGTCGCCGCGCCGCTCACCTTCGAGCAGGGTGAGGCCATACGGATCATTGCCGACGCCGGTGACGGTTGCGACCACCGAGCGCGAGCGGAGATCGACGATCCAGACCGTGCCGCTGGGTGGCGCATCGGGGGGAAGGCGTGGACCGCCGGAGATCACGGCGAAGCGTCCGTCGGAGGTAATCGCCGTTCCCTTGGGACGACCGGGGCGCACCATCCCGTCCGGATCCGGCGGCCTGATGACCGGAATGCGCGCAACCTCGGCGCGCGAATCGTGGGCAAGCGCCAGGGCGACGTCGATGATCGATACGTTGTTGCCGCTGAAATTCGCCACGATGAGCTCTTCACCGTTGGGCGTCCAGGCGACCGTGAATGGCCTCGTCTCGCCGAGAGGGTCGTCGGTGCCGACCCGGACGCGACCGACCTCGGCGCCGGGCGCGCCCAGGCGAGCACGATCCACGTCGATGATCGAGACCGTGTTCCCTTCCATCCCCGTCACACCACTCTCGCGCGCCGTGACGGCGATCAGCCGGCCGTCCGGGCTCGCCTTGATTCCGAAGGGACCGGTCTGGACCGGAACGCGCGAAGCCACCTCGACGACGGGAACGCCCCTCAATGCCTGCTCGAGATCCATTACCGACACATCGTCGGTGCCCGCGTTGCCCGAGAAGAGATAGGTCTTTCCGTCGCTGCCTGACCCGAGCGCAAGGAACTCTGGATTCGGCCAGCAGCCGAACATCGGGTCCGGAGCTTCGAAGGGAACGACCGGGGGCGGAGTCGGAGAGACAAAGGGAACCGGAAAGCCGGGACAGGGGTGAGGCGGATTGCCCAGCGGCATCTCGATCTGTCCCCGACGGCTGCCCGTCCTCCGGTCGATGATGCTGATCCGGTTCGAGCCGTCCTCGGTGAGCCAATTTTCCGAGTGGCTTACCAGGAGCAGCTCCGGGAGGACGATGAGGCCGACCGCTCCGAAGTGGCCGCTGTCGAAGTTTTGCAGCAGGGCCCGATCGGTGTTGTCGAGCTCTCGCCTCAGCATTCTTCTCACGTCCATTACCGAGATGCTCCCCCGCCCACCGTGCTGGAGAAACTCGGCGTTGTCCAGCGGCCCGTGATGGTTGACCACGTACGCCGTCCGGTTGTCCCGGCTGAGCACGATGTTGGCGGGATCGCCTACCGGCGTGCCGTCGAGCCGGTCCGGGTGCACCTTGGATCGGCTGACGATGGCGTTGGAGGTGTCGCCATTTCCCGGGTCGAGCGCCGCTTCCAGGCTGATGGCGTAAATCCGTGGGTCCCTCCGACCCGTCGCCAGGATGAAGACATCTCTTGCAAGAGCGGCGTCGGCAGCCAGGGCCATCAACAGCAGAAAAGAGATCAGCGAAGAGAAAAACCGGCTCGTCGTCATGTGACCCCCCTGTGGAGAAAAAGAAAATGATTACAAGCAAAGCGCTTTCATGATTCTACTTTCGTAACCGTTCGTTCATCATTTGACGGCGGGACGCCGCGTCAGGGCGAGGGTGCTCGTAGCGCGCGCAACCTGGCGGGTCGTTTCGAACTGGGAGGAGATCGTGCGTATCCATCTGGGGCTGATCACCGCGCTGCTCGGCGGTGCAACCGCCGCATCGGCGCAGGACCAGGTCTTCAAGGTCGGACCGATCTCGGCTGCGCGCGGCGAGGCGCATTCCGGTTTTCTGGAGATCGCGGCGGGCGTCGATCCGGCGACGCAGGTGCCGATCACGGTCATCCACGGCGCGAAGCCAGGCCCGGTATTGGCGCTGGTGGCCGGGACCCACGGCTACGAGTACTCGCCGATTCTGGCGCTCAATCGAATGAAGCCGAAGATCGACCCCGCCAAGTTGAGCGGCACGGTGATCCTGGTGCACATCGCCAACCTGCCTTCGTTTCTCAAGCGGACGATCTATTACAATCCCTGGGACTGGAAGAACCTCAACCGGGTGTACCCGGGCCGGCCCGACGGGACCAACACCGAGCGGATCGCATCCGCCATCACCCGGGAGGTGATCGAACGCAGCGACTACCTCGTCGACCTCCACTGCGGGGATGGCAATGAGGCGCTGCTGCCCTACGCCTACTGGATGACGCTGGATGACCCGAAGCTGAACGAGCAGGCCAAGCAGCTGGTGCTCGCCTTCGGCCTCTCCACGATCGTCGTCGACAACGATCGTCCGCGCGATCCCAGGGCGTCCGCTTACACGTCCAACACCGCGATGACTCGCCACAAGCCCGCGATCACCATCGAGTCGGGGCAACTCGGCAGCATGACCGAGGAGTGGATCGCCCCCATCGAGTCCGGAGTAATGAACGTGCTTCGGCACTTAAGAATGATCGAAGGCCGGGCCACCTACGTCGAGCACCCGCGCTGGATCGATCGCAGCGAAGTGCTGCGCAGCCCGGCCACCGGCGTGCTTTGGCCCAAGGCCAAGCTGGGAAAGGTCGTGAAGAAAGGGGAGCTCCTCGCGGTGGTGAACGATTTCTTCGGCAAACCACTCGCCGAGGTGCGCGCGCCCTTCGACGGCGTGCTTCTCTACATTCTCGGCACTCCGCCGATCAATGCGGACGATCCGGTGGCTTTCGTGGGTGTGGTGCGGGACGGAACGTAGCGTCTGCTTTTCGCTTCCCGCTGGTCGCGCAGATCGACGAACGATCTGGGAAAGCCCGGATCCCTGATTGCCGGCAGGCAGCCGTAGGCTCGAACGGACGGCGTGGCAACGGGCAGGATATCCGCGGGTCAACTTGCGCCGGCCGATCGTCAACCCATACTGAGAGGGACGAAGTCGGTCCGGAGAGGACTCACATATGTGTTGGAAGCAAGAAGTCGTCGCGGCGATAGGTTCCCTACTCCTCATCCTGCCCGCGCATGCGCAGACGGGTGCGTCGAGCAGCAGCGCGAATCAGAGGACCGGATCGCAAGCGTCGGGAACCAACCCGGACGCCGAGATGACTCGAGGGCGTACCGGGTTCGTGCTCGGATTTGTCCATCAGGCCAACCTGGACGAGATCGAGATGGCCAATCTCGCCAAGGACCGGAGCAACAACGACGCGATCAAGAGCTTCGCGGACCAGACAATCAGGGATCACCGCAACGTGGACGCGGATGTCGATGCCTTCGCTAGGGCCCACAACATCGATCTGAAACAAGCAACCGATCAGTTCACCAAGTCAGCCCAAAGACTCAGCCAGATCAAGGAGGACATGCTTCTGTCTCGCGAGGTGCAGTCGCCGATCGGCGAATACGCGCGGCCTTTCGGCTCCGAGGGCCTGGGCTCTCCGAACCTCCACCAGGAGGAGATGAACGGGCTTCAGAAGCTCAAGGGTCCAGACTTCGATCGCCAGTTCCTCAGGGACGTGGTGAGCGACCACGAGCGGGTGATCCGGCGCCTGAAGACGATACGCTCGCGGTCGAGCGACAACCAGGATCTCGCCCGGTTCATCGACAAGGTCCTGCCGTTGTTCGAGCAGCATGAGAGTACGGCTCAGCGGCTCGAGGGCTCCATCGCGCGCACCGCGGGATAGAGAGCAGCACGGTCCGCTCTTGACAACAGGGCGGTTGCGACCCGTAACGGATCCGCGACTGCGAAGCCAGTAGGCGTCGCCGGGCAAAACGACGGCGAGCGTTGCCTGCGGGCTAATGGCCGAGCTTTATTCCATCAAGCTCGCTGCTAACGAGCTGGCGGTGAAGCTAGAGTCGGACACCCCGCTGATTCACTCTTAGAGAAATATCGCTTGACGAGGACGACCCGGAGTGCTTGAAGCGGGCTACTCCGTCCGCGAGTGCCCGCTGGACACACCGCTTTGGGAAAGCTCTCCATGAGAGCCCGCCGTTTTTCCGGAACGTTCCTCAAGCCCGCTAAGCCCGATCGCATTGCGGTCGCCGGCGACGCGAACGCCGGCCCCGCCACGGAACCAACGACCCCTCCCGCCGCTTCGCCCGGCTCCGCCGGCCCGAAGACGTTTCTCCACTACGAGGTCCAGGCGAAGCTCGGCGAAGGTGGAATGGGGATCGTGTACCAGGCCCTCGACCGCAAGCTCAACCGACTCGTGGCTTTGAAGTTCCTGCCGCCGCTGGCCGATCGTTCAAACATCGATCTCGAGCGCTTTCTCCAGGAAGCCAACGCGCTCTCGGCGCTGAATCACCCGCACATCGCGACGATCTACGCGGTGGAAACCGCCGGCGAGCAGCAGTTTCTGGTCCTCGAGTATCTCCCCGGCGGAACGCTGAAAGCGAAGCTTCAACGAACCTATAGCGCCGGCGCGCCGCTGCCGATCGGTGACGTGCTCAAGTACGCGCAGCAGACCGCGGAGGGCCTCGCGCATGCCCACGCGAAGGGAATCATCCACCGGGACGTGAAGACGAGCAATTTGATGCTCACCGAGGGAGGCGACGCGAAGATCACCGACTTCGGGGTGGCGAAGCTGAGCGGATCTTCACTGAAGACGATTCCCGGGAGCCTCCTGGGAACGATCGCCTACATGTCGCCGGAGCAGGCCCTGGGAGTGGAGGTGGACGCGCGGTCGGATGTGTTCTCGTTCGGCGTCGTGCTCTTCGAGCTGATCAGCGGGCGCCTCCCCTTCGAAGCGCCCAACGACGCCGCCTTGCTCACGCGGGTCGTCAATGCCCGGGCTCCGGAGCTCAAAACCTTGCGCGCGGACGCGCCGGAAGCGCTGGAGCGCATCGTCGGCAGGGCGCTGAAGAAGCGGCTCGAGGATCGGTACGCGACGATGGGCGAGCTGGTCGCGGACATTCGGG
>Ga0070708_100000508_pt1 | contig 29318 bp, 36 predicted proteins | sample KBSK5503metaG_FD_65469 | JGI IMG/M metagenome (GOLD analysis project Ga0070708, IMG submission 65469) | Corn, switchgrass and miscanthus rhizosphere microbial communities from Kellogg Biological Station, Michigan, USA - KBS K5-50-3 metaG | ecosystem: Host-associated > Plants > Roots >... | reverse complement strand
GCGGCCGGGACCAAACTTTCGTCGTAAGCGTGCAACATCGCGGATCTTTTGACCAACCGCAATCGTTTCAATCTCGGTAATCTCGCTGATGATTTCAAAGTTCATCAGCGGGGTCATTTAATCAGGTACGCGGTCGGGATTCAAGGAAGACATCCAACGATCACGTTGACCGGGCGGCGCGATTAGAAGAACGTTGGAGGAAGCAGTTACTTGAGAAAACACGCTACCGCCGCCCCGGTCCAACGCCGTGTTATACGACGCCTCACTCAACTGGAAGAATCCAACATTTGTCGAAAGCCTGCACGAACTACTCCACCTTCATGCGCCCCTTCATGTCGGTGTATGCCGTTTCGATTAGCTTCATAAGCACGGTGGCATCGATTTCACGTTCGGGCCTGAGCTTCACATGGCGCATGAACTTGCCAGTGCCCTCCAGCAGGCCGCTCGGATCATAAAGTTCAGCGCCACGAAAGAACCCGACATTGACATGAGCTTTGAAGGCATTGACATAGCCGAATGCTGCATCACCTACGCACGCGGTCGGATGGCCGTCATGCAATAACTCTCGAACATCGTCTCCGCAGTCGCGCATGATCTCAAACCAGCGCTGCGCGATCGTCCCCAATTCACCCCAATGCTCACGCATCCAGACCTCGATAGCTGGATCTCGCTTGACGGAACTGGGGAACCGCAGAAGTTGGCTCATGGCTATTTCATTTCGACACTTGAACAGCAAAGCTGGAACATCGACTCGTGCTTTCCCGCCGTATAACTCTGCGCTTCAGCGCCGCGCACAGAAACATTAACGAATGTCGACAACGAGATCGCAAGGATTATTCTCGGGCATCTTTTCACCCGTGATGGAATAGACTGTGTCGACGACTGCATAACACCCCGGCATTGAATCACCCCCCAACCCCCGAGCAAAAGACTCCTTTGCATGCGCGCCACGTCCGAATTCGGAGGCATACCCAACGATGACGTCCCGACTATTGAATTTCAAGCGTCGATATTTGATGAGCACGCCAAGTGAACCGTTAAGTCCTTGGACTACGCTGCCGTCGATTTCGAATTTGCTGATTCGACCGGAATATGGAACACCTTTCCAAGAGAAGCTCTGAGTCTCCTTGGGAAACATTTTGGCCAGCGACGTCCTGATAACGTTGGTCATGAATGTCGATTCGTCGTAGCCTGCTGCAGGTGAAGCAACAAACAATACGACGGCATATTTTCTCCAGTAATAGAGAGCGAACTGCTGCGCCGATTCGAGGGGGACTGGTTTGAAGTTCTTCGGACACCCAAAATGGACATCGCCAACTGAGCAATCGGGAGTACTTGCGCCGATCGCTACGACGAAGGTGAGCATTGATGCCAGCGCAAAAGAGATTTTCATTTTCATAGGAAGCTATCCAACGACAGAGTTGACGCGGCGGCGCGCATCAAAGCACCTTCCGCCGCACCGAGCTAGTTGCGAGTGGCGCTACCGCCGCTTGCGTCCAACGATTTAGGTGGCCCTAGATCGATATCGCGGGATCCATCGCCCAACGGTTTGCGAATATCTTTCGTATGATTCGCCGAACTGTCGTCGCAGGGCCGGTTCCTCGTAACACGTGACAAATGTATGCGCCAAGATAATGAAAACTCCAGCCTCAATCAGAACTGGCACTGACATGAACAATACCGACTCGCCGAGTAGGATCGTCATTACCGAGACATACATCGGGTTCCGAACATATCGATAGAATCCACAGACGACAAGATGTTTTGGCGGATCAACTGGCGCTAATGTTCCTCGCCCCTCTGAAAAGAAACTCCAAATGCACCACAGTAATCCCGCGGCACCGATTAGTATCAGAGGAACACCCAAATATGAAAGAACGCGATATTTCGAGAAAACGCCAGCACCGGTCGATGAAACGAGCCAGTAAGGTAGTAATACCGTGATCGTTCCTGGAAGAATGATCGTAAAGAAAACGCTGCGAAGTAACAGCATCGATCTGGCTACTCCATCAAGGCCACCTAACGTTGCGCTTCAGCGGCTCGCCCACGCAACTACCGCTAAAGGCAATCACCGGCGAGTCCGCTGCAAGCGCTTGTTATGCGGCGCGTACCTCTACATATTCAACGCTCGAAGAAGGCTGAGGAAGTCACTTTGAAGTTTCCATCTGCGAATTGCGATCGTTTCCATGTTTACCGAGAAGAAGCAATCTAACGTTGGCCTTAAGCTGCGGCGCGCGATCAGCATTCAAGCTGCGAGGGATAAGACTACTTGAGAAGCACGCTATCGCGCCGTCAGCTGCAAGCGCTTGTTATTTGCGGCGCTGGATAATTGAACGCTTCTGATCTAACTCACTAAGCCTTTCAGCAGCATATTGCGCGCGCGCTTGCCCATTGTTTTCCATGCCCTGCTCATTACACCAGAGAATCAACTCCTCACTGTCCACATCAACTTTTTCGACTCGTAAACCGCTACTGCGAAGTTGCTTTAACTTTTCTTCCGCCACTTGCAGCCACTCAGCATAACTCGCTTCTAATTCATCAGCGTCAGTCGCTATATCGCGAACGCGCCGCCACTGCTCGGGACGGTACCAAACTATAGCAACGACAGTCTCTTCTTTCGGTTCGTTAGAGTCTTTCATAACTGCACTATATAGCACATAACGTTGCGCTTCAGCGGCTCGCCCACGCAACTACTAATAAAAGCTACTCACCGGCGAGTCCGCTGCAAGCGCTTGTTGGATTGCGCGATTCGATCACACGCTCTGGTCTAGCAAATCACAGAGATGACGATACCCCATTTGACAAAGTGTTTCCAAGATAACCGGATCGTTGCCTGCATAACGAAGATTCTCTACGCACGATGAATGCATTGCATTGATTGCGTGTTGGACCTCTTCCGGTGTTTCTGGCTGCCTCTTGAAAAAGCAATGGCTCAACTGGTTCGTTCCTGAGGGATCGATATAGCACGACATTAGTTCAGGAGCCTCAACGTGGGGCGGCCCGCAAGTGATGCAACCATCCTCTTCTGAATAAAACGGCCCAGGAGCATTTTCGCGATATGGCACGTGTATGGTCTTTTCGTCTTTCATCAGCAGAACTCTCGAATCAATGCTAAGCAATCCAACTTCTTATTAGGTGAGAGAATCTCGTGTTGCAACATGAGAGTCTCTCATATAATCCCGCAGACAAGACGAAAGGCTCAGGAAACCTGCCTTCGTCGTGTTGAAATACGATTCGACGTAGTGCTATCGTACAGCCCAACAAAGCAGTATTCTCAATTTGCAGTTTCCGGAACCCTCACCATCGCAAAGCTGCTCGAAGAGGTGCGTGACCTCATCCGCACACTCCATTATAGCTATCGTACCGAAGAACCCTACCTCAACTGGATTAGACATTACATCCTGTTTCACGGCAAGCTGCACCCTACCGAAATGGGAGCTGCCGAAGTCAGCGCATTCCTGACGCATCTCGCAGTCAAACGACAGGTCGCGGCCTCAACTCAGAATCGCGCTCGCGGCTCTTCTGTTTCTCTATAAGAATCTCCTCAAAAAGAATTACACCCACGTTCTGAACCGAGGTGGTCGAGGCGTGAAGAGCCCCTTGGATGTGTGAACTTGCGGATTATGGCCGTTGAGGTTTTTCTCGCAAAGTCTATTGAGAGCGCGGAGCCCAGGCATGTTGCGGCACGATCTGACTTGTATCTTGTGCTGGTTTCGTGTGGCCAATTTGTGGACAGAATTCCCTGCACGCGACATGTAACGGACCGTAGCGATGTGACGGAAGGTAAAACCCCTAAGAAATCTGTGGTGGCTGCAACTTTAGAAAAGGCAAAAACTTACATTCTTGCCGAACCATAGGTTTGGGACCGAGAGGTCGGAGGTTCGAATCCTCTCGCCCCGACCATTCATATCAGAAACTTACGGCTGTCAGCGCTGCCGGCCGCATCTCTTGTGGCGCCGATTTGTGGACAAAATTTTGGGACGTACATTTCTCTGAAGCTGAACCGCACGAATGTATCTCATGGTCGTCTTCAGGTCCTTGTGGCCCATCAGACTCTTTTGAATACCAAGTCTCCGCGACGGGGCCTCCACGATGATGGCAGCAACGGCAGTCCTCCATTTTTCCGCTTTCAACTGAAAAGGCGCTTTTCCATTTGAGTAGACACCGTTACCTCGATTCGGGAATGCTATTCGGCTAAAGCTCATAGTCTCCTGCGGCCTCCGGCTGATAGAGGAGTTCGTCAACTCTAATTCTGCGCAAACCAGAAGGTACAGGCCACTCAATGGTGTCCCCAAGTTTATAGCCTAGGATCGCCGTACCAATTGGTGCCAAGACAGAGATCTTGCCTTCGCTAAAGTCGGCCTCTGTTGGAAACACCAATGAATAGGTGTTAGCTTCGCCGCTCACTAGGTCCATCAAGCGCACTTTCGAGCGCATCGTGATCACATCTGCCGGGATATGCTTGGGATCAACAATCTCTGCTCGGTCTAACTCAGCTTCCAACTTGTTCAGGTATTCCCCGTCAACGCCGTTGCCCTCACGGGTAATTTCGATCAATCCGCTGAGGCGCTGAAAATCGGGTTCTGTTATGTAAATGCTCGTCGTCCTTTGCGACTTCTTCGTCATCCTCTGTTCCCCTGACCTCTGATAGTGAGATTGTTTTCTTTTGCTAAGAGCTTGTGACATTTAGGCTGCTCTACTCCACCCAATACCCTACGCATAATCAGGCAGCAGGTTTCCAAGATTGATCAGTTAAGTCTCTCGGACGCACAACTTCAACTGAGCAATGCGCACCCAAGACAAGCGCCTCAGCGACCTTGTCGAGCCCGCGACGAACAAATCCATCGCCTTGACCGTGACCCGATCGGTGCGAATCTATGAATATGCAATCGGCCGAGAACTCGTGAGCCTCCTGCAAAAACACGTCTTGTGGTTGCCCGTACTTGATAGCAATTGAAACTTCTAGACCTATCGCTCGCAACTTATCTGCTAATCTCTCCAACACCAATGCGGTCTCTGAATCCCTTTCTGGATCGCGGGGGCCAATCTTACGGACCGCAACTATGCTGGCTTGGCTTCCTTGTGGCCAAAACCGCTCCGCCACCGCATTAACCACCCGGTCGATCGAGTCACATTCATCCACGCCGATCATGATCCGTATTGGAGAATCACCCTTTCGATCAGACGCTCGCGCAATTCGAACTGAACAATGTGCGTCTTGAGCAACTCTAAGAGCCGGTCCGGCATAATCAGTTATGTGGGGTGAAGGACTGGCCTTCGATCCTAATATGATCAGTTCGGCTCCCCAGCTTTTCGCCTTTCGTAGAATCTCGCTGGCTACTGCCGCCATTTCCTGCATGGCTTCAGTCCTTACGTTTCCTGAAGGAAAGATTGAACGGATGCGGCGGTCTGCCTCGAGTGATAGAACCCGCTGCTCTTCGTAATCTCTTAATGCTGGGGCGAAGGAAGACATTCCTGAACTCAGCAACTTCATTCGACGAGCGCTGACTGCACGAGTAATCTCGTACGGCGACAAAGGCAACCATACATGCGTCACTGCGACAAGTGCTTCAAGTTCTTGTGGGAGGCCCGCCCTCTTCAGATTGTCCAGAGCCGCTTCGGCGCTTTCGGATCCATCATAGGGAATGAACACCTTGAGCGTTCTGTTTTGTCCCGCTGCTGTGGGCATGGCATGCGACGAGCGTTCAAAACTCGGCTCATTCTTAGTTATTTGCGAAGACATATTGACCTCTCATTTCTTCCGGAGGACCTCAGAGTAACGCTTGCAATGATCGACTTTGTTATCTATCCCGATAAAAGTGTGTAATTTGCTGACGCTTACGAAGGCCTCCAGGAATTAAATAGACGCATTATCTTTCGCCGCAATTGAAAGTCTGATGGCGAAACTGTGGCCACAATCCTTGCAAACGTATTGATCATTTTCGTGTGCTCCTACAACCAACCGGACCTCAGAGCACTGCGGGCATTGCACGAGCCACCGCCGTAAAATTTCAAGCCAGCTTTCTCCTGGTCTCCTTGTAAGCCCACCTCCTGAGAGAGCAATGTATTCGTTCTCTGGTAAGGCCATGCCTCGACGCGCTCCTTCCGTATGCTGTCGTCTAATCACGCTTGCTGCAGTGCTTAGACTAGTCGGGAACGCTACTGCGAAATAGCGTATTAACACCTAATTTTGCGAGTATTTACACCTGACACTTGTCGGAACGACGTGCGGCTCTAGTTGAGGTGACGTGGATACTAGACGGAAGGCACGAAGAACGAAGAGTGAAAACGGGCTGACTTATTGATGTTGATAGGAACGATCCCTTATTCGGGTTACCGTCGTTCTCGCACGTGGAGGGCCAATTCCACCCGGTTGCTCAGGTTCTTCTTGTCGAGGATGCGACTGATGTGACCCTCTATAGTTCTGAGACTGAGCTTTAGCTCGGCGGCGATCTCCTTGTTTGAGAGTCCGCGCGCGACGGCTTCTGCGACGCGCCACTCCGCGTCTGTTAAGTCTTCATCGCGTATTAGATCCGAGTCGTCGCCCTCTTGATCTCCGAACATGCGCGCGAGGTCGGAGTGCGTGCGCTGTATTCGTTCGAGGATGCTCTTGACGATGGCCACCAGCTCTTCGGGCTCGAAAGGCTTTGTAACGTAGGCGTCCACGCCGGTGCGAAATCCTGTGATGCGGTCAGCGGTCTCGTCTTTGGCCGTGAGGAAGATGATAGGTACGAGTCGGCTGCGCGGCGACGCACGTAGATTACGCACTAGCGCGTATCCATCCATTCCGGGCATACGAATGTCGCTGATGATCAGATCGGGAAGCGCTTCAGCAACGCGGACCATTGCCTCCGCCCCCCTGCGAGCCGTCTGTACCTCGTAACCTTCCGCGCGCAGCGTTTCGGATACCGCAAGCAAGAGACCCGGATCGTCATCAACGACCAGCAACTGTTTGGCCATGGGCGCAATCCTCGCTACTGGGTTTATTGCATCCGCGGTCACTCCACAACGGCAAGTGCAATGTGAATGTGCTGCCGCGCCCGACTTCGCTCTCTACGCTGATGCGCCCTCCCATCTGCTCCATAACGTTTCGCCCCAGGTACAGACCCAGGCCAACGCCTGATACATCGGCATCCTCTAGAAACTCAGCGTTACTCGTGCCGTCACCCATCGCTGCGGATTGAGGTGCCGGACGTCCTCGGTGAAATTTGTCGAACAGGATGGGCATGTCCTCCGGTGGTATTCCTCGTCCGTTGTCCGTCACGCTTATCAATACCTGGGTGTCTTCTTCACAAGCGGATAGAATAATGCGACCGCCGTCTGGTGTGTACTTAATAGCGTTCTCGATGATGTTAGAAAGGACGCGACGAAGCTCTTTCGGGTCAGCGCAGACTGGCGGAACCTCAGGCTTGGGCTCGACTCGAAGTTCGTGACGCCTCTTCTCAGCTGATCGCGCCTCTGACTTAACGACGGACGAGATCACTTCGTCCACATCAACAGGTTCGTGCGTGACGCGCAGCACTCCCCCTTCGATCCGGGATAGGTCGAGCAGGTTGAGAACAAAGTCAATCTGGCGATCGCATTCTACCGAAATCGTTTCTATGTACTCGCGTCTTTTCGTTTCCTCGAGTCCTTCCCGCATCAGAAGTCGCGTCAGCGCCTTGATCGTAGTTAGTGGTGTCCGCAGCTCGTGGGAGACCGTTGAGACGAACTCGGATTTGAGTCGGTCAAGTTCCGCGAATCTCGCCTCCCTTTTCTGCAATCGCTCTGCCATCGCGTTGAAGTTCATCCCGAGGCGTGACATTTCGTCTTGTCCCTCGGTCGGCGCTCGTGCCGAAAAATTCCCTCCTCCGAATTCCTCTGCGGCGAAGTTCAGCAGTCGCACGGGCCGAGCGATACTCCTTGCGATCAGGAGGGCTCCTGTCATGGTACAGAACACAACTATCAAACCAACGACGGCATACCCCATCAGCTGTCGCCAGGCGGACGCATAAAGGATTGCGCTCGGAACACCCACCATCACCACGTAGCCCGTTTTACCTACTCGCCCGAGCCCATATACACGCTCTACTCCGTCAAGAGAACTCCTCTTGATTATGACGGCGGTATTACGGTCGTTTATCGCAGACAGCTGGTCGACACCACTGAGATCAAGTCCCAACGCCGATTCCGCAGTCAGGCTGAGATAAATGATGCGACGATGCTGATCGAGTAACGTAACGAGAGCGCGCTCCGGCAGGGTAATGCCCTGAAGGGGTTCGTTTAGCGCTGCGCCGTCGATGCGTGCGACGACAGCACCGCCGCCTTCAACTGGTACCGCGACGGCGAGCAGATAACGTCCCTCGCCCCGCGTCCAGTCCGTCTCAACGTCAGGGACGCCGCGTCTCGCTTCACCAAGGAGCTTTTCGGCGACGCCAGACGGAAGATTCTCGGCTCCGGCGGGATCAATCGCCACAACCCTTCCGCTTGCGTCCAGAACGCGCAGATCGATCCAGTGTGTGCGGTGGATTAGCACGGCCTTTAGGTTTCCTTCGAGGGCGGACGAATCGCTCAGGTGGCTGGGTGGATAGGACGCTATCGTTCTGAGGGGCTGGTACTGAGCGTCGAGCCAACGGTCGAAAACCACCGATGCCAACTCTGCTTGCTGTTCCAGAGCTTCATTAAGTTGGTTCTGCTTTTCACTCCAAACTACCCAAAGGACCGTGAGCCCGACGATTAACAGCGGAAGAACACCTCCTATTGCCAGCGCCAGTAATCGCCCGCGGATACTCATCATCGCCTCTCAATTAGCTCGGTAAGTTTTGGAGTATAACAAACCGCGGGTCTGCCCTACATAAGAGAAAACTCCTATCGAGCACAGGTGAAAACACTGTCGTTCTCGATTGGTTTCGCAAATAGGATATGACTAAATGATTTTTCGAACCAAAGGGATGAACTATAGCGGTAGATCCGCGATCGAAGTTGTGCGCGCCCTGGAGCGGGACGACAAGGAATATCGTTATTGTGGAGGACCAATTCGCCAGTACCTTATTTGGTCTCTTAATCAATTGAGCGGCAGCGTGCCATCGCGCGACCTCGACCTGAGCGAAAGATTGGAAGATGAGGCTTTGGCACTGGGATATCTTCTTTTGCTCGACGAATACGGCGTGGGTGAGATTGTGAGTTCAAACTGATAATGCGAAGGAATGACTGAACGCGGGCGGCGTCACAGTTTCTATCGCGGTGGAAGGCGGGCTTTAGGGAAAATAATATGTGATTCTGGTAACAGGTCGCCCAAGCGACGCCCCTCATTTTGTCCCACCCTATCCCGCCAGCATTATCCCGAACAGAAACTACAAAGACTTCAAGTACTCGACTAAGTCTTTCTTCTCCTGCTCAGTCAAGCTCAATTTCTTGAAACCGTCGTAGTGGTTGACCACAGCGAGCAGAGTTGCAAAGCGTCCGTCGTGGTAAAAGCCGCGTTTCATGTGCGAGAAGAGTCCACGCAAAGGCGATGTGCGATAAGAATTATCAGGCGCACGATTCGCATGGAAATCGTCTATACCTATCTCCGAAGCCTTGTGCGCGTTCCAGCCCGGCTCAGTAAAGAGCGGCGGCACGTGGCACTGTGCACAGTTCGCCTTGCCCTTAAATAGCATTTCGCCACGAGCGGCGGCTGCTCGATCAAAACTGCCGTCAGGGGGTGTCGGCGGAGGGATCGCCAGTTGATAAAACTGAAGCGCGGCTAATTTCGCGGTCACCATGTCGGTGTCGCTGCGCTTGTTCCCGAAACCAGCACGGGCTGCAACCGGGTACTTTACCGAGTCGTTCAAGCGAGCGTCGAAGAACGTGCCCTGTCCTTGCAATTCAAGGTTGGCGACGAAGGCGTTCCAGTACGTGACCCCACCCCAGCCGCCACCCCACGTGTGCAAGTTGACCCCAGCCATTCCGAATGCAGGCGGAATGAGTACGGCGGCAGGCTTACCGTCCGGGCGAAACGCCTTGCCATCGAGGTTCAACTCCGCGTCAAACTTTCCCGGTCCCCAACTGGCAAGCACCTTTTTCACCGTTGCCTCGTCAACTCCAAGAAGACTGGTGAGGGCACTCAAATCCGGGGCAAGCGACACAATCGCGCCTACGTTTAGATCCTGGTTGGACCAGCCGTCGAGACGGTGTCCAATGCCCGGAGCGAAGGCGTCGTCAACTGTCGAATGACAAACCGCACAAGTGAGGCCCACTGCCTTGAGGCTACCATCAGGGTTGAAGGTGCCTTTCACTCCCAGAACTGAGTCGAGCTTAATAAGAGCCAGTGTGGTTGCCGGGTCGTCAAGGTTCACCTTGCCCTGCTTGATCTGATTGATCAACGGTTGAGGCAGTGCGTCGATGTCCACCTTCAGTCCGACAGCCAGCGCAGTTTTTGGGCTGACACCCGCGCCCACGCCACCGAACTTGGTGCCCTGGATCGCTTGATGAAGTTTGAGCTTGTCTGACCAGTAAGTCTCATCGCCGAATGTATCGTAGCGAAAGATCTTCTTCCCTTGCTCCATCATCTGTTGAGAGTTGTCGCTGATCTGCCGATCAAACCCTTGTTCCTTTTGAGCTCGACTCGGATCATCGGAGCGCTGAGCGCCGCTCTGGCCCACGAAATAACCCAGCCCGATGGTCAGAGCTGCTGCCAACATCATGAGCTTGATTAATATCATGAAGTCCCTGCTTCCACTACGAGCGTCACTCCTTCGTCGCACCGCGCCCTCCGGAGCTTTAGTCCCTTGATTGTTTCTTTCTGGCATGACGAGACTCCTATTGCACCTGGCTTCAAGCTCCCATTCCTGGCTCATCGCAGGAGCAAGTGCGCGTCCATGGCTCGGCCCATTGGTATTTCATATCAATGATGAATCAGCTAACGGTATCCCGGAGTCATGACAATTGACGACAGTGTTACCACCTGTCCATGCAAGTGTTTCCACTTGCTTGTATTAATCAGCCCTCATCGTTCCTTCACACTACCTCCAACAGATGGCCCATTTTTTCCTTCTTAGTGCGTAGGTAACTCCTGGCTGCATCCGTTGGCGAAATTTCGAGCGAGATGCGTTCGACGACTTTGAGGCCCATTTCTTCGAGCACCCTGATCTTCTCCGGATTGTTTGACATCAACCGGACACTATTCACGCCCAGATGGCGCAAGATCTCCGCGCATTGTTCGTAGCAGCGCAGGTCAACTGCCAGTCCTAACTTCTCATTTGCCTCGATTGTGTCCGCGCCCTCATCTTGCAGTGCATAAGCACGAATCTTATTAATGATGCCGATACCCCGACCCTCCTGCTGTTGATAGACAATTGCGCCGCTCCCTTCCCGCTCGATCAGGTCCATCGCCTTGCGAAGCTGTTGACCACAGTCGCATTTGGTTGATCCAAACACGTCACCTGTCAGGCACTGCGAATGAATACGGACCAGGGTCGGTCGGTCCTTCCGCAGTTCGCCCTGCACAAGGACAACGAACTCTTCGTTCGAATTAAGTGATCGGTAACCGATGATGCGGAACTCGCCGAAGTCAGTTGGCAAGCGCGCCTCAGCGACGCGTTCGACCGTCTTCGAATTCATAAGTCCGCGTGAATTCTGTAGCCCGAGCAGGCTAAGATTTCGTCTGCCACCGTAAGACGATCGACAAGTTCTTGCCGTTCTGATGGTTGACGTGGTTTGCTGCGCATTAGGTAACGTCATCTGATTCCTTCCATTCAAGACAGGTATTTGACGAACAGCACTTCGTTACGCTTCTCGGTTGGTGGTTCCGCTGCAGCAAAGATTGACCTTCTCCGCTGACAAACGAGGAGCGGCGTGCCATTCCCTTAATCATTCCGAAGCTCAGCGATCAAATTCCTGGCTTAGACGTGCAAGGGCCAGAGCGCCCAACGCAAGACCAAAATCCCGTAGCGCGACGTCGTAGTAGCCTGGGATCATCAGCAGGTTCACCACGATCATTAAGAGCCAAGCCGAAACGACATACGCAAAAAATTTCGGTTTAAACAAAACTCCGAGTCCCGCGATGATTTCGATAACGCCGGCGACGAGCATCAATTCGTGACCGTGACCGCCGACCATTTTGTTCACGAACGGGGGTAAGTACTGCTCCCAGTTCACGAGTAGATTGAAAAACTTGTCCAGTCCAGCGACTATCGGCGCGACGATGAAGCCAAGGTGCAAGATTTGGTAAGCCTCATATGCTGGTCCGGAAACGTCGGCATCAGCCTGCGGTTTGGCTCGAGAAGTGGTTTGGGTGTGGTTGTCAATAATGCGTTCCATCTTTCGTGTCCTCCTTAGTACTAAAGAATTCTGGATTGCCGCTTACGCGACTGTTCTTTTGAGCGAAGAATACACCCTTGTCATAATAAGTCAAGGACTAACTTGATTTATTGTATTTATTTTGAAAATGTGCAACACTGCGCCTTGGAATGAAGAGAACCAAACTAGACAAACGGTTTTTCGGCAGTACGAGAGGGCGCCTTGTCACCCTGTTGAGGGGCACCACGAAAACGGTCAATGAGTTGGCCCAAGAGCTCGAACTAACAGACAATGCCGTGCGAGCACACCTGCTTTCGTTGGAGCGCGACGGTCTTATCAAGCAGAGCGGCATTCAGCGCGGCACACGTAAACCACACTTCGCTTATGAGTTGACCGAGGAGGCGGAGCATCTCTTCCCTAAAGCGTACGACACCCTACTCAATCAACTTATTGCCGTACTTAAAGGACGACTAACGCCATTGGCGCTCGAGGAGGTTTTGCGCGAGGTAGGCCGTTCCTTAGCTGGTGCTCAACCCGCAAGCCAAAAGAACGGCGGCATGGAGAACCGTATCGGTAGGGCACTCGCTGCCCTGGAATCCATAGGCGGAGCTGCTCGTGTCGAGAAGGAGAACGAAAAGGTTGTCATCTGCAGCGAGAGTTGCCCATTGGCTACAGCTGTCGCTGCGCATCCGGAAGTTTGCAGGCTCGCGGAAACACTCCTGTCCGAAATAATTGGTGTGGAGGTCCGAGAGCAGTGCGATCGTGAAGGTTCTCCGCGTTGTCGTTTCGAAGTTATCGGCGAGTAAAAGACTTAGGAACCGAGTAACCAAGTGAAACATAATCGACTAAGCCACGCCGCCAGTGAAATGTTTCCCGGCTACTTTGCTGTTGTCATGGCGACCGGGATTGTTTCGACTGGCACCTTTCTATTGGGAATGAAGTGGCTGGCCTGGGCGCTGCTGGCCATCAACCTTGTCGCTTATGCAGTCCTTTGGTCCTTGCTGACGATCCGTTTGATACGCTTTTTTCCGCGTGTCAAAGCCGATCTCACCGATCATACGCGCGGGCCGGGGTTCTTTACGGTTGTGGCCGGAACCTGTGTGCTTGGCAGTCAGTGGCTAATCGTGGCTGAGCGTCACCAGGAGGCGGTGTTTCTCTGGTTCTTAGGCCTCTTACTTTGGACGCTGATCATGTACACGTTCTTCACTGCTGTTACTGTGCGGGAGAATAAGCCTCTATTCGAGACCGGAATCAGCGGCACATGGTTGCTTGCTGCGGTGGCAACGCAATCAATCTCGGTCTTGGGAACGCTGCTGGCGGATTACTTTGGATCATATCGAGAACCTTTGCTCTTCTTGACGCTCTGCATGTTCCTGCTCGGCTGTATGCTTTACCTCATACTCATTACACTGATCTTTTATCGTTTCACTTTCGTTAACCTCACAACTGTGACGCTCACTCCGCCTTATTGGATTAATATGGGAGCTGTAGCCATTACGACTCTCGCCGGGGCAAGGCTGATCATAGCTGCCCCCACGTGGAGCTTGCTCGGCGAGATTTTGCCGTTCCTAAAAGGATTTACTCTGTTCTTCTGGGCGGCAGGTACGTGGTGGATTCCATTGTTGTTCATGCTTGGTATCTGGCGACATCTTCACAAGCATTTTCCACTTGTCTACGATCCGCTCTACTGGGGAATGGTCTTTCCTCTGGGTATGTACACGGTTTGCACTCTGCAATTATCAAAAGCGCTGGGCTTGGATTTTCTGCTGTTCATCCCCCGTTTATTCATCTTCGTGGCCCTTGCCGCCTGGCTAATAACTTTCATCGGCTTGATTCATAGCTTGCTAAGACGTCGAGCTTGAATTAGGCGAATACCGGGGAGTTGCGCCTTTAGATCGAGCGCGACATATCTTCCAACTCTGCGGCGCGCGGAAACAGAATGTTGTTTTCCAAATGGATATGCTGGTGCAGGTCAACTTCCAACGCTGTCAGCGCGCTGTACAAGGTCTTGTAGCTGATGCATCCATCCGCCGGGACAGTGTAGTCGGAACTGGCCTCACGGATTCTTCCCAGAATGTAGCCGACGGCATCATGCTCGGCCATCATCACGCGCACTGGATTCCGCACAGTTCCAAAAGGCGGCGCGGGAAGAGGTTGATTCCCCAATGCCGCTGCCTCCATTCGGATGATATAGGGAAAGAGCACGCTTTCCTCTTTCAACATGTGAGGCTCGAGATCTCCGCGCAGTTTCCCGAATTGATTCTGAATCTGAAACAGTTCCGGATGGTTTTGCCCGTGCACCCCACATACTTTTGCGAGTAGAGCCCCCAGCAGCTCCAACTCATCTCGCGTAAACGCGTGATGATTTTCAACGATGTACATGACAAGTTCCGCCTGCGAGGTCGTTTGCCAGTCCTTGCCGGCGGAGATTCCTTCAGATCTCGCGTTAGGCTCCAGCGAAGCGAGGACTTCATCCACTTCAACCCCGGCCCTGGCACAAGCATCCGCGAGACTCTTGCCGCCACCACAGCAGTAATCAATACCGAGTTTTTCGAAGATTCGAGTCGCTGCCGGTATCTCCAGCGCGTACTCTCTAACAGTTTTTGTAAACTCAACCATGATTGCTTCTCCTTATCTCCTATCCGCCGACAGGCTACGCCAGGATAGACTTCGACGCAGTGACTTAAATCACGCGAGGCCAAAAGAAAACGATATACTTGCAAGGATTCAGTTTCGGTGTGACATGAGTCATATCGCTCCCTTTCTAGCGCGATTATCCTTCAGTTTTTGATTAAGAATACGTACTGCAATTGTCAGCCGAGGTTTCCGAAGGAGAGGATATGAGCAATATGCATCAGAAGCATAAGGACAATGCGGAAAGAAACAATTAGAGCGGGGGCTAGGGGGACACTGTTCACCTTGATCGTGGCCAGCCTGATCGTCCTAGGCTCACGAAACCTCGCGCACTTCGATGCCGCGCTTGTGGGCTACACCTTTGCCGTACTCTTTGCCACCTTCGGCATCACCTATCGATATTCAATGTGGTTGCAGCGGCCTCCGACTGCGCTTTATTGGAAGCGAGGTTGGCAGGTTTTTCTGCAGCCGCGACACCTCGCCCAGAATATTAAGGAATGGTTTGTAAGAGTGCCGAGTGACTTCGGTCTGAATATCTTCATCCTTCAACGCGGCAAACTTCGCTGGGTTGCGCACATGCTCCTCATGTGGGGTTGCATCATTGCCATCGCCATCACTTTTCCCCTCGTATTTGGCTGGATCCATTTTGAAACCCTGCCAAACAATCTCGACTGGTATCGCGCTTACCTCTTTGGCTTTCCCACTTTTGCCTTTCCGATTCATTCGATCTTTGGTTTTCTGGTCTTTCATGGATTGGTCTGGGCATCGATTATGGTTACAGCTGGCGTGATGCTGGCGATGCGACGCCGTATGAGAGATCACGGCGCAGCTGCTTTACAGCAGTTTGGCGAAGACTTCCTGCCGTTGATCCTCTTGTTTGCGATTAGTGTCACGGGATTAATGTTGACCGCCAGCTACACGTGGATGAAAGGCTACGCCTACGACTTTCTGGCGATTATCCACGCGATCACTGTGATCTTTACGTTGTTATGGCTACCGTTCGGAAAATTTTTCCATATCTTTCAGCGCCCCGCGCAATTGGGGGTCAGTTTTTACAAAGACGTGGGCCAGCGTGAAGAACCTGCAAGTTGCCGCCGTTGCGGCACGCCGTTTACATCACGCATGCACGTGGAAGATTTGATTCAGGTGGAAAGACAACTCGGCTATCGTTACGAGATGAAAGATAACCCAGCCGAGCATTACCAGTGGATTTGTCCGCCTTGCCGACGATCGATGCTCGCGCTGGCCCAAGGTCAACTTTGGCGGCGTGAGTCAGGCATGTCTGTCGACGTGGCAGGCATAATGCCGACGCCGGTGCTCGGCAATCCTGGTCCCAATCAGGGGCCGTTGGGCGAAGAGGATCGGATAAACTTTCATCCCTAAAGATCGGCAAGATCTGCATGGCACAAGCTCCGGAAAACACTTCAGAATTCAGACAGGCCTTCGGGCCGCATGCTGTGTACGCCAGTGGAGTACGCCTGGAAACCGGGATCGAACCTGACAAGCTGATTAAGACCCATTGCTGCTTCTGTGGGCAGCAGTGTGGTATTCAACTAAAGATAAAAGACAACGAGGTCATCGGGTTCGAGCCATGGGAAGAGTTTCCGTTCAATCGCGGCATGCTCTGTCCAAAGGGCGTGAAGCGTTACCTGCAGGGCTCTCACCCCGATCGTCTGCTCCATGCCTATCAACGCGATCCCACGAGTGAGAGTGGATTTCGTGAGCTAGCGTACAACCAGGCGATCGCCCTCGTAGCTTCCGAGATTCAGCGAATCCAATCCACGCATGGCAACGATGCGTTCGGCGTTCTAACCGGCGCAAGCTTGACTACTGAGAAGGCTTATCTGATTGGTAAATTCGCACGCATGTGTTTGAAGACTGCCAACATCGATTACAACGGGCGGCTTTGCATGGTCAGCGCGGGCGCAGCCAATAAGAAAGCCTTCGGCATCGATCGCGCTGCGAACCCTTGGTCAGACATACTCAAAAGCGAAGTTGTCTGGATCAGCGGAGCCAACATTGCCGAATGCGCGCCGATTACTACGAACTATGTGTGGCAAGCGCGAGAGTATGGCGCGAAGATCATTGTTGTGGACCCGCGCATTACGCCGATTGCCCGCACCTGTGATCTGTTTCTGCCCGTAAAGCCTGGGCGCGACATCGCACTCTTCAACGGCATCGTGCACTTGATGATCGAAAACAACTGGCTGGATCACGATTTCATTACTAAACACACTGTGGGTTTCGAAGCTGTAGTCGAGCATGTGCATGAATGGAATCCGAACAAGACCGCCGAAGTTACCGGGATTTCCGAAAGAGCAATTCGCCAGGCGGCCGAATGGTGGGGTCAGGCGAAATCAAGTTTCCTGCTGCACGCGCGCGGCATCGAGCACCATAGCCATGGAGTTCAGAATTGTCTCGGCGCTATCAATATGGTGCTCGCATCAGGCCGGATTGGACGCGAAAGTTGTGGCTACGCGACGATCACCGGCCAGGCTAACGGACAAGGAGGACGCGAGCACGGCCAAAAATGTGACCAGCTTCCCGGAATGCGCGACATCAGCAATCCTGAACACCGCGCTTACATCGCAGGAGTTTGGGGAATCACTCCCGAAGAACTGCCGCAAGCTGGAGTCGATGCTTACGAGATGTTTCGCCTGATCGAACGCGGCGAGATACGGGGACTATTGAGTATCTGTTTCAACCCAAAGGTGTCGCTCCCCGATAATAGTTTCGTTGCAAGATGCCTGGAAAAACTCGAGTTTTATGTGGCCATCGATTTCTTTCTCAATGAGACGGCGGAACATGCTGACATTGTGTTGCCCGGTTCACTTCAGGAAGAGGACGAAGGAGTGGTCACGCAAATTGAGGGGAGGGTCATCAAGATCAACAAAGCAGTCGAGCCGCCAGGCGATGCAAAGCAGGACTGGCGCGTGATCCAGGACATCGCCAAGGCCCTGGAGCGCGAAAAGGGCTTTACCTTCTCTGGCCCTCGCGAAATCTTCGATGAGCTACGCATAGCTTCAAAAGGCGGCATTGCGGATTACTCGGGAATAACTTACGAGAAGATTGAAAAGCAGTACGGTGTCTTTTGGCCCTGCCCGAGCGAGGATCATCCGGGCACACCGCGTCTGTTTGAAGCAGAATCGTCGAATCCAATTGCAAAAGGCAGCGGCCCATTTTACTTTACCGATGGAAAAGCGCGCTTCAACGTCGCTCCCTACACTCCGCCAGCGGAAGACACTGATGCCGAGTATCCATTAATGCTGACCACCGGTCGCGTAGTCAGTCAGTTTCTTTCGGGCACGCAGACGCGACGCATTGGCCCGCTCGTGGATCAGTATCCTGAACCGCTGATCGAGATTCATCCGCAGCTCGCGCAGAAGCTGGGCATCGCCAATGGCGATTTGACGACGGTCGAATCGCGACGGGGCGATATAACTTTGCCGGCAATGGTCGTAACGACAATTCGACCCGATACAGTTTTCGTTCCCTACCATTGGCCCGGACGAAAAAGCATTAACCAGTTGACAATCTCCGCGCAGGATCCGATTTCGAAGATTCCCGAATACAAGGTTTGCGCAGTGCGCGTGCGAAAGACGACCGGTAATGGTTCCTGATCAAAACGAATTCTTCATGGATCCCAATCGCTGTATTGGCTGCCAGGCATGTGTGCAGGCGTGCAGCGAATGCGAAACACACAAGGGCTATTCGATGATCCATCTCGACTATGTGGACCGAGCGCATTCGGTCCAGACCACGCCGGTGGTCTGTCTGCATTGCGATTCGCCCACTTGCGCCGAGGTGTGTCCGGCAGATGCGATTAAGAAGACCGCTGATGGCGTAGTGCAGACCGCTCTCAAGCCGCGTTGTATTGCCTGCAACAACTGCGTGCTCGCCTGCCCCTTCGGCGTTCCGAAGATGAAGACGGAATTCAAGCTGATGATGAAGTGTGACATGTGTTACGACCGCACCTCTGAAGGTCTCAAGCCTATGTGCGCTACCGTATGTCCAAGTCAGGCACTTTTCTTCGGCACGCGCCAAGAGATCGAATTGCTTCGGCCCCGCTCAGTAGCGACCAATCAATTCCGGTTTGGAGAGCAGACCATCACTACGAAAGTAAACATGATGTTACCGAAATTCGGTAAGGCCGAATACGTGGATGTAACGGCAGCGATGAGCGAACGCAGTAGCGGCAAAACCATTTCCCTGAACATTCTGGATGGAATGTACGACGAGGAGCAAAGTCAATGATTCGGAGCGAGCGGGAAGAATTGACGATTCCGCCGGACGGTAGATCGCTTGACGAACAACCAAAGTGGCGCCAGGACTTTCCGATTGACTGGGCGGAAGCCCATTACGTCTCTCGCCGCGACTTCACCAAATTCATGGTGTTGACTAGCCTGGCATTTACTGCCGGCCAGTTTTGGATCATAGTGCGCAATTTCCTGCGCAAGCGACGTGGCGAAGCGCGCATCCAGCCGATTGCTACTACCGATCAGCTTCCCATCGGCGGATCTCTCGCGTTCATCTATCCCGAATCTCACGATACCTGCCTGCTCGTGCGCACCGCGGAAAAAACTTTCGTAGCCTATAGTCAGAAATGTACTCACCTATCTTGCGCCGTTGTTCCTCAACCGGATAAGAGTCGATTTTATTGTCCTTGCCATGAAGGGTCTTTTGATCTTGCCACCGGAGCGACGATTGCTGGTCCGCCGCAAAGGCCTTTGCCTCGAATTCGTTTAGAAGTGCGCGGCGACTTGATCTATGCAACAGGTGTGGAGGTAAAGACGATATGAGGAGACCTTTCTCACGCGAACAGCGCCTGACAATCGTCTACGGCATTCTCTGCATTGTGCTGATCATTGCGATGTTGCAGTTGTGGTTGTTAATGGCGACGATGAATGCTTACCTCGGCGGAGATGAGTCAGTCATCTGGCCGGCGGCTTTGGTTAGCTTGGTTGGCTTTGGTCTAAACGGCGGACTGCTTTGGTATCTCTACCGCATTGAGCGCAGGCAGTAGGCAGCCTACTGCCGAATTATTTATCACCCCAACAATAGTCCATCAGATGCAGGTGATACGTTAGCGCCATCCCAGAAATACGGATTCGGCCAATTCATCAGACACGGCACCTTAAACCATTAACCAGACGCTCAACCGTATCGAGCACAGCAGTGCGAACATTAGGGTTATTACCACCGGCTTCGAACAGTGCGTGCAGATCGAGTGTCCCCTTATTGAAGGAGCCAAACATAGCCAGGATTTTTGCGGCAAACACATGCATATCAGAAACTATGTCATTGTCACGGATGCGTCAGCTCAGTCTTTACGCTTCCGCTTTCATAAGGAACAGTTAGAGACTTCCCCTCCTTAGACCTGCTCACGGTCCGCTTGAGCAATTCGACGATATTGTTGTAGCCATGTTCTGCGGCATGGGTTAAGGCAGTTTGTCCTGACCTTAGAGTTTTCGTGACGTCAGCACCGCTATTCAGCAATGCTTGGACAATTCGGGCATCGCCGCTACATGCGGCAAGGATTAGGGGCGTAAATCCAGCATCAGATTGAGCATTCACGTCCGCCCCAAACTTCAACAGCGTTTGCACTGTGGCTGCATGCATGTTGATGACAGCAAACATTAGTGCCGTACGTCCTTCATGAGTTCGCGCATTTACGTCGGCACCTTGACGTAGCAAAGCTTTCACCGTTCCAGTCTGGCCATTGAGCGCAGCGGACATCAGTTGAAGATGTTCCCCCTCGTCCTTCACATCAATCGTCATTTCTGCGTGCGACATAACGACCCTCCCTAAGATTGTCAATTACCATTTCATATCTCCTATTTGCTTTGAGCATGAGTTTGACTCATTTGTTCAAAACTGGAAATGACTTATGTCACAGTCCGCAACTGACGATCCTTAGCCAAGAACACCTTCCGGCTCTGATCCTTCACGAATTAACGCATGAATTGGCTTGAAAAAAGCGTAGGTCGAGCCGATCATGTTCTTCTATGGCAACAGACAAGATCGCCGCCCTTCGTGCAACTGTTCTCTTTGGCAGCTTAACGGACGAAGAATTGCGCGCCTTAGCCGCTCGCTGCAAGGAACGCAGGCTCTCTCGCGAAGAAGTATTATTTATTGCCGGCGAAGAGGCACGGGGACTCTATGTTGTCGTCAGCGGTGCGGTGCGCGCTTTCCGAGCTGGTACTGACGGGCGAGAGCAGGTGCTACACACCGAGCGCGCTGGCGCCATCCTCGCCGACGTGCCGGTTTTCGATGATGGGACGTACCCGGCGACGGCGGTCGCGGATGAAGATTCGGTGCTTCTGTTCATAGCAAAAGGCGATGTGCGGGCGGTCTGTCTGGAGCACCCGCAGATCTCGCTTGCCGCACTCAAGATGCTTGCTCGACGTTTGCGGCGGCACGCAGAACTGGTCGAAGCGTTGTCTTTGCGGGAAGTCGGGCAGCGACTGGCACGTTTGCTGCTCACAGAAGCGGAAGGTCGCGGTAAAAGATTAGACGGCGGCATCACCTTCGACCTTGTTATGACTAACGGGCAGATCGCCGCGCGCGTTGGCAGCGTGCGCGAAGTAGTATCGCGTGCGCTGGCTCGGTTACAACACGACGGACTAATCCTGCTTGATAATCGTCGTGTGACCATCCCGGACGAAAAGCTACTTGCCGCCTACTCGGGTGAAAGCTGATACGCTCTCCAGTGAGATCAGCAATGAAACAAAAGATCATCGGGTTCCACCAGAAAGAAGAATTTCATCGGTAGCTGACCTGGAGTGTGGGCATACACAGCACGTGCTTCACAACATTCTGGCCACCCAAGTAAGCGAACCAACTTCGTACTTTGATTAGGATTCCCTGCCTATCAGTTCTGACTTGCGGCCTCAAGGTGGGCTCGCAGGGTTACTGATTAAGGACGCTCCGTAACGGGCATGCCAGACGGTCGTGGTAAGACAGTTTTGGCGCCCCCTTTGGCTTCAGCTTTCAAGAGGGCGTCCAGGCTCGAATAAGCGTAGATGGTCGGCGCATGATTTTGCATCAACCCTCCTGTATCGGCAGTTGGACCATAGTTGCTGTGCAACTCATGGCCCAGCATACGAAGCATTGCCATGAGCTGCCCGCGATGGTGCGAAGTATGGGTCATGCGACGCGTCATGACCCACGCCCGTGAGTGGCGCACATCAAAAAATTGCGTCTCTTCCTCCCACCAGGGTTCGCGCTTCTCACGCAAGGCACCGAGGCGTTTGCCGCTGTCCTCTGCATAACGCCTCATGAACTCCAATCGAGTTTCCTCTTGCGGCAAGGGCGGCGCGCCTACATCGATGCCCAGCATGTTGCGGAACCAGAGATCCTCACTAACGCACTGGTGCACCATGTGCTCGTGCACGCTACGCCCTCGAGGATCGCTCTGGCGTGGGCGTACCGGAAGGTCTTCGTCCGTAAACTCACCCCAGACGCTGACCACTTTGATGCGTTCCGTTTCGTAGGTCTCGATCAGAAAATCGTATTTCATATGATTCCCCTTGCTCGATCACCATTTCGCCGTCTGAAACTTTGCGTACCCTAAACGCCAACGGGTCCCGTGCTGCGTTTGTCGACACACTCCCAAACTGACTTAGCAGTTCAAGATCGCTGCAAACTCCAAACGGACGACTTATCTCTAAGCCGCTTAACGGCCAGTAACATCAGGATTCGTAAAGGTTATCATGCGGTGGCCACTATTGCGATGATGCTTGTTGGATAACACGCAGCTTTTTTGGATCATGATGAACAGTCACATTGCTATCACACACACACTGTGGTGTGTGGGCGCGCTGAAAGTTGCAGTGTTTACTCCCTAATGAGGAGAACGTTACCGATCACTAAACACTATTTCGCCAAATCTCTCGGGGATATGAAAATCATCTCTTAGGGTCGGCGACCACGCCAGACTGGCCGGCGCTGGCAGATGCTCTGTTCGGTACAGGTTCATCCGCCAACGATCTCCGGGTTGTGGCGGGTTGTGGGGCGCCGTCACTACGTCTTCCATCGGCAGTGCTATTTCGCATGTCCACTCGTGGTCACCCGCCTTTCCGTCCACTGTTCCATCGACCTGCACAGCCCATCGGAGCTTTTCGCTGTTCCAACTCTCGTAGTGTAACGGTTTGCGGATCCCAAGAAGGTAAATGTCCAGCATAGTTCCGAGCGGATTTACTTCCAACTCAATATAGCTTGGCTTGGGTAGCATCAGCCTGAAGGAAAACTTCTACGACCTCCTCCTCCCACAAGTGTTCATCGCGCCGCCTCATGGTTGACCAGATATTGTCGTCCGTACAGCGAAAGGAGAAGTATAGGAACTTCTCATCATATAGTACTCGAGCCTCGGTCTTGTAAGGACTTTGGGAACCGTCTGAGTTGTTGACGAAATCACCGACTAACGTGGCTTTCGTCCAGGCGACATCATTGAGGTTGCCATCGACTTTGATCGGTGTTGTAGTGCGGCGGACCTCATAGACAGGCAAACGCGGCGCTTGACCAATGAGCGTAACACTTGCTAAGGACAAGCTAGCGGCCATAACTAAAATCTTGTATTGGATCCTCACCTTAAGATCCCGCCTTCCGGGATACCGAATCGCAAAGAATTTTCGATTGAGCGTCTGAATGGCGATAACTATGCGGGTTTCTCGCGCTAGCGGCAAGACTTTTCCAACATTGTTAAGGCGCGCCTTTTAGAGGGACGCCAAGGGCGAGACCCCTTTTAGGTGTAGACTTTAGCGGTGATTTGAGTTTTCCTGGTGCAGCTCCCGGATGGTCAAGACTGCAATTCATCTGGAGCCTTCTCCAGTTGAGCCTAGCTTTTGGCAGACGGGAAGAGGTGCGAGAAGGATCTCCAAAAGGGACTCCATTAAAGAGCCTCACAGTCAAAAAACAGCCAAAAAACCTCGCTGAAATGGCGGTTTCTTGAAGACTTTGCCGCTTGAGTGTGATATATGAGTGTCCGGTTTGCTTTTCAATTCTAGTTCTTTTTGGAGGTGTCACACCAGACTATGGCGACCAAAGCCGCGACAGGCAAGAAGCGTATGACTCAGTCAGAGGTAATTAACCACTTTGCCGAAACCACAGGAATGAAAAGGGCGCAAGTAAAGGACTTTTTCGAGGAATTAGGTAATCTCGCTGCACGTGAAGTGAAGTCTAACGGCGAATTCGTCCTTCCCGGATTCGGGAAACTCGTGAAGTCCGAAAGAAAGGCCCGCGAGGGTCGTAACCCGGCAACCGGAGAAACAATTCAGATTCCCGCCAAAACTACGTTGAAGTTCCGTGTTGGCAAAGCCATGAAAGATACCGTGCTACCAAAAAAGTAAGGGCTCGACAGTTCTGCTTTCCAGCAATTGGCGCCGCCTCTCAGTTCCCCGGTGAACTTGGGCGGCGCCTTCGTCATTAGGGTACGAACTCGCGTCTCTCTGCTTAGGAGAATCCTGCCCATCCGTTCGCGCAACAGGCTTAAGGCCTGTCTTGTCCAACTTAAAAAGTCCTCAAAATAAAGGACTTGGATCTCGTTTCGGGACTTAGGGCGTTGGACTTACGTCCTTCACACGGCAGTCAGAATAAATATCTAGATTTTTCGCCGAGCCTCCGGTATAATCCCCCGTTTCGCTGAACACCCCCTGACGGCAATGTATGAGGTGAGCCTTGTATTTTAGGGTCCAAACCCTAAAGCCAAAGGTTTGTTCGAGTGAGAGTGCTGCATCCCAAAGGGGCTGTCAGACATCTGAGTTTAATATAGAGGACCTATAAAATCTTGATTGGAGGAGCAAAGGCAATCGTGACTTTTGATACACACCTGCCGCTAAACGAGCGGCTGCTCAGAATCGACCATATTCAGGCACGTCGTTATTCCAAACTTAACGGGATCTCACTGGAGATAGCGACGGAAGGCATCGTTAGACACTTGCGAGCCTGTGATCGCATGGACGTTAACCCGGAAACTTCTGCGGTGCGCGAAATCATAGATGACGCACTTAATGGGCGTCGGGTATTTGCGGAAACTGCAGAACATCCACGCGCAGCTTAGGTTTCACTTAAGTTGAGTTAAAGAGGTCGTCCCCGTCGGGCGACCTCTTCTCTTTTCAGACCTTGCCTTCCTAAGAGATAAAGAACCAGGCAAGTTAACCAAAATATTGACCGTCATGCTAACATTCCGAGGCAATAAAATGTGCCCCTGTAGCTCAGTGGATAGAGCATCTGCCTTGTCGGAGCCTTAATGGGGAAAGTTTGAGTTTAAGAACTCATTAAGTGGACGATCCTATATGCGGGAACGCCCTTAGAGCCTCTGGTACCTAACCCTTTGAGGTTACGTAAAAATCCACGGGGATTGGGTAATCCGCAGGAAACCCGCTCGCGAGATTTGCGATCGGGACTCCTCAGAGACTATACGGGTCGGGACTGCGATGTCCAAGATATAGTCCAGCCAGCAAACCCGGGAATTCGACGGGCGGTCAGGGAAAGCCTGATGCTGGAAGCTAAGCAGAGGGCCGCAGGTTCGAGTCCTGCCGGGGGCAATCAATAACAAACCTGATATGGCGGCTATAGTTCAGTTGGTTAGAACGCTTGATTGTGGATCAAGAGGTCGTGGGTTCGAGCCCCACTAGCCGCCCCATTAAATAACCATCCTTATGACAGTAGCTGGACCGGTCGACTATTACGAAGTGCTGCAGGTCAACGCTAGTGCCGACCCGGAGACGATCGATCGCGTCTACCGGCTGCTTGCGCAGCGGTTCCATCCAGATAATCAGCAAACCGGCGACGAGAGCCGATTCCGGGCACTCCTCGAGGCCTATACGGTGCTGAGAGATCCCGAAAAGCGGGCCCGATATGACATCGTGCACGAGCAACGGCGGCAAGACCGATGGCGACTCGTGTCTAGCGGCGCGCAATCTGAGAATGACTTCGAGATGGAGCAAGTCGTCCGGCTTACCGTGCTCGAGGCTCTTTATACTCAGCGCCGTTTGGAGCCGACGAACCCGGGAATTTTTTGGAGAGAATTTGAACGACTAACCAGTAGGCCGCGGGAGCACCTCGAGTTCACCATATGGTTTCTGATGCAGAAGAACTTTGTGACGCGCGATGACAATTCACGCCTGTCTTTGACGGTCGAAGGTGCTGAATACCTGGAGCAGAGTTACCGCAGCAACCTTCAGCTGAAGCGGCTGCAAGCCTCAAACGAGAATAAGTGAGCCGCATCCTTGAATTGATTTTGGTGTTAAGATTTATCTGACAATCTTCAATCGTTGATCGTAAGGAGTTAGCCAATGCCGGATGAGCAAAGAACCGCCAACAATTCTCAGACGTACGTAGTCAGCGCTGATGACTTTCCGTTTGAAGTGCTGAGACAAGAGAATGGCCAGGCGACCGTCATTCGCTTTCGACTCGAAGACCCTCAATATCATGCGGGAGATGTAGTGGTCGTACTAAGCGGGAGTGAGATACATTTTCACGGAATGATTGGACAACTTTCCGAGGGCTGGGCTGTCGCGAGCGACCAACGCGGCTCATTACTTCCCGCTACTGTTCAGTAGCAGATTCCTCGATTCCACAACTAGCGCGTGTAACCTGACGGAAAAGCTATTCGCACTCCGGGAGTCAAAGAGCGTACTTCCAAGCGATGAAAGCCTTTCTTTAGATGAGTCGACAAGAAGGTCAGCGCCACTTGTTTCTCCAGGGTTTGATCTAATTCTCTGATAAATGGGTCGAAGCTCACCGGCGCTCCCGTGCCTTGAAAGAAAGCATGTCCTCCAGTCTCAGTCGACAATCTCAGCAGCGAACTCTGCGCGTTCCCAACCAGTATCGGATTACTTTCGGCGCTGAGAGTGGGAGCGTAAAACCCGTAAACCGCGATGCTGCGGCGCTGAGCCTCATTGATGGCGCGTTGCAAATCTAAACTCTGTGTCGGAGAGGATGAGTCGACACCGTGGGAAATGTCCAGCCCATCAGACACTAACAGGATGGCCCGCCGTCCTGCGGGCTGCGATTCGAACCTTCGGATCGCTTCTATAACCTCGACATAGGGATTGTAAGGTCCCGCGTTGGCAAAGCCGATAGGAGGACGAAGAGCCTTCGCGGCCTTCTCGAGATCAGTCGTGAACTTTTGCCTAACCTGCATGCTGCCGGCTCTCAAATAACCTACCATTACTCGAGAACCGCGCGGCAACTTCCTTAGGAACTCTGCCAAAGGCTTAATCTCATTGCTAACCGACGGTACAAGATCCTCCTGAATCAACAATGCAAGCGTTATTGGTGCATTTGTAACCATGGCGCGAATGGAGATCAAAGTCTGAGGGTCGCCATCTTCGCGGATCGTTAGGTCTATGTTCTGCAGCTCGGATTCGGATTGTGTTTTTTCCTTCAAACGAATGGTCACTGGAATCGTCACAGGCTTACCGGGACTGCCCGCGGAGCTGGCGCCTGAGATCGTTTGTGATTGGGCCGGAGTTATCTCACTAATGAAAGTGAAACCAACAATAAGGGCCAAGCTCAACAGCCCAACGAGAAATCGCTGCAATCTCTTCATCGCACCTTCTCTTCCATGTATCAAGCTCATGGCATTATACAGTGATGCTGCCAAAATAGGTGCTGGTCCGGCATCTACTGCCAAGTGGCGGCAGCAGCCCGCACAGGCTAAGATCTTTCTCAGAACAGCGAAGACGTGATAACCGTAGACGTTTGGTGGAACTTATGAGTCAGTCTATCGGTAAACTTACCAGTAAGGATGAAGCGGTCGCAAAAGCACTCAAAGTCGCTCCTTTCCTGGCCCTGCTGCTTTCATCGTTACCCGCTCCGGTCTTCTTTCTCATTCTTTTCCTCACGGCAAACGCAACCGATTCCGCCGCAGTGTATCTGCTCTTATCAGCTCTCTCATTGGCTTTCGGGTTCGCGGCCGGTTTACTTCTCGCCATTATCCTCATCATCTATAAAAGAAAGTGGCTAAGTCGACTTCGCGACAGGCTGGCAGCTGATGGGATTACCGCAAACGAGGTCGTTTGGTTTAGGTCCGAATTGACCTCAGCTGAACGAGCTTCGCTTGCGGAAATTGAGAGCAACAACCCATTGCTAGCTGACGCTTACCTGGAAACACTAGCGGCTCGTCTTACCGCCTCGAGGATAGTTGCAAAGTCTCGGCGAGAACTGTTGAAAGTCGAAAGACGAGCTAATCGCGTTCGCGCCCTGAATGCGCCTGATACGACTTCCCTGCTGGAGGAGTTGGCTTCAGACCGTCAAGACCTTGAGCGCATCCGCCAAAATGCCGGTGACCACCTCGTCAGGGCTAAGTCGCGATTGCAAATGATTGAGGCAACCGTCAGTCGTAATCTGGATCAAGCAGAAACGGATTTGATGATGCGACGCTTGAACGCAACGCAAGATCAACTGCCGCTTGTGCTCGAGATGGCTCAGTTGGAAAAGCAGGCCCTCAAGGAAGCCGAACATGAGATCGACGATAGCGAATTTCATCACCAGCCGGATCGCGAGAGCTCATAAGAAAACTAAGAACTCAGTTGCCGCAGCGCGTACACACCCGGCCCTAATCGTTCTGCGAAGCTCTCGTCAACAAGCGCCCAATTACCAAGCCCTGCATCCGGAGCGCCTAAACCAGTCACGCGCGCTAGTTCGCCACGCAGAGTCATACCAGCCCCTAGCAGATAAGCACGTGCTAGCTCCTTCAGTGCCATTTCCCTTCCGACCTTCACCTTCATCTCGTCCTGAAACCGGGCCTCGGGAATTGACCAGAGATAAGTGAACGACGGTTCATACAGGACGTCTATAGGGATTACTTTTAAGACTCTCTGAAGCTGGTCGATTGCCTTGTTGAACCGGGCGCGTTCGGAGATACCGCTTGCCAGACGCAGGTCTCGCGTAGCCATCTCCCATTCCGATCGCAGAATCTTGAGTATTAGCTGGGAGTCTTCCGAGAGGATTTTCCGCTCCATCTTTTCGGGGATACCCCACAGGGCATTGAAAAAAGGCAGCAGTGGGGGAGCAATCATTGTTGCATGACCTCTTAGCAGTTTTCCATAGAAAATCCTGCCACGCCGCATAACTTCATCTTTAATGGTCCAGGTCAGCCTGCTTTCTGGATCTTTCTGCACGTTGCGCGGCATATGAACGTCACGACGTCCGCAAACCGCTACATACAACGACGGTCCTGGTCGCCTCGAGTCAGTGAGCACCGCACAAAACCCAATCTCCTCGATGAATCGCTCAGCTGAGTAAATGTCCTCGATCTTACGCTCAGGATCCCGCCGCCACGTGCGGTCGCGGTGCGCTTCTACTTCTTCAGGCAGGGACATGATTCCAATTCTATCAAAGTGATTGCGGCGGTCCGTCAATATGGCTGAATCGGTCAATGATGAGCCAGTCTCAACAACCCCGCGAATGCACTTAACTCA
>Ga0070708_100000507_pt1 | contig 29344 bp, 36 predicted proteins | sample KBSK5503metaG_FD_65469 | JGI IMG/M metagenome (GOLD analysis project Ga0070708, IMG submission 65469) | Corn, switchgrass and miscanthus rhizosphere microbial communities from Kellogg Biological Station, Michigan, USA - KBS K5-50-3 metaG | ecosystem: Host-associated > Plants > Roots >... | reverse complement strand
CCCCGAGGGCTCGGTGGCGGAGTTCGTGGTTCCAGACCGGTATCAGAGCTGGTCCGGAATGGCGCATGGCGGCGTGGTCGCGCTGATGCTGGACGAAGCGGTTGGCTGGGCGGCCTGGCACGCCGGCCACCCGGGGGTGACGGGGCGTCTGCAGGTGAGCTATCGCAGGCCGTTGAAGCTGGGTGAACCCGTCCGGGTGGTTGGAAAGGTCGAGAACGTGCGGCGCTCCCTTATCTATACCTCTGCCTTTGTCGAGAATCGCGCCGACGGCTCGCGAATCGCAGACGCGACGGCGACTCTGTCGGCGGTGAAGACGCAGGTGGATGCCGAGCTCGGTGGTGCACACGGCCCGGTGCGCTGAGGGGCCGGCGACCGTAGGCGTCTAGAATCACATGCGCGTCGGGCGCGCAGTTTGGCAGGCTTGCAGTCGGAGCCGGATACAGCGCACCAATAGAATCGCTTCAAGTCGGGGGCTGGCGCAGTTTGGCAGCGCGCACGGTTCGGGACCGTGAGGCCGAGGGTTCAAATCCCTCGCCCCCGACCAATTTCCGAACTCATATTAGCCCCCAAATTCGTCGCTAAGGTTATACGCCCGCTGTATTACTGCATCAGTTCTGCAGCAGTTTGGGACGTAGAGGTCCCCCCGGGTGCACGCGTAAAGCGGATGGCAAACGAATTCTCGTAAGCGCTCTCATGCATTAACTGCCGCAGCCGTAGCACGATGGAGCCAACCACCACAAGGCGAGCCTAGTGTCGCCACGTGGGCTTTACGCTGTCTGAAAGTTCACGGAATCGAGCGTCGTCGTGCGCCGGGAAGGGCTTGAGCGGGCAAGACGCCGCCAGCGCCCTAGCGGCGTATTCACCACGAACAGATGTGCGATAGACTATCGGAGCTCCGCCACTCCGCGTTGTAGTCAGGTCATTCCGGTTGGAGATGGTCGATGGCGGTCGAGTACAAGAGCCACATCAGGTTCATGGGCGACGCGTATAGCGCAGCCCTGCCGCCCCGTGGTCTGATGTCCGTGCGCTACCAAGTGCTAGTCAATACTTCCACCTCGATAGTGCCGACGGCGTGGTTGCCGGGCGCCGGGTCTATCCCTAGCTGTTATGCAGCGCGGATTACGGGGTAAGGACCCATGCCTCGCAGTCGCCGCTTTGTTCCTGACTCCTGGACCTTAGTTGCCGACCCTTCCCCCTGCGATCCCATAAGCATCGCGCGCGCCCTCGCCTTCTGTCCCCGTGATCGCATCGGCGAGGAGTGCATGTGCCGCATAGACGTGGCCGAATTTGTAGACGACCTCGAAGAGCTCGGCGTCGAAAACGTGGCCAACGCTTTCGATGACGAATTGGATGCAGAGGATCTGGTCAATGTGGCTGGAAAGATCCTGTCGGCACTGCGCCGATTGCCAGAAAGTGATCTTAAGACGCTCGTCGAGGCTCGCACTTTTGCGCTAAGACGGCTTGGCAGGCAGGGCAGCGGCCTGCGTTCGCTTGACGATCTGTGATGGCGGGGTTCGGCGATCGTGACGAGCTGCTGGCAGCCCTCAAACGTTTCGATCCGTTTGCATGGGAGCGATTGGTTGGCGACCATTACAGCCGGATACGCCGGTTTGCCCTGAGCCGGCGTTTCAGTGAAGTAGATGCCGACGAAATCGCAAGCGAAGCCTTTGCGATTGCCGCGCGCCGAATTCGTTCATATGTTCCCGACAAGGGCCTCGACCGTTGGCTCGCCCAGATCGCGTGGAACCAGATGCTGAAGAGATGGGCAGCGGCGAAGGCAGCGCCGACGATCGAGGATATCGATGGTCTAGTTGGAACGAAAGACGAGCCTCGAGCGGCCCCATCCTCCGGAGTCAACGAGGGACGACGCGCCAACGCCTGGCCCAATTTGGACCTCGGTCTGTCGAGGATTAGACCCCGAAAGTATGCCGATGCCGTTGTTATGCATGACATAAACGGCATGGGGTATCCAGAGGTCGCAGCCGCGCTGCATCTCGGAAGCGCCGAGGCAGCGCGCGTCTATGTATTCCGCGGTCGAAAGGCTCTAAAAGCAATCCTCGAAAAACAAGCGGAGGACGGGCCAAAATGCTAAAAGACGCTGTGAGCATGGAGAACCCTCTCAACCGCAGCCTAGACGAGATGCGCAAAGACTCGCAGGGCGGCGAGCGTGAGCCTCTCGAATTGGAACAGGACCTTGTGGCCGGAGCGGAGTTGGAGGCGCTTGGACAGGGACTGGCGGAAGTCTATAGTGCTTCAGGCGAGCCGCCGACGCGTTCGGCTCTTGACTGGGCTTTCGAGCAGTTCCAGCCGCAGAGAGAGGTAGACATAGCGTCCGCTATGGCTGCGATCAGCGCTCACATCGAGCGGGACCTTGTGAAGGAAACGGGTGCTCGCAGTCTTGGTGAAATGCTCAGTCGCGCGAGATCGCAGTCTGGCGTCTCGGTTGCAGAGGCATCGACTCTTGCGTCAATGGCAGAGCCCGCCTATCGAAACCTAGAAATGGATCGGATGCCGGCGTGGCTTGCGCCAGCCCAGGGATTGGCGACGTTGTGCCGGCGCCTGGGTATCGATAGCGATCCTGTCCTTCGATGGTGCGTCGTTCGGCTGGCTGCTCCGTCACACTCCGCTCACGGCCGTCGAGCATCGGGCCAAATGGACGACGCGGCGAAGTCTGAGGAGGGCAGCCGACGCGCTCGGGAGGATATGCGATCTAAATATGTCGCTTGGAGCAAGTCTTTTTCCGATGGCTTCTAGCCTTAGAAGAGAAGGCCAAATCCCTAGTTAACGTCGTCCGTGCTGCGGGGGTTTTCGTTGCATTAGCAAACGTCGCTCTTCAAGAACAATAAAAATCACCTCACGACTTACCGCATACGTCATCGACCACCGCATCACATCCTGCGCTGTCTCCCAGTCACCTTTGAACCAGTGTCTGGGTACCAACAGCTCACGCGCAAACGCGTACGCCTCAAATTCGTAGTCGGGCGAGTCGTTTAGGTCAGTCAGCGAACCGGCTTCACCCAGTGCAGGCAGGTTCCAGCAAGGCGCCTCCCCATGTTCGAGGAGACAGTGTCCTAATTCATGGGCTAGGGTGAGCCGCCGCCGGTGCCGGTTGTGCGGGACCTCGTCAAAGAGATCCGCGCCGAGCCCAATTGTCCACCTATCGCGATCAAACTCACCAAGCAGCCTTGGATCGGCAATGCGGTCGATCCCTAGGCCCTGACTGGCAACGATGGCTTCGATCGGGACCGGAGGCCCATTCGCACGTGACTCCCTGAGCGTGTCATCCGCCGTGCGACGGATTAGTGCCGCCCGATTGTTACGCGCCACGGATTACGGAGTGAGGCATCTCACCGCCTTTGAGAATACGAGACAAGGAGTCGTCACATGGTCCAAGCACAGAGCGTCGGTCATTTCGAAATCCAGGTCAATCGCGTTACTTTCCGCGAGGACTTCTCCGAGCGGACCGGTTTGCAGATCAAGCAGGACGCTGTCGCTGCGGGGGTACCAATCAAGGTCACATACGTCCTTGAGGAGGAACTGCCGCAGGGCAATGTGAGAATCGCGGACGAGCAGCCAGTCCAGATACATTCCGGACTAAAGTTCGTCGCTCATCCAGGAGGTTCTGATTCGTGACCAGAGCGGAATTCGTTTTGGGCCTGACTCGGTTGGGAGGGGTCGAAGCCCTTTCTATTCCTGGAGGCAACGTCCTGGCGATTCTCGATCCGCAGCCCGTGCCGGGCACGGGCCGTAAGTCCCGCGTCGCGTTTCTTCTTCCTGAAGAAATCACCGGTCGGCCACAGGCATACGTTGATGCGGACCTGAGAACTCGCTCGGGAGGCTCACCGAATAACTGGACGACGACGGTTTTCGGCACGCAGGTGTTCGGCACCTGGTCGTTCAACTCGCCATGGAACCCTGCACAGGACTCGGCTGATGCGCTTGCCCTTGCCGTACTCGCGCAGTGGAATCGGTGATGATCGAGGTTCGGGGTACTGCCGATTTTCTCGCCTGTATCGAGCAATTGTTGGATTCAGATCGCGAAGAACTTATGATCGCGACCACCCATGCGGGGTTCAATCCACACTGGCTGGTCCTCGCAGCTGACGCCCGTTTGGCAACAGACTCTGAGGTCCGGCGCGACCTCCATGGGCTTCACTGGTCGGGAGAGCTGACCTCCGAGTTGTACGCGCAAGCGCGTTTGCACTCGGGAGGAGTGCTACTGGCACATGCTCATCACGGTAGCGGGCGGCCACCTGGCCTATCGATGACCGACACCAGTACGGTCGACGAGATTCTTCCTCACCTTGGCAGCCTGCTTCCAGACGCTCTACACGCCTACTTGGTCTTCAACAAGACGCACGCCACCGGCTGGGTGCAGCACGGTGTTCATCGTCGCGCTCTCGGTCTGGTGAGAGTGGCCGGCTGCCCAATCAGGCGCTGGCCGTCTTCATTTGAGGCGGCTCATGAATTGAGGGATCGCGACGACCGTCAAGCAGGTGCACTCGGCGACGCCGGTGTCGCTCTCCTGCGGACAGCGAAGATTGGAATCGTGGGCTTGGGAGGTGCCGGCTCGCAGGTCAACGAGATGCTGGCACATGCCGGCGTCGCCATGACTGTCCTCGCGGACCGTGACGTGGTAAAGGACGTCAATTTGAGTAGGACTCACGGGACTCGGCCGAACACTATCGGCAATCCAAAAGTCGAGGTCGCCCGGGACCTATTCACCTCGATTCTTCCTGACGCGGATGTGATCGCGATCAGGGACGATTTTCCGACGAGCACACTCCTGTCTGAATTCCGTGACGTCGAGGTGATCGTGGCCTGCGTCGACAACGTCCATGCGCGTAATGAATTGAATCGGTTCTGCCTCCGTTACGGAATTCCCTTGGTGGACGTCGGCACCACGATCACTCGCGGACCGTTACAGATTGATGGCCATTTGACACGTTTCGTTCCCGGCTCTCAGTGCCTGCAATGCGCCGGTCACGTCACCGAGGGGCTACTCGCAGAAGAAGCCGAGCACGCCCGACAGGGTAAGTACGGTGTCAATTCGCGTCGCCCACAAGTGGTTTCGTTTAATGGGCTATTAGCCAGCGCAGCTGTGACGGAAGTGATCCGCATTGTTACCGGTTTCGACGAACAGGTAAGCTCCTCGAGGGAGTGGCATTACGACGGAGTGCGGGGTGAATTGCGGTCCGTTTCTTTGGGAGATCACCCATGCCACGCTTGCGTCTCCTATGCGCTTCTAGGTGACGCCATGCCCGCACCCGACGATTGAGCAGCTATTGCCGTCCGAGTCGGGATTCGGGTGCTGTACCCGAGAATCGCATGACGGCCGAGGCGACATGAGTCTGCTTGATATACATCGAGAGATCATTCAAAGCTGCGATCGTGTCATGTCCAAATGGAGAGTCAGATCGGATTCGCCCGATGGTTTGGTACTGACGGCGATCGGCTTGCAGCAACTTCACCAGGCCAAGGCTCTGCAGCGGCTAGCTGAAACAGGCTTCCACGATGCAGGTGAACCTCTGGTGCGGGCTATGTCGTGTGATGCGGTCACGATTTTGGTGATTGCCGACAAAGACAGCGGGCCAAGAGCGGCTGCCTACCTTGGATTCGCCCAGGCCACTCTATACAAGTGGGTGAAGAATCTTGTGGGTCACGGCAACCTATCCGAAGAGGCTGCCAAACGAATAGGGGAAGGAGCCGCTGAGTCGTGGACGAGGATTCTGGATCATTACGCCAAACAGGGCTCTAAGCCGCAACGAATTGGGGCGAATCCAGGCTACTGGGCTGGTGTGACGGACAGAGAGTTGTTTCAGGCGGCGGGCAAAGAGGACTGGTGGGCGCAGTACTACGCTCCCTTTTCCGACTCCGCCCACGGCAGCGTTTCGTCGATACAGTCGGCGCTCCGTTTGGCATCTGTTGGGCGACTCGACAGCGGCGCACGCGACCAGGACGGTCTTCTCGTCCTCGCCGCGTCCTCCGATCTGCTTATCCAAGCCTTTGCTGTCCTCAACAGGCACTTTGGCAATGACACAGGCGACCTGTTCGAGGACCTAAACCGCAGGTTCAACGAGGCCATGGGGCGGTCCGCTGAACGAGAGGCCCATTCTGATGACCGAAAGCCGGAGGAAACCACGCAGGCCGCACCTCGGATGAGCCTTCCACGGATCAGGAACTCGAAGTCGGGCACTAGGTCTCGGCGACAAGTATTCGGAAGCTGAGTTCCGCCGGCGCCGAACCGGACCAATGTCGTCCTACCTGCGTGAATGATTGCGCCCTATTCTTCAGTTCAACTTCAACGTGATTCTAAATTGGCTTGCGAACACTTGTTCGGTGATGTATTCTGGTCTTCAGTCGGATATCATGCCCCAAACCCCCATAACTACTAGATATTGGGCTATCAATCCGGTCTGACTACGACGGAGGGGCAAACCATGGAAAGGCGCGATGAGGAAGCATGGACGACACAGTCTCACGGTGAAGAGGCGGACCGCATCGTTCGTGGTCGGGATGCCGTTGACTTAGCGTTTAGAGCTTCCGCGACCGCCCTGCTCTTCAGATCTATTGCAAAGCACCAACCACCCGTCGAGTTTCAAAGTCCATTGCTCGAAGATGCGCAAGCGCTTGCGAAGTATGTCAAGCAGATCAAGGAGCACATACAACAGAACGAGGCCACCCTCCCATACAAGTTCCTCATACCCGTTCAGATGTGGCGCGACGCGACAGAGGGCGGACGCCGGGCTGAGTTGCCCGATGATTTGCCAGATCTTCTTGAACGCGCGGCCAGAGGAGAGGCGTCGCCAGAGGAACTGGAGTCGATCGCTCAGCAACTTGATCAGACTGCAGTGGAGCTCCAAGCGTACACAAGCAGACTTCTAGCGGGATTGGCGTCAGGACGATAGACTTTGTCCACACGGGGAGCATCGCTTCTCGTCTGGACGCTTATTGATGTCCGGGAGAGACATCTAAGGCTCATCCGATTGCTCCGCGAACTGCGCGGTCCAGCTAGTCCAGCTGGTCGCGAATTTCTACGAGCTGCCGGCACTCTCGTCGAAAGGGACTTAAGGCAGTTCGAAGAACAACTAAGTCGCGTGCTATCTGGCGCTGACAGTGAAGATCCGGATGCTTGGTCTTCGCAGTTCCGAGGAACTGTTGTCAACCTGGCTCGCCAACGCTTTGCAAAACTCGCCCTTACACAGCAGGAGCTGTACCCGTACCTTCCACTTGATAGGCGACCTTCTGCAGATATCTGGTATTTCACCGCACGTCGCTTTGCAATGTCGGCCAATCTTGAGTCACACCGCAAGCGAATAGCGATTTCATTTGGACGATTCTCTGAATGGACTAGCCGTGTGTTCCAATCGGAAACTCAAGCCGTCACCATGATCCCAATTCCGTTGATAGAAACTGCAACTCCTCTGCGATGGCCCTTGCTTGTTCACGAACTTGCACACTGGCTCCTACCAGGGGGCGCCTCGCTCGCGGAGGTCGCTCGTCCCAAACTCGAAGGAGCCCTCGGCGAGCACCATTTGTCAACTCGCAGCGAAGCTACTTTTGCCGAGCTATTTGCCGATCAGGTGGCCTACAGAAGCTGCGGTCCGGCCTATGCCTACGCCCTTGCCTCGGAAGCGGCCGTCAGCATAGGAGGGGCTCACCATGCGACAGGTGCCTTAGCTCCCGATCTAGTGACCAGGTTAAAAGCCCTCGGCCCCAAGGTAGAGACTTGGGTTTCAGAGTTGCCGAGCGAGTGGTTCATAGGAGTAACGGAAAAGGTGCCTAGGCTCGCGGAAATTTCGGCGGTCGTCAGCGAGCTGCTTGAACGATTTCGACCTTCTGCAGTTCGCGACGAAGTCGTGAAGATAGCGACGACTGCTCTAAGGGCGGGCCAATCCATTAGTGCTGTCCGGACGGCCGCGCCACTCAATGAGGAAGACTATCGCAGTCTTGTCTCAGGCGCCGATGAGTTGAAGCAGGCTGAATTCTTTCGGCGCGCGGCGGAGGAACCCTGTACAGACGCCGAGATTTTGCTCGCCGCGTGGATGTGTGAAACCGACTTTACAGCTACGGAGCAGGTGAAACGCGTGAGGACGGCAGTGGCTCACGAGGGCCTAAGTTTGGAAACTCTCAATAACCTGGCGCGTTTTGACGTGACCGTCTCCCGGTCACTTCAGGCTGCATATGTTCATTCAATGCTTCGTCGGTGGGATCCGAAAATTCGCGATAACTTGGGTCTTGCCCCGTGGCGACCCGTTGGCTCCGCGGTGATCTAGACCATGACAGAACGGTCGGCAAAGGGGTGGGATGAGGCCTCACCACTATCGGATGCCCAACTGCTCAGGCGTCTATGCGAGCCGATCGATAGCCAAAAGCGCTTGGTGATTAGGCCGCTCATCGATCCAAACCAGATCGGCGGTACTACGATCGACCTACGACTTGGAACGGAGTGGCAAGTGATGCGAACGTCGCAGGTACAAGCAGTGGATCCGTCCCAGAGTCCCGAACGAGTCGGTGACCTCCTAGACGACGCAATCGGAGAATATCGTCTGACGTACGGTAGGGACATTGTCTTGCATCCCGGTGAGGTCATTCTGGCGCTGACGCTCGAGTACCTGCGTTTGCCGGTTGACCTTTGGGGCAACCTTGAGGGGCGCTCTACATGGGCGCGAGTTGGATTGCAGGTACATGCGACGGCAGGTATGGTGGACTGTGGCTTTGAGGGCTACCTGACCTTTGAGTTACAGAACACAAGCCGACTCCCTTTCGTATTGTCACCCGGCTTGAGAGTCGGTCAGATGGCGTTCTTCCCGGTGGAGGGAGTATCGCGACCTTATAATCGCAAGCCGAGCGCCGCGTATAGCTTCCAGACGACAACCAGAACTGCGATTGCCAATCAGCACGAGCATGTGGCGTTAAATCGCTATCAGGATCGATTGCACGAGCGAGAACGCATGGCTGATCAATTTCATTTCAGTTCCGACGAAGACTTTGACTGACGGCCGCGCCGGCCGACACGGGCAGTACAAAGATGGATGACATTGACTTGAGCGGCCGGTAAGCAACTTCCTAACCAACTACGTATTCCGGTTCGCAACCGTCGAAGCTACCAAACAAAGCGGGCCCACCGCTAGCGCTGCATTTAGGAGGCAGAGAACATGGGAATTGGGCTATCCGGCTTGACTCCGGAGGCATTCATTTCGGGTGCCCTTGAAGCAAACCCTTTGACGTATGGTGAATCGCTCGCCGATGATCTTGAGGTCGCGCTGCGCGAGGAGGTCGAGAGGGGCGATTACGGGTTCCTCGCCGCAGTATTCCGGACACTCCTTGCGATCGCAGAGGACCGCAGGACTGATGTCGTCGGCAACGCGGCCAGGATGTACCGCAACGGACGCGAACGGGCTTCGGCAGCACTCCAAGCAGTGCTTGGAGCACTTAACTCAGCTGCTCAGCAACGTCCCGACATCGGGAGGTTTTTGGCCGCGCTGGTCGAACGATTCAGAGACCTGCTACGCAAACTTGCGGCCAAGCTGGGAGCGATCGGTTTCTCGATTGGAGTCGGAGGGTTTCCCGTCACAGTGAGCCTCGCGCTGAACTTCGACATCAAATTGAGCAAGTAGGGACTAGGTGTTGTGGATGGGCAGCGAGCGGCGGTCACACGTTGCTAGCGATAAGAGCCTGGTATGGATACCACGCACCGACTCGCCCGTCGTGTCGTGGCGGTGCTACGTCGAATGTCGTCAAGAATATGGGTGCCGCCATTTGCTGGGCTGGCACCCATGCCTGACATGTCCGGAGGTCCGCGATAGGATGACTTACGTGGCTAGGATCGCTGCGAACGGTGCCGTCGTCGCTGATAACGGCTGGTGGTATTGGAGCGGTTTGAAGTGGTCGCCGCTCGTCGCGAAACCGCCCGAGAAAGCACCCGGCTACTACTCCCGTGAGCGTCTTACCTTAGTCACCGTGGTCAAGGGCCGAAGAATCGGCGAGATGAGGAATGCCGGGGAAGAGTTGGCACGGATCATCGCCGAGAAGGGCTCACTGGCCGCAGCAGAAGCTGCACTTGCCAGCGCAGCGAGCGGTGATCTGCCGGGATCGCTTACATCCGCCCCGGCCGAAGAATCGGATGTCCTCGACCAGTTGAAGCGGCTCGGAGCCCTACGGGATTCGGGGGTAATCACAACGGTCGAGTTCGAAGCGAAGAAAGCAGAATTCCTGCGCAGGCTGTAGCGGCGATAGCAGGAGCGATTCACGTGCTCTCCGACGACGGACGCCATTGGTGGGACGGGACCGCGTGGCAGCTTGTGTCTGATGATGGCTTATGGCGATGGGATGGCCGGAACTGGCTTCCACTCCAGTCTTCTGCTACGAGCGGGGACGTGCCCGACGGAAGCGCCCCCGCGACAGACATTGCTGCTAGCCGAAAGCACGCCGAACAGGCAGCCGAAAGAGCTCGGAAGGACGCGGAGAAGGCTCGGAAGGACGTCCAGGAGTCAGCAAAGAAGGCTCAGAGGGAGGCGGACGAGACTGCAAACAAGGCGCGGAGGGAGGCCGACGAGACGGCCAAGAAGGCCCGGAGAGAGGCCGACGAGCTTGCCAAGAAGGCCAGTAAGGACGCCGAGAGCGCGACCCGCGCATCCATCGAATCACAAGTGGTTGCGCAAACGAACCGCATCGCTCTCAGGCAGCCTGTGATTAAGGCTGACCAGGCGTCTACGGATCAGACATTCTTCAAGGTTGTTGTCATCTCGAGGAGAGGCGAATGGATGATCGTCTCGCCCAAAGCCGAATGGTGGTGGACACTTTCCAAGTGGGAGAAGCTGGTGGCGACGCCGGCTGAGCTGGCGCCGACGGAGAGGCCTCCGAAATCGCTCGTCACTAAGCGACTGGCAAGCCGTGCCGCGGTAGGCGAGCTAAAGAAGTTGATTGCCGTTCACGGAACTCTGGACCTAGCGGTTGCCGCCGCGACGGGGACCAGCTACCCAATGCATCCGATGGGGGCCAAGGAAAACGCTCAATTACTTCAGACGCTCTTGGCTGGCGAGAAGGTGCTTAGCCAATGCGTCGGCATGAAGGGACAGACTCTGGTGGTCACTGACCGAAAGGTCCTAATCATTAAGACCGGCTGGATGGCCGGCAGTACTTTAGGTGCCAAAGTGACCGCTTTCGACTACAGAACGATTACCTCCGTGGAGGTTCGTACGGGGCCTGTGATGGGCGCATTCTCCATTAGCTCGGGCGGGGTGGCTCAGCGGGATCGCACTTACTGGGGCATGAACCCTGACGACGCGTACAAGTCACCGGACGCCATCCCGATCGCGAAAGTTCAAGCACCCGATTTCCAGAAGGCTGCAGCGTTAATACGTGAGTTAGCTGCATCAAGTTCGGCTGGCACGCTTGGCTCTCAGCGCCCCGCCCCGCGCCCGCAAGCGGACCCCATCGATCAACTCAAGAGGCTCGCCGAACTTCGGGATGCCGGAGTACTCAGCGATGAGGAATTCGAAATCAAGAAGGCCGAGTTGTTGGCTCGGATGTAGCCTACCTCCCGATCGTCCGACCGTGCGGGGCTTTGAACATGCGTCAGCTTCCGCGATCGGCCTGCCGGCTATCCATTCTGTAGCACGGATTGGAACGGACATCACCCCAAGCTACCGTGAGAGTAGGGGCCCGGTAGTTCAGTTCACTCAGGTGAAATCCCGACGGTGAGGTGCCCCAAGAACTCAGCGGTCCCAGTCCCCCCAATGTGGTTTGAGCAATGTCGCAATGCGATCGATAATGGGTGCCTATCGCTCTCAAGAGGCGGTGGCGGCTTGGTTTCCCATCCGCGAGCACGATCTCCTTGAACGAGCTGCTCGATCATCACTGGATGATCCACCTCGAAATAAGATCGAATCACCACTGCAAGGCATCACGCACCTAACGCACACCGGGAATGTAATCCTCATAATTAATAGCCAAGGCACACTCGAGACGCCCTCCTGTGCAGAATCGGTCGTGAGCGGAGGAAGGGATCATGATCGCTCCGCTTCCCGAACGGTTAAGGAGATGACATGGGTGCATCGATTCGCCGTGACACTCATCGGCACGCCGCCGACGATCCTGTTGGTGGGTTTGAATGACCGCGCTGCCAAGTCAAAGCCCACGGATGGAGGTCTCTTACACGGACACTACTGTTGGCGTCGTTTGTTTCAACCTCCACGCCGCCCAGGAGACTAGTAAGGCCTTTACGAAGATCCGACGGGCGGCTTTAGCTGCCGATAGGTCAAGAGCGGCCAAGGAAGCGTTGGCTGGTATGGTCCAAGAGTTTGTTGAAGCCCATTACTGGAGGCTTCGGGCCCACGAGTGGTGTCACATCCTTCAGGGGTTCACCTACCCGGCGCTGTACCTACGGTCTCTACGAGAGTTGGAGTTCGTACACGCCGTGCTGAATCATGTGCGGAGCGCCGCAGACATCCAGCGGCCGTTCAGATTTGAGTCCGATCCTGAATGGCTTGCGACTATCAGAGGTCCGCAAGAACACATCTATCGGCTCTGGTTCGACGATAAGACGTTCGTGATGGAACCTGGAGATCGTGGGTCCCCAACAAGAGAGGACGTGAGTGAGACCGATCTTCTCGAATCCGACGCAATGATCTTCCAGTACAAAGTCGAGATTGGCGATGAAGGGACTGGGCAAGACTTCGACCGTTGGCTGCTCCAACCTCGCCACTACGCACGTGCCTACAAACTCGTAGCGAGGCATCTCGGATCGCAGAACGCGTACGTTGCATTACCGGCCCTGGTCCGTGCTTCGTACGAGACGACATGGCCAGTGACAGTTTTCGCCCATTTGCTCGAGCTGACGCTCCAGACTGAAACGAACCTTCCATCTCAGGTAGGCCTTGATGACTACTATCAAGGGCTATCGCGATTCGTCCAGACTAATATTCCCCGTGCATCTGACGGCCCATCGCCAGAGGAACCGTCCCGTGAGGAGCCACTGGCCCGCCTCGATGACGATGCACTTGCGGTTCTAGCCGACAAGGGTCGCTATAGCCCCCTGACTCCGTATGTAAAGCAGTATCTGGAACGACGAGTGACGTTCCGAGGTTCTGACTACCCCCGGTGGCTATTCCATCCTCAAGAATTCCTGAAGCCTAATGCCGTCCGAGCAGGCGACGATGGACCGGATAGCTTTCGCCCACTCCTGACCCGGACGCGAGTTGTGGACCCAGCGTATCGACCTGGTCAATCTATCCTTGAATTTGCTCCGGAAATTCGCGGACGCCCGTGGCCATTCCTGCCGCAGATGACCTATGAGCAGTTCGTAATGGATTCACTTCGGTACAAGCAATTAGCTTTCGAAATCACCGTGTCACGCTATCGGGACATACCCCATTGGTGCCCGCACACGCAATGTGAATGGCACGACTTATACCTATGCCGGCGCTGGGCGCAGGTGCCGAAGGAATACCGCACCTGCTGGTTCCCCAAATGGTTCGAAGTCGCGACCCTGCATACGCTTGGATATCAATGCGGCGAGAAGTATCTTCGTCCGCTCACGAAAGAGGAGGCGGATTTTGGAGACATTCAAGGTTGAGGCACCGGCGGACGATCTGGAGGACCTGCGCCAAGCATTGCAAAGGAAACTGGGGAGTGCGGTGCATATCGACGAGATGCTCGACCACGAGGCTGGCGAGTTGCACGACGCCACTCTCATCGGCTTGGCGATAGTAGTCGGCCCGAAAATTGTGAGCAGCGTTCGGGAGGTAGTGTCGGGCTGGCTAGAGCATCGACGCAAGATGGCGTACCTCCGGATCGTCGACAACCTGAGCAAGACTGCAACCACGCCAGACGAAGCGATTCGGATGATGAAAGCTCTGCCTCACGTACCTTGAACTGACTCGCCATGAACGACCTCGGATGCCCGGCGAGGTCCAAAGGCCGGTTCCCTTACCAAAACACGGGATCCCTTGCTGGAGCGTTAGGGCCGGATCCTACGTGCTGGAGGGAGGGCGACTGGAAAGGCCCCTAGCCGATGCCACCCACGCGGTGATGGTGCTGACGATCTACTTGATCGCGCTTGTATGCGTCGCCGCTTTGCGGCCAGGCAAAGGGATGTGACCTAGAGCTTTGAAGTCTTTGGCGAGGACGCGTGTTACGCCCTTCATGCTGTCCTCGCTCTGGTCTAGCAGCGGATCACCACCGGCCATGCGACGCGTGATTCGATGGGCCGAGCCGCATCAACGCCTGACTTCCTCGTTGCGGGATGGTTTCGATAATGCGGGCTAAACGGGACCTGCTCAAAGAGGGCCGGCCGAAGCCCGTACCACCGTCCTCACGATGGCCGAGTGATAGGGACGGCACGCAGATCTCGACTTGAAATTCGATGCGCGCCCCTAAAGCTCAGCTGTGTGTTAGGGGGCTGAGGACTCCAGGCCCAGCAGCTCTCGCGCCTTTGTCCGTAAAGTCCTCGCTCCGTCTTCATCACCCAACGCGGAAAGGGTCAACGCCAGATTGAACATGGCAATTAGGGTGTTCGGGTGATCTTCGCCAAGAAGGAATCGGCTCTTCTGTAGAACCTGCTCCTGCAAGTGACGCGCTCCGGCCAAGTCACCTTCCTTGGCAAGCGTCGCCGCCATGTTGTGCATTGCTGCCAGGGTTTTCGGATGCTCATCTCCCAGTCGGCGTCGACTGTCGTTCAGCACGCGCTCCTGCAGTCGATGCGCTTCCCTAAGTTCGCCCTGTGTGCGCAGCGTTTCTGCCAGGTTGCCCATCGCCCTAAAGCTATCCGGGTGCTCCTCGCCCAGCAGCCTGCTACTAACTTCAAGCACGTGCTCCTGTAAGCGCCTTGCCCCATTCACGTCGCCAAGCTCACGAATGGTCAGCGCGAGGTCGTTAGCGGTTGTTAGGGTGTCAGGATGCCCTTCGCCGAGCAGCCGCTGCCTGGCCTCCATTACTTGCTCAAGAAGCAGCTTCGCATCGTTCCGCGCACCGGATGCATATAGCAGGGAGCCTTGGTCGGCCATTGCGGTCAGCGTGATAGGGTCCTCGCTATTCAGCAATCGCTTGGCCAGCTCAACATTAAACGATGCGATCACGTGTGCATCTTCGAGTCGACCCCTAGCCACGAGCAGGTTGACGATGGGCCGTCCAAGCCTTACGGCAAGTCGTTTGGACTCGGTACTTGAACTTGACGCAGGCGGCCGACTGAACATGAATTCGGCGTGGGGCCGGCATGCGTCCATCAATGGCCATTGCGCGGGATCATGACATGCTTCAAGCTCCATCACTTCCAATATCGACTGGTAGACCTCGTCGAGTTCTTGCTCATCCTCGATTTTGCCCCTCAAGAAGTCGGCGAGCACCCTGTGCATCCGTCCGAACATCTCGACTGCGGTCCCACTCACATCGCTCACGAACGACCTGCTCACTACCGCGACTTTGGCGCCGGCCGGCATGCTCTGATCACCGAGCGCGTTAACAATCGCGAGGGGGATCGGCTCCGGTGATAGCAATGCGAGCAGCCGCGTGGCGCGCTGTGCCTGCGGCGCGAGCTGCCGATAGGAAATTCCAAGCGCCTCGGTTACCCCACGCAGAGTCCCCTCCGGCACCGCTCCCCTTAAGGCTTCCATCTGCCGGTCAAGTTCAGGAGCTGGCCCAAGTTCCTGCGCCCTTTTAAGCAGGTCCCCGGGGTTCAACGAACCGGACCGCAGAGCCGCGTTCAGGAGCTCGAGGGCGAGTGGCCAGTTGCCTACCCACTCAGTAATCCGTTTCCAGGACCCCTCAGGAAGGGATACTCGTGCTGTGTTGCGCGTCAGCAACATTACGGCGGCCTCTGTCGAAACCTCTCGGATCTCTATGCGGTGGACATCCGCTTGCAGTGATTGACGAGCTCTGGAAGTCACGAGCAAAGCCACTTTTCCGATCGCCGGGCACCACTTCTCAAGCCCTTGCGGCCGTTGCCCCGGGGCCGCCTCCGGCACATTGTCCACGACGTAGAGCACCCGCTCCTGAGCCTTCAGTTCGTGCAGGGCTTGGCCTAGCTCACCCGAAGCTTTTCGTCCGCTCTGCCGGAAGATGATCAGGTCAGGAGTCCCTGGCTTCAGGGTCTTGAGGATCCCGTGCAGTTGCGCTTCCACCCGATCGTCGGACACGTCGGCATTGACCCAGAACAGTCCTCCTGGGTAGTTAGGTGGTCCATAGCGGTACAAGTACTCCACCGCTAGTCGGGTCTTGCCGAACCCGCCGGCCCCCTCAAGGGCCCCCGTCAGCGCCGCCGCTGAAGTTCCCACTTGGCGAGTTGAGAGCACGCTGTGCAACTCCCATAGCTCGCGGGCACGGCCTACAAAAGCATTACCAATTGATCGTGTCAGGCCCATCTCGTTGTAGAGCCGCGCACCCTGCAGGGTGCGAGGAGATGGGATTGACATGGTTTCATGCAGGCGCTCGCGAAGGCCGTCCAGCTCGCCCAGATCTTGCAGACGCTTTCCGATCGTGATTCCAACGGCCGTCAGCTGGCTGTGTACTAGTTCAAGCAGAAGCTCGGTCTGCGTGGCCGACGGCCAATTGCGAGCGCTGATTGGCGGCGGCAGTCGTTCCAGTTCCTCTGGCTTGGCGCCACTGGCTGGCAATGCAACAACAACGGGCAGCGCATTCTCGAGGTCCCTTGCGTCAGCACCTCGGGCGGCCAGCACTGAATACGCTCGGACCGCGGTCATCAGTTCCTCGACGCAGTACCGCCTGGTGAAATAGTTGGCGTCCGCGAATACCACAATCACCCGAGCGTTGAGCAGCCCTTGGAAGACTTTGTTGGGGATCGTGTCGCCGGGCTCGATGGCGCTTGAATCTAAGAAGGCGAGACTATGGTCACCGCCGAGAGCATTGTGGACGGCCTCAGCTGGCTCGCGGCTGGTCCCCCGGGCGTAGGAGATGAAGACCGACCCGCTGGGCTTAGCCGACAGATTGGCCATGCGTCGTGTGTCTCGTAAATGTAGCTACCCGATCACTTCTCGCGCCCAGGCGAACCACATGTTTGAGGCCGATTCGACGGCAAGAATGGTTCAACGCATGGGGCTCAGCCGCAGCCGCTGCGGTGTGGGTCGCTGTGGGCGAGCGGCCCCATACGTGTCTGCGGCCAGTCATCTGCCTACGCGGGCTGCTAGTCCGGTCAGGCAGGACATCTTGACGGCACTGTGCCCGCAGCGTGAAGCTACACAGATGCTGGCGGCCGAATCCGTAGGTGGATGTGTGTGAACGGGCCGAAATCCGTTGCCATCAGTCTCAACTTGCCATTCGGGTTGGGGGGCCTAACGGGAACTTGGGAGCCTGACGAAAGTGAGAGAACTGCCGCTTGGCAGATGTACGTTGAGCTGGTCACGCGGATCGCTGTTGTTGACCTGGGCCCCGGCGAAGGCTTACTGCGCGAGGCTCTAGAGTCTCTGTATAGCCTTTTCGCAACCACTCGCAGCATCTTGAAGGACAACGGCCCCACCGTAGCGAAGGCCAAAGGCGATGGTGATTATTCGTTCGGCTACCTGGCGGTCATGATCCTGAACACTGTCTTACGTCCAACGCTGGCCAAGTGGCATCCCCTGCTGCTGGACTATGAGGCTCGGCGCTCACCCGAAGTCTCGCAGCTGGCGCACGAACACGCGTGGTCGCACAATCAGGAGCTACGCGCTGTTCTCGGCACCGTTCGAGCGACTCTTGGGGAATACGCTGCTTTGCTTGCTGAGGTTGCGGGTGTGCCTCGCTTGCCGATACTAGCTCTGGCTCCGCGTCAGGAGCCATCCGCAACTGACTAGCGCGTCAGCAAATAGACACGTCTTCGTAAGTCGCCCAACTATGCTGGCTCGTCGCCAAGCACAATTCACGGATGCCGTTATGAAAACGTTCGAGTCCAAAGGCCTGACTCCCCACACCGTCGGTGCGCAGGACTTCACGAGCCGATCACCGTTACGGAAAGTGCTCGACGTGCTTCGCCAGTGTGACGGCGCCTGCATTCTTGGCCTCGTTCAAGTTCAGGCCAGAAATGCCACTGTCAAGCCAGGTACCAAGGCTGAGACGATCGTATCCACGCTTGTGTTTCCTAGTCCCTGGAATCAGCTTGAGGCTGGCATGGCCCTGGTACGTGACTTACCTCTCCTTGTCATCTGCCAGGAGGGCGTTAACGGCGGGATTTTCGACGATGGCGTGGGGGACGTGTACGTGCACCGCTTGCGAGGAGGCTTAAGCCAACGATGGTTGTCAAGCGCAGAATTCCAGCAATCGCTGGATGAGTGGATTGGATTGATGACGCGTCGAGGTCCTCGCCGCGGGCGGTGATGATCGCCGTTCCTGGGGCTGAACACCCCAACATAGATCGACGAGGAAAGTTTCGTGTAGCAGTTCATGTAGCAATTCAAAGGGCTCTGGTGGCTAGAACGGGCTTGAAACCAGGGGCCGAATCATCGAAATGAACTCAAAACCCTCGAAATCAGTCTCCGTGGACGAAAGTGCCTAGATTTCGGGACCGTGAGGCCGAGGGTTCAAATCCCTCGCCCCCGACCAACGTTCTGAATCCGGATTTGTCTTCTTGTACCTGAATTCGGATCGAATTCGAGGGCCTCACGGTTTTCAGCCGTGCGCAATTGACCTCGTCGGGCTCACCAAATGGCTCTGCATGTAGTACTTCGTGTAGTAGTCCGCGAAGGGACGTCGCTCGAAAGTGTGGCTATCGATACGAGACGACTGCCGAGAGCATCTGGCTTATGGCCTGTGCGAGTCGTGTAGCCCCGTTCGGCCGAACCCGTCGATTGATACCGTCTCGTTCCAAGGAGGTCGCGCCATATGTCTGGTGAAGAAAACAAGGCTATTGAGCGTCGCCTCAAAGAAGCGGTGTGGGATCGTCACGATCCAGACGCCGCCGATGAGTTCGTCGATCCGGACGTCGAAGGGCACAACTCGCTTCTTGGCCCTGGGCTGGGTCGTGACGGATACAAGCGGGCGATGCGCATGGCGTTCTCAGCCTTCCCGGACGCTCAGCTCACACACGAGGATCTGATCGCGGAAAGGGACAAGGTTGTTGAGCGGTGGACGATGGTTGGCACCCATCGTGGCGAGTTCATGGGGATACCTCCGACGAACAGGCAAGTCACCGTACGTGGAATAGACATCTACGGCTATGAGAACGGTAAGCGGGTGGAGACATGGAGCCAATTCGACGGCCTTGGCCTGATGCGCCAGCTGGGCGTGATGGGCTGACGCGCCGGAGCCACGTTTCCTCCGAACTTGCTCTCGATAATGGCGCCACTATCGCTAGCCCAACCTTGTCTGGGGCCTCGATAGTCCGAGCAGCTTCGCCGGCTGGTCACTCGAGCGACCGCCGACCCGCGACCGACGTCCCGAGATCGCCAACTGCCTAACGCTTTTCTGGCGCGACCACCATGGCCGCCCTGCGCGGTTCCAAGACCTCCAGCCCCGATCCCGCGTGCAGCGTGGCGACCGCCTCGTCTGGATCGACCTCGCCGCCCTGCGCATGGAGTTCCTCATACCTCGCGTCGCCCATTTGCGCTCGAAGAGCATCCTCGAGACGGTCTCTCGGTAGCTGATCGGCGGGTTGAAGCTCGTATCCGATACGGGCGAAAGCCATGTCAGTGCAGCCGAGCAAGCGCACGGCCACCGCAGTCCGACCGCGAGCATGCGCCACACCGGCCAGACCCACCAGTGAATACAGCGTCAATTTCGAGGCAAATAGCTGCCCCGCATCCAGTGACCTCAGGAACTGCTCCTCGGCCTTGGCGAGGTCACCTAAAAGAAGCGCCGTCTGAGCCAGGTTGTGGTGGTTCACGGCGATCAGGAGGCGCTCCCCGCCATTTTCGCGGACCAGGCGAATCGCATTCTCGTAAGCCACCGTGGCATCCTCTGCAGATCCGTACGTGCGCTCCACCTCACCCCGAAGCGAGTATGCGGTCGCCTGCTCCCACGAGTCTCCAAAGCTAGTCATCAGCTCGATGCACTCGTCGGCCAGAGATCGAACCCGTGCCTGATCTTCGAACAACTGATTGCACATCAATAAAGCTCCCCACGCAAGGCAGCGGCCTGGAGCGGAAGTTGACTGAGCAATGCTTCGGAGCTGTTCCCCAACCCGATACGCGCCGTCGTTTTCACCTTCGGTCAACTTGAGTCGCCCTTGTCCGATCAACGCCTCTGCTCTGATATCGGCACTGATGCTTTCATCAGTCAGCGGGGCTCCGCTCAGCCAGTCCAGGCCCTCCTTTGTTTCGCCCCGGACGTTCCAGTAGAACCAGAGCGCACCGAGAATGCGAAGCTCACTTTCGGCGTCGCGGCACAATCGGCAGTATTCGATTGCCGCTCGTAAGTTGTCGAGCGCGGAGTCCAGACGAACAAGCGCGAGAAGTTCGCTTTCCGACTTGAGGCGAGGCGCTTCATATTCGGCGAGGTCGCGGAAGTAACGCATATGGGCAAGCTTCATCTCGTCCTGTTCGGGCGAGGCCGCAAGTTTCGTCGCGGCGAACTCGTGCACGGTTTCCAGCATCCTGAAATTCGGCCCCGCCGGCGACTCGACTCGGCGAATGAGGCTCTTTGCCACCAGCGAGTCGACGAGATCGACGATTTGACCTCGGTCGAGTCCCGCGCCCGAGCAAACTGTTTCAGCAGCCTCGAGGTCAAAGCCGCCTCTGAAAACAGCGAGCCGCATGAAGAGTACCTGCTGCTGTTGGGTCATCAGATCGTGACTCCAGGCGAAGGTGGCGGTAAGCGCCCGGTGCCTGGGCGCCACGTCTCTGTCACTGGTCAGCAGATCCAGCGATCGCTGTAGCCGGTCGAGCATGGTCGTGGGGCTTAGCACGCGCATTCTTGCGGCCGCAAGCTCAATGGCAAGCGGGAGCCCATCGAGCTTTTCGCAAATGGTCTTGATCGCAGTCATGTCGCTCAGACCGAACTCGATGTTGGGCAGTATCTCCCGCGATCGCGCAATGAAGAGGCGAATCGCTGGACCAGGTTGGCTCCCATTCTCGATGGCCAGTGCAGGCACCTGATACTCCTGCTCGCCGTAAAGCCGCAGAGCTTCGCGACTGGTCACCAGAGCGGCGCTTCGCGGTGACTTCCCGAGCATTTCTGTCAACAGTGAGCGGACCCCAAGGACGTGTTCGAAGTTGTCAAGCAGTAGCAGCGTGCTCCGACCCTCCAACGCGGCGGCGATAGTAGTGATCACCGGCCTTCCGGCCAGCGGCTGCAAGCCGAGGGTTCGCGCCACGCTAGAGGCGATATGGTCCTGCTCTCGCAGCGGAGCCAGGTCGATGAACCAGACTCCGTCCGAGAACTGCTCGAGCATGCTCGCCGCCACGGCTACGGCCAGCCGCGTTTTGCCAACACCGCCCGGTCCGGTGAGGGTGAGCACGCCGCGCCGCCGTGCGAGCAGTTCTGACACCTCGGCGATCTCCTTTTCGCGGCCGACGATGTCGTCAGGATGGCTTGGCAGGTTATGACGCGGCCTAACGTAGGGCTGGTCGAGCGGCGGGGAGGACGCCACCCACGCTGCTATCTGGCTTCGGGAGGTGAAGCCCAACTTATTGCGGATCTGCTCGACATGGCCTTCGGCAGTTCGCTCGGCTATGAAGAGCCGCTTCGCGATCTGGCGATTCGTCAGGCCCTCAGCGACAAGCTTCGCCACCTCACGCTCACGGCGAGAGAGCGCCATCGAAGCGTCCACAGCCGAATCTTGCTACGAGCAAACGACCGGCGCGCGCCCGGAGACAAGTTCAGGTACCAAAACAGGTACTCAAGCGCGTAGTAGTCCCGATGTTTGGCGGACTGATTCCACGGATGCTTCGGGCACGCTTCCACTATGGAGGAGGTTCCCAACATGCAGGCAAGACTCGAGATTCGCAGGTTCTTCAACCGATGCCTGGTTGGCGTCGTGATTGAGCAGGAGCGGGAGGGCGTTGTCAAGCTTCCCCTCCAAATGGAGGAAATTACATGCGCTACCTGAAGCCGTTAGCTCTCGCGTCGGTGATTCTCATCGCATCAGCATGCGGTCTCGGGACTACTCCGGCGGCGGCTTCCGACCAACTGGCGACCCATGCCCATGCGAACGCAACTCTCTTTGCCATGGGCCAGGCTGGGGCGGAGCTGCTCCGCCTAGACGTGGAGAAGGGGACCGTCGAGGTTGTCGGACCGACGGGTGTCGCTCCGCAGTCTCTCGCGTTGGCGATCGCTCCGGGTTGGCGAGCCGCTTACACCATTGCGCACGCACAGGATCCAGCGCTAGCCCATCTGGCCAAGATCGACCTGGCGACCGGCGCCGAGACTCCAGTAGGAAGCAGCGCACTGGGGCAGAACCTGTACGTCATGGGAATGACGTCGTCGCGGAATGGTGTCCTGTACGCGGCTGGCGACTTCACGCCGACCTCGCCTACGTTCAATTCGCTGTATACAATCGACAAAAGCACGGGCCTGGCGACACGTATCGGATCGTTCGGCGTCGGCTCGGCGATGTCGGCATTCATCATGAGCCTATCTTTCGATCCCAGCGGCCAGCTGTTTGGAGCGAGCCAGCAGTCGATCTTTCGGATTGATCGAACGACGGGTGCGGCGACCAAGGTAGTCGACATCGTGGGAGTGCCCCTCGTGATGGGGAAAACCCGCGTGATGGGTCTGGCCTTCGATCAGCAGGGCAAGCTCTATGCCTCCGACTTCAAAGACCTTCCAACAGGATCAACGATCTACACGGTGGACCTGGCGACGGGCCGGTTCACAACGCTGATCCACACCGACATCGCGCTCGTTCACAACATCGCCTTCTAGGTCCCACTCGAGCGTGACGTGAGATTCGACCCCGGAGAGTCGGCATATCAGCTCCGGCTCTCCGGTTGTTATGCAGCGCCGCGCCGAATGCCGCGTCAGCCAGCCGATCATGTAGTAGTTCGTGTAGTAATCAAGCGGAAAACCGCCTCAAATCTGGACGCCTGGCGGCCGTTGGGCTGAAGTTTCGAATCGAAAATGTTCAAAACCGTCATTTCTGGACGAAAGGTCTCAGAGTTCGGGACCGTGAGGCCGAGGGTTCAAATCCCTCGCCCCCGACCAACTTCTGAACTGAAATCCGTCCGGCCCCGGAGACTTTCCTGACAACACGGCTGTATTGATGTAGCACGGATGTAGCACACGCCTTGGAAATTCGTTCGCAATTCCGTTTTCGAGGCCTGGAACGACAACACTCCGACCCTTCACCTGGCACAAGAAAGAGATCGTCGACCGACTCGCCGGCATGGTCAACGCGCTCCAGCGCTGGGCTGAGGTGGTCAACAGAAGAGCCTGGCCGAAGGCTTCGGCCTCACGGTCGCGGGGGCGATGTGGCGCGTCCGGTGGTTGCGAGCTCTGTCGGCGGAATCACCGATCAGATCGAAGATGGGAAAAGCGGGCTGCTCGTGGAGCCGAAGGACATCGAAGCCTTCGGCCACGCTGTCTCTCTGTTGTGAATGATCGCGACCGCGCGGCACGAATCGACGCGGCGGCGCGCAGCCGCATCCGCGAGCAGTTTTTTGCGCCGCGTCACCTCATGCAGCAGGGACACTTGATCAGGACCCTGCTGTAGCCTCTGTTGGCGCGGTCTTACTCAACTGGATGGCGAAGGAGTTCCTTGGGCCTCGAGATGCGGAGCAGCTGCGAGACCTGCAGTAGGCAGCTGGAAGTCGATGGCGACGCCTACATCTGCAGCTTCGAGTGCACGTTCTGCGCGAGCTGCGCACGGGAGCAACATCGCCTAATCTGCCCCAACTGCCAGGGCGAGCTGGTGCCCAGGCCGAAGAGATCGACTAAGACTGGGAATCAACCGGGAGCGCTGCAATGATCGTTCGCACTCTGGTCGAGTTGACAGGAACCGAGCGAGATGTTCGGAGAGATGGGTGGCGAAGTCGCCGGCTCCTACGTCGCGACGATGGCGTGAACTTCTCGCTTCATCTCACTGAGATCGACGTCGGCACCGAGCTCGGAAACGGTGCACCGGCTGGATCCCGGCACCATGTACACGCTGGACCAGCACGGTCGACACATCCTGCGTGTGACGAGCCCCATAACTCTGCTCTGCGTTTTCTGGCCCGCGCTGGTAGGCGATGAGAGCCATGACGCGAAGGGTAGATATCCGAGCGTACAAGACGGTCCTGAGCTAATCGAACCCCATACCTAGCCGGCAGCGCCGCCCTGCCGGTGTTGGAGCCGCAAGCGTGCTCTGCGTTCCGGGGGCAGCTGCGGGAAAAACGAGATCACCAGCAATACGAGCAGTGGCGCGACCAACAGCGCCGACCCGATCGCCAGCCCTATGGCACCGAGCACCACGCCGGCGCGCGCGAGCAGGCCGACCGCCGCTCCTCCGGCTGCCGCGGCTCTGGTGGCCCGACGCGAAGGAGCCGGCACATCCACCCACCAGTGGCGCCACATCCAGACCGCAGTCCAGATCCCCGTGGACGCCATCACCGCCAGGGCCACCACCAAAGCGACCGGGCTGAATTCGTATAAGCCCGCCAGCACCGCATAGGCAAGAGGCACCACGATCGCGAGGCTGGCCAGCATCACCAGCGTTACCGCCACTCTCCTCAACCAGTAAGCGGGACCGCGTTCGTACCAGGTAGTGCCGAACCACGGCAGCGGTTCGATCCAGATGCCGGCCAGGTGCTCCCCGCCCGGCGAAGAGACTGGGGCCGTGTGGCGTGTCACCGTCGATAGTTAACCAAAGATGCCGTGCCACAGGCTCGACGCGGCTCCGGCCACCCACTCTTGATCGTCGATCCCGGGGCTGTGGATTGAGTAGGCGGCGCACGCTCGATCAGCCGGACTGTCGCTCATAGAAATGCTGCTAGTAATTGCGGGCTTATCGCGAGCAGGCGAATGTCGCCTTCACTCAGGCTGGCTCGGTTCCTGACGACCTCTCGCGGCCAGATTACGTTGTATAATTCGTCCATGATCATTACTCGCAAGGTTCGCAAAGTCGGCAATTCGCTGATGATCCCCTTGCCGCCGGAGACACTCTCCGAGTCAGGCTTCAAGGAGGGGATGGAAGTGGCCATTGGATCTCGGCCTGGTCACGTTGATCTCGATCCGGCCGGCCTTCCAGACAAGTGGTTGGTGGAGTTCACGGCTCGTTTCACTGAGCGATATCGAGAAGACCTAGCCGAACTTGCCGACCTCTGAGCAGGGGCCACTCAAGCCCCTGATCAGCCTCGAAGAGCTGGTCTGGATGCACACTGTCGCTGTCGAGGAGTTCGGCGGCACGACGGGCGTTCGAGACCGCGGCCTGCTTGAATCAGCACTCGCTCGCCCGTTGGCATCGTTTGGTGGCAGGAACCTATACGACACCCCGGTCAAACGTGCGGCGTCGTTGGCAGAGAGCCTAGTTCTGAACCATGGCTTCGTCGATGGGAACAAGCGAACCGCGATGTATGCGATGGCGGCCTGGCTTGAGCGAGAGGGCTATGCGATCGAGGCGGAGCGAGGAGGATTGCGTGACCTCGCCCTTGCGATCGCCTCGCATGAGCTCAGCCCGGAACAGATCGCAGCATGGCTCGAGCAACGCTCCAAGCATCTCTAATGCAAGCTGCGACGTGCCGCGCTTGATCCGGAGGTTTGGTGTGGCGTGTGCGGGCCGAGCGGCAGCCGTTAGCTAGCAATACGGCTCCGCTATCGAAGCTTCGGGGAGTCAGCTAAACCTCTATCTGAAATCGACTACCACCCGCTCGCGTCTGCCGGCTTGGCTGACCGGGGCGGGTCTAAGTCCAATGGCACGGCAGCAACACACCGGCCAGAAACGGGCAGGATGTAGAGCCGATAGGCCCGATCAGACTGTATCGCGTTGTATGCATGCCAGCCGAGTTTGTGTTCACCCTCGAGAAGCAAATATGGAAACTTCCAAACGAAACCACTCTCGGTCCAACTTCTCTCCACACGCTTTTCGGGGACTCCATCCAAGGCCAGCACTCGATTGGACAAGGCATCCTTCCAGGCGTGCCAGGCGTAGACCGTGACACCGAGGACAAATACAGATCCAAGGATCACGAGCACAATAGATTTCAACGAAAGGCCATCACGGAACAGCGAAATTACGCCGACAGCCGGAATCAAAGTCGTAAGGACCAAACCGAGGCCATAAGCGATTGCTCGAACCAGAGTGCGCATCCGCTGGCGGACGCTGAGATAACCAGACGCGTTGGCTGAAAGATCTATTTCCTGGAGACGAAATCCTTGAAGCGCCTTAGCTCGAGCACCGTCATCTGCCCAATGGGGACCGGGGCCAACAGGCAGATCACCGGACATCCGAAAAGTGAACCGCGTACTCACAGAGACGTCAAGAGGCATCATCGATGGGCGCGGCCAAGTTCGACCTGCGACGGCAAGTCTGAGAAGACAACAGGTCCCAATGGTCGCGCGAACAGCATGTCGGCTGGTTTGCGTCCATTTGGGCCAAGACTTGGTCAAACGGGTCCAGGCCAGAGGCTCACGATAATGAGGGCCTATCGCAACCGAGGGGCATCGTCCGGTGTCGAAGAGCTTGGTTCGAACGCGCCGGGATTCGAGATGCGGACAGCAACTTGTTAGAGGCAATCCGATAGAAAAATATATTGCCCGCCACCAAGGTCTCCGAAGGAGTAGGTGACATGAATGTCGAGCTGAGCGGGCCATCGCCCAAACGTGTCATAACTTCATTTGGGATCGGCTGGCACAAGAGCGCGGTGAAGTGGAAGCATCGTCCTGAACTTCTGGGAACTCGAGGTTCGCGCATTGCCGACGTCGGGCCGCAGGAAGGCATCTATGTCCTCTATAACTCGGCCGGCTACCTCTACGTTGGAATTAGCCGGGCTGGCATAGGTGGCCGGCTTCAGCAGCACGTGCGAAAGCCGTGGGACCGTTTCTCGTGGTTTGGATTCCGGGACATAGATCTACTGCCGAGCCCAAGTGGAATTTGCCAGCTAGGTCCACCCGTGTGGAAGGCCGCCGCCAGGCAAATCCGACTCAAGGATGTGATTCGCGATTTTGAAGCCGTTCTGACCAGGCTGCCAGTTAAGGGCGAAAACCGTGCCAAGTCCACCCTTAAACATGCCGAGGAGTGGAAGCAGCTAAAACCGCGGAAGGCTCGAAACAGCGCCTAGCGCGTTTGCCTCAATTAGGGGCATACGAGTCCGACCAAACGTGTGCGGCGGAATGTGTCGGGCATAAGCACCTCGCGTGCATCCTTTTCGCATGCGCTAACCGTCGGAGCGCGGCCAATGCTATCGATAAGGCGCCACTGTCGCCAGCCTAGACCCCCCCTTCACGGTGCTGGAATTGCTGGCTTTGCTAGGCGCGAAGGTTCGTTGTCGGCCCAACCCGAGTCCAACCTGAGCGGATATCTTCTCCGCGCGACGTCTGGACAACCCGCCCACTCTGGTTTAACGTTGGTTCAACCTCGGTTTCACCGGGAGGGCGAATGCAGCCTGGGGAATTGTTGGATCGGACCCTTGACGCGGTGTGGGGCGTCGCCACCGGCGTTGGAGGTGGCGCGGGTACTACCGGGGTGTTCACGCAGGACCACACCACGATTCTTGTGGGCGGTGTCGTCGGTGGGGTCCTTGGACTTGTCGGCGCCATACGAAAGTGGCGGAAGCCTCCAGGTGGCGGCGGCGGTGGGGGGGGCGGCGCTGGTGGCGGCGGCGGTGGTGGCCAATTGGCTGGTGCGTCTGGAACTGGATCTGTCGACGGCGGGCGCACCGTTCGGAGCGTGATCACTGGGCCAAACGGCCCCGAACGGCTAATTGTGGTCGGCGTATTGCTCGCAATCCTAGCCGAGTGCTACATCCCCACTGGCGCGGTCAGGCTCACCCTAAGCGCAGCCGGGAGCGTGCTGTGGATTGTCGGCCTGGCGCTGCAGTACTCGGAACTTCTCCACATCGGACCGGCTGCAGCAGGGAGAGGTCCCGCGGGACCAATAGCGAGACGCTAGCGGACCCGGGCTAAGAGAACCGCAACAATCTGTTAGCGGAGCCGGACCTTTGGTCGTGTAGTAGTTCATGTGGTAATCGGCACGAAAAACGGCTCAAATCTGGGCAGAATGTGCGGGTCGTTGAAGAATCGAATTGAAATCGATCATTTCAGCGATTTCTGGACGAGATATCTCAGAGTTCGTGACAGTGAGGCCGAGGGTTCAAATCCCTCGCCCCCGACCAATTTTTTGAGCTTACCGAGCGGCCAGACGATTGATTCGATCGTCTCGCCAAATCGTTAGCGTCGCGACAGGCACACGTGTCAGGGGCGCCGGGTGGTCCGCACCAGGCGGAGTATCGTGCGGCCCGTGAGTGAAGAGTTTGGGACGTGGCATCACGGCCTGATCGCACGCTGGTGGGCTGAGTTCAACATCGCGACGCCCGAAGAGCTCGCCTACTTTAAGGCTGCAATACGAAGGTTCGGAGAGCCGGCGCTCGACTTGGCTTGCGGCACTGGGCGGATCCTTTTCCCCTTACTCGCTGAAGGCATCGACGTCGACGGTGCCGACATCTCGATGGACATGATCGCTCTTGCCCAAGCCGAAGCCACAAAGCATGGTTTAAACCCGAGACTCATGGTCCAGGCCATGCATGAGCTCAACTTGAACGGAACGTATCGAACCGTCTATATCTGTGGTTCGTTCGGCCTCGGGGGCAGGCGTGATTACGATCGAGAGGCGCTGAAACGCGTCCACCAGCACCTCGAGCCGGGAGGCGCGCTGTTGATCACCAACCACTTCCTTCCATATGACGATCGGTGGATGCCTGAATATCGAGCCGGTATCCCGGGCGAGTGGCAGAGCGAGGGCGATCGACGTACGGCGTTGGATGGGGACGAGATTGAGCTCTCGAGCCGCGTCGGCGAGCAGGATCCCCTCGAGCAGCGCATGACCCGTCAGATTCGCGCTCGCCTATGGCATGGCGGGCAGGTTGTGAGGGAGGAGGAGTACAGCCTGAGGATCAATATCTACTTCGCTCAGGAGCTGCTGCTCATGCTCGACGAAGCCGGCTTTCGTGACCTCGAAGTCCAAGCCGGCTACACCGGCCAGCCGGCCACTGCCGACGACGGAATGGTCGCGTTCGTGGCCAGGAAGTAGGGATCGTGGCCTTGTGCAGCACGAACATGTACCAGTTTCATGTAGCAACCCAGGCGGCATCCGCCGGCAGGTAGCGGCACTTGGCGGACTTGAAAGATGGGCGGAGCGAACCCAAACGGCCTCTAGCGGCTCACCGCGAACCGATTGCTATTGCGGTTCGGGACCGTGAGGCCGAGGGTTCAAATCCCTCGGCCCCCGACACTATTTGAATTCAGATTTGTCCCGCGCCCGGAGCTAACGTGACAAGCCCCCTGCATT
>Ga0070708_100000506_pt1 | contig 29356 bp, 29 predicted proteins | sample KBSK5503metaG_FD_65469 | JGI IMG/M metagenome (GOLD analysis project Ga0070708, IMG submission 65469) | Corn, switchgrass and miscanthus rhizosphere microbial communities from Kellogg Biological Station, Michigan, USA - KBS K5-50-3 metaG | ecosystem: Host-associated > Plants > Roots >... | reverse complement strand
GCGCCGTGGCAGCTCGTGACGTACGCGTTCCTGCACGGCAGCCTCCTGCATCTTTTCTTCAACATGTTCGCGCTGTACATGTTCGGCGGCCCGATCGAGCAGGTGTTCGGCTCCCGGCGCTATCTCAGCTATTACATGGTCTGCGTGGTTTCGGCCGCGGTCACGCAACTGCTGGTCGCATTGTTGACGGGCGGGTTCTATCCGACTGTCGGCGCCTCGGGCGGCGTGTTCGGGTTGTTGCTTGCGTACGGCCTCTACTTTCCCACCAGTCGCGTCATGCTGCTGTTTCCGCCCATCCCGATGCCGGCGCGCGTGTTCGTCTTCGTCTATGCCATTCTGGAATTGGTCATGGGCGTGACCGGCGCGCAATCGGGTGTCGCGCACTTCGCGCACCTGGGCGGCATGGTCGGCGGCTTCTTCATGCTTCGCTACTGGCGTGGCGCCGGGTCGACCTGGCGGCGCTGGTTCTGATTCACGGATTCACTTCTTGTTGTTGCGGGCGCGCTTCGCCGGAACGGCAAGCGTCCACGCCTGCGTGACAAAGCGCGCCGCGAGGAAATCGGTGAACGCCCGCACCTTGGCGGACAGGTGGCGCCGGCTCGGATAAACGACATAAATCGACGCCGGCGGCGGCGCGAACGCGCGCAGGATCGGCGTGAGGCGCCCGGCCATCACGTCCGGCCCGACGATGAAATCCGGCTCGTTGACAATGGCGGCGCCCTCGGCGGCGAGTGCGGTGAGAAAGCGCCCGTTGTTCGCGTTCACCGGACCTGCGACCCGCACATTGCGATCGCGGCCGTCGCGATCGCGAAACGGCCACACGTTGCGCAACGACGAATATTCATACGTCAGGCACGCATGCGATGAAAGCTCCTCCGGCGTGCGGGGCTCGCCGTGCCGCGCGAGGTAGGACGGCGCCGCGCAGCAGACGAGCCGCGTCTCGCCAATTTTGCGGCCGACGACATTCTGGCTGCCGATGGGGCCGATGCGCACGGCGATATCGAAGCCTTCGTCCACGAGGTCGACCGCGCGGTCGGACAACTCGACGTCGAAGCGCATCGCCGGATAGCGCGTGATGAACTCGGTGATCGCAGACGCAAGGTATCGCTCGCCGAACGTGATGGACGAAGTCAGGCGCAACGTGCCGCGCGGCTTGATCGTCGCGGCGCTCGCCGATTCCTCGGCCTCCTCGAGGTCGGCCAGCAACTGAATGCAGCGCTCGTGGAACACGCGCCCGCTCTCCGTCAGCGAAAGCCGCCGCGTCGTGCGATTCAGCAGTCGCGCGTCGAGATGCGCTTCCAGTTCGGAGACGTGGCGCGAGACGGACGAGACCGAAACGTCGAGGCGCTGCGCCGCGCGGGCGAAGCTCCCCGTCTCGACGACTTTCACGAACACGGTGAGGGCAGCGAAGCGGTCCATTCCTTCATTGTTGCATATTTCGCAATAGTCTATCGCTCCAGCGCTACTTTATCCCGCCATTCACAAGGTCGATCATTCGGTTGTCGCGCTTCGATGGAAGTGCGGCACGCGGAAAACGCTGTCCACGATCGGTCAGCCTTCCGTCCCCTTTGGATCCAACAGGAGATACCGGATGAAGCTCTACTACTCGACGGGCGCCTGCTCGCTCGCGCCGCATATCGCGCTCAACGAGGCCGGAATGAAATTCGACGCCATCAAGGTCGACTTGCGCAAGCATCAGCTCGCCGACGGCACCGATTATTTCAAGATCAGTCCGAAGGGCTATGTGCCGCTGCTCGAGCTCGACGACGGCCAGCGCCTGACGGAAGTCGCCGTCATCCTGCAGTACATCGCCGACCGGAACCCCGGCACACTGGCGCCCGCTTACGGATCGCTTGCGCGCTTTCGTGTGATGGAGTGGCTCAATTTCGTCGCGACGGAAATCCACAAACAGTTCACTCCGCTCTGGTATGCCGACACGCCGGACGCGACGAAGGAAAAGCAGCGCGCCACGTTGGCCAAGCGCTTCTCGTACCTGTCCGAAACCCTTTCGGCGCAGCCGTACCTCACGGGCGCCACCTTCGGAATCGCCGATGCGTACCTGTTCACGATCCTGAATTGGGCGAAGCTCGTCAAGATCGACCTGGCGCCGTGGCCGGCGCTGCAGCAATTCCTCACGCGTGTCGCCGCGCGGCCGCAAGTCCATGCGACACTGGTGGCCGAAGGCCTGGCGAAGCCGGAATCGGTTGCCGCCTGATCGTCGCGCGATTAAAGAGACACCATGAAGCACCGCCTGCCGACGCTTTTCCTTTCGCACGGATCGCCGATGTACGCGGTGGAGCCGGGCGCGGCGGGACGCGTGTGGGCGCAACTCGGGCGCACATTGCCGAGGCCGCGCGCGGTGCTGATGGTGTCGGCACACTGGGAAACCGCGGTGCCGATGATCTCGGGCAATCCGCAGCCGCAGACGATCCACGACTTCGGCGGCTTTCCGCCCGAGCTCTATCAGCTCACTTATCCGGCCCCGGGTGCGCCCGCGCTCGCCGCGCAATGCGTCGCGCTGCTCAAGGCTTTCGAAATCGCCGCGGGCGTCGATGGCTGCCGCGGGCTCGACCACGGCGCGTGGGTGCCGTTGCGCTGGATGTATCCGGATGCAGATGTTCCTGTCGTGCAATTGTCGGTGCAGCCGCTCCTTGGTCCCACGCATCACGTGAGGCTCGGGCGCGCGCTCGCGCCATTGAAGGACGACGGCGTGCTGATCATCGGCTCGGGCCACACGACGCACAACCTGCGTGACTGGATGACTCATTCGCGGCGGCCGGAGCCGCTGCGCTACGTCCAGCAATTTTCGGCGTGGCTGGCCGCGGCGCTTGCCGCGCACGACACGGATGCGCTGGTCGCCTATCGCGAACGCGCGCCGGACGCCGCGCGCGCGCATCCGACCGAAGAGCATTTCCTTCCGCTGTTCGTCGCCTACGGGGCCGCCGGCGAAAATTTGCGGCCCGATCGCATCGTTCACGACTTCGAGAACGGCGCGCTGGCCATGGATTCGTACCTGTTCCAGCCGGGCGAGGCAACCGAGCACGCCTGACGCAGTCGGGCAAAACGCGCCGGAGTCTTCTGGCTGCTAAAATCGGGGGTTTCTCAAGGACCCGCAAGGATCGCCATGCCCGCCGACCCCCGCTCCGCCGAAGCGACGATGGATTCAGCGTCGCTCTATCGCGAAGAAATCATCACCGACCGCAAAGTCGGCACGATCCGTCTCATGGTGCCCGTGAAAAGCGACGGCTCGCCCGACCCGGCGCGCCCGACCATCTTCACGGGCGACGCGCAGATCATGACGAACATGGGGCCTCTGCCGGTGAGCTTCGACATCGAGGCCCGTGACCTTGCAGAGGCCGTCGCGAACTATGGCGAAGCCGCGAAGGCCGGCATCGAACGCACGATGCGCGAACTGCAGGAGCTGCGGCGCCAGCAGTCGTCGGGCTTGATCGTGCCGCCTGCGGGCGCGGCAGCCGCGCTGACCGGCGGCGGCTTTCCCGGCGGCGGCAAGATCCAGATGCCGTAGCGCGACTCGCCTTGGTGCAGCCATGACCAACACCGCCATCCTCGCAGCCTCCGCGCTGCTGCTGTTCGCCTATCTGCTCGACATCGTCGGCCGGCGCTGGAAATTGCCCTCCGTGGTGTTGCTGATCGGCACGGGCATCGCACTGCGGCAGGTCCTGGATTCGACGCATCTCCACTTGGGCTGGGTCGACCCGATCGTGCCGGTGATCGGCACGCTCGGCTTGATCCTGATCGTGCTCGAAGGCGCGCTCGACCTCACGGTGTCCCGCGAACGGCTCGGGCTGATCGCGACGTCGGCAACGTCCATGCTGCTCGGCTTCATCGCGACGCTCGCCGCGTTTGCCGCGTTGTTCCATTTCGCGCTGGAATTCGAACTGCCGATCGCGACACTCGCGGCGATCCCGTTCGCGGTGATCAGCAGCGCGGTCGCCATTCCCGCCGCCCATGGGCTCGCCCATCAGCCGCGTGAATTCGTGATCTACGAATCGTCGCTGTCGGACATCATCGGCGTGCTCGTTTTCTACGCGTGGCTAAGCGCCGATGGCTCGCTCGACTCGTTCACGTTCGACCTGCTCGGGGGCGGCGCCCTGTCGCTGTTTGCCGCGGCCGCCGCGGCGCTCGCGCTCTACTACTTCATCAACCACCTCGACGGCCACGTGCGCTTCCTGCCGCTGATCGCGGGGCTCATCTTCATGTACGCGGTGGGCAAGGAGCTCCACCTTTCGCCGCTCATTCTTGTGCTGGGATGCGGGCTGCTCATCAACAACCCGCACCTCATCGGCTGGAATGCGCAACTGCGTTCGCTGCACAGCGACGGTTACCAGCAGACGCTGAAGGAGTTCAAGGGGCTGGTCGCCGAGCTCACCTTTGCGACCAAGAGTTTCTTCTTCCTGCTGCTGGGCTTCTGGACCAACATCCAGCAGATGCTCTCGCAGGAGGCCTGGCTGGTCGCGGGCGCGGGGATCGTCATCATCTACGGATCGCGATGGGCGATCCTGACATTCCTTCGGCAGGACGCAGCGGAGAAACTTCTGTGGATCGCCCCGCGCGGCCTCATCACCGTGCTCCTTTTCTTGAGCGCCGCCGAGACGGGCAAGCTGCAGGGCTTTCCATTCGGCGCGGTGATGCTCATCGTGCTCGCGACGGCAACGGCGACGGCCCTCGCGCATCGGCAAACTCCGTCGCCGGTCGAGCCCGCCGTGGCACTCGACACCTCCGCGTCGCCACCCCCGCAATAGGGCCTGGCTCGGCCAAACGGCCGATGGCCGCGGCGACGGGAGGCGCAGATCATCCGTGGCGCAGTCCAACCGCGGAGGGGCCATGACCCACATTCTCGATCCGTCGCGGCTTCGCGACGACGTGCAGTATTGTGCTGCCCTCGATGAACTCGAGGACCTGATGCTCGCCGACCCGGGCACGCCTGCCGGCAAGCGCTTCGACGAGCTCGTCCGCCTGATCGACGAGTACGAGATCCGCCGCGACGGCTACGACCTCGACCGGATGAAACGCGCGCTGGCCGCCGACGGCTAGTGGCCTGTAGCTAGAGCAACGAGTCAGTCAGCCGAGCAAGGTTTTCCAGCGCGCGGCGTCCGGGGCGCATCTGCCGGCGTTCCTCGCGGGTGACGATGAGCGCGTGCTGCAGATACCCGTCCTGCACGCGCTTCAGGTCCGCGACCACCGAGCGATCGTAGATCACCACGCTCACTTCGGCATTGAGGGCGAACGAGCGGATATCGAGATTGGACGAGCCGATCAGCGCGACTTCGTCGTCGACGCTCAGGTGCTTGGCGTGCAGGAAGCTGCCGGTATGGCGGTGGATGCGCACGCCGGCCTTGAGCATCGCGTCGTAGTAGGACTGCTGCGCGAGCTGCACCAACGGCTTGTTCGATTCCTGGTCGACGATGAGATCGACCGCCACGCCGCGCCGCGCCGTGCTGCAAATCGCGCCCAGGAACGCCTCGCTGGGAATGACATACGGCGCGGTGAGGACGACGCGCGTGTGCGCGCCGTACATGAGCGCAATCATCACCGCTTCGGCGGTGCCTTCGTTGTAGCCGGGTCCGCTCGGCACGACCTGCGCGAGCCCGCCATCGTGTTCGTGGCGCTCTGCCGGTTCAAGGCTGTCCGACTCGGGCGGCAGGTTGCCGGTTTCGAGATAGCGGTCGCCGAGCAGCACGGCGTGCAGGTGGCGAACGATCGGGCCGGTCGCGCGAACGAGCATTTCCTCGTTGGTCATGCCACGGTTGGCGTGCGCGCTGACGACGTTTTGCGAGCCGAAAAATGCGAAACGGTCGTCGATGACGACGATCTTGCGATGGTTGCGCAGGTCGAACCGCGCGGCGTTCGGCCCCCATAGCCTAAGCGGCATCACGGGGATGACTTCCGCGCCGGCGGCACGCAAGCCGGGAGCCAATCCCTTGAGCCCGCCGCGCGAGCCGATCGCGTCCATCAATACGCGCACCACGACGCCGCGTTGCAGCGCGCGCCCGAGGGCCGCGGTCATTTTAAGGCCGGTCTCATCGTCCTCGAAGATGTAGAACAGCATGTGAATGTAGTGTTGAGCAGCATCCACTTCCGAGATGATCCGGTCGATCGCGGCGTCGTACACCGGCAGCAATTCGAACGCGTTGCCGCCGACGACGGGAAATTCGGAGAGCCGCTCGGCCAGTCGCAGCGCCGGTAGCAACTCGGGCGACACGGCGGGTGCCGCGACCGCTTCGCCGGACAGCGCGCGCGGCTCGATGCGCCGGATCGTCTCGTAGATTTGCTGCTGCACACGGAAGCGGCGGCGCGGCACGTACGCGCGACCGATCAGCGAATAGAAAAGAAGACCCGGCCAGGGCAGGAAAAAGATGAACAGCAGCCAGGCGCGCGCCGCACTGGGCGGGCGTCGTTGCGGCACGACGACCAGCGCGGCCACGCGAATGACCCACTCGCTGGCAACGTAGGCCGAGCCCCAGTCGATGGCGTGGAAATCGAAATTCAAGATCAAGGCCGGACGCGGGAGACCGGTCCGCGGCACACCGCTATGGCGATTTTAGTGCCCCCGGGGGCGTTCGCTGTCCCGGTGCATTTTAGTGCAGTCGCTCGCGGGACTTGCGCGCCGTTTCCGTCAGCGTGCGGCGCGCCCCGCCGCCGCGTGTCGCCGTTGTGCGGCGGCGCTCCTGCCAGAACCGATAGATCAGCACCGACGCAACGGCGAGCTCCTCGACCAAGCTCGCGCGCTTTTCCTTGTCGTCGATCCACTCGGCGAATTCCGGGTCCTGCTCGCCGAACGCAAGCGCCTCGATCGGGAAGATCCAGTCGCGCGCGTCCTCGGCGTCGTACAGCGGCTGCCATTCGTCGTCGCGCAGTTTCACGCCGGCCATGAAGCCTTCGCACCACGCGGTGCCTTCGGGCGGCTGGCGTTCGGGGGATTTCTGGCTCGCCTTCTTCTCTTCGGGCAGATAGAGGAGAGGTCTGAAGCGCGTCGGCGATTCGGCCAGCGTGCGCTGGATGCCGACCATGTGCCGGAGGATCAGCGTCATGACCTGTTGCGCCTGTTCGCTGTTGCCGTAGGCGGGCGTTGCGGCGCGGCCGCCGTCGCTCCACACCTGCGGAAGCCACTCGGAAGGCTGGATGGTGTCCGGTCCGCTGACGATGGCCGCGAGAAAGCCGTCGAGCATTTCCAGGTCCATGCAATCCTCGGGAACCGCGTCGGAGGCTAAAAAACCCTCGAGCTCGTCGAGCTCGGCGTCGCTCAGCGGTTCATCGAGAGTGCGGGTTTCGGCAGCCATGGTTTCCTTCGGTTACAGCACGCAAATCGGAACCGCATATGATCGCCGTTATCGCTCGGTGACGCAACAAGGCTCGATCAACGCAGTGCGTGGACGAGATTCAGCGCGAACGCGAACAGCAGCAGCGCGCCGGCCTGGTGTAGCGCCGCGAGCGGCAGTGGCACGACCAGGACGAGGGTGAGAATGCCCAGCGCGAACTGCACGACGAGCATCGCCAGCAACAGGTGCGCACCCAAGCGCACGCGCTGCGGCGCTTGGCCGAAGCGCGTGACCCTCCACCACAGATACGGCACCGCGACTGCGAGGACCCACGCAAGCACGCGATGGTCGAACTGCACGGTCGCCATGTTGTAGAAGAAGTTCTTCCATGCAGGATCGAGCGACAGGAATTCCGCAGGCACCACCGCTCCATTCATCAGCGGGAACGTGTTGTACGCGAAACCGGCGCGAATGCCCGCCACCATGCCGCCGGCCAGTGCCTGAACGAACACGAGACATGCAACGAAAGCGGCGAAGCGTCGGACCGGGACAAAGGTTGCGCCGGAATCCGCGCGATCCGGCCGCAGCAGCGACAGCGCAGCCCAGAACATCGCGGCGAAGATCAGGAACGCGAGCCCCAGGTGCGCGGTGAGGCGAAACTGCGATACGCGTGGATCGTCGACCAGCCCGCTTTGCACCATGTACCAGCCCAGCGCGCCTTGCGCCGCGCCGAGGGCGAAGATCACGGCGAATGGAACGCCGTAGCCACGCGGAATTTCGCGCCGCACGACAAACCACAGGAACGGCACGAGGAACACGGCGCCGATCAGTCGTCCGAGATTGCGGTGGAAATATTCCCACCAGAAGATGCGCTGGAATTCGGGGAGCGCCATCCCCTTGTTCACTTGCTGGTATTCGGGTGTCTGCCGGTACTTCGAGAACGCGCTGTCCCAGTCGGCGTCGGACAGCGGGGGAATCGTGCCGACGATCGGCTGCCACTCGGTGATCGACAGTCCGGAATGCGTGAGGCGCGTGACGCCGCCGACCACGACAATCGCGAACACCAGCGCGCAGCAGATGAGAAGCCAGACGGCAATGCGGCGATTCGCGCGCGCCGCAGTTGCGTTGCGCGCGACGGTGGAAAGGGGGACCGGGTGATCCGCGAGCGATGCCATGGCGAATTATCTCATGGCGCGAATTATCTTACGGCGTCATGGCGCCCTTGTCGGCGATCAGTGCGTGTGGGCCGTCGCCGATATCGCCTCGACCTTGACCATGAATTCCAGCGTTCCGGCCTTCTCGAACGTGAGCCTCATGGAAATCTGGTCGCCTTGCTTCAGTGGTTGCTTGAGCCCTTCCAGCATGACGTGGTAGCCGCCGGGCCGCAGTTCCACCGTCGCGCCGGGCTGCAACTCGATGCCCTGCACGGCGCGCATCTTCATCATCCCGCCGTCGACGGCCATTTCGTGAATCTGCACTTGCGCCGCGGCCGGAGACGCCACGCCGACCAGGCGATCGGCATCGTTGCCTTGATTTGCGATGGACATGAATACGCCCGCGACGGTGGCGCCGGGCGGCGTTGCGCGCACAAAGGGATTGCTCACGCGCATCGATTTCAACTGGAAATCGTGCGCAACTGCCACGCCCGAGACGACGACGGCCGCGAGCAGTGCAGACTTGAGCCATGACGTGGCACGCTTCATTCGGTGCGATTCTAGCAGGGCGCTTCGCCAGCCCGTCGCGCGTTGCTGCAAAGCACAACGCGATTCGCGTTGACACGCACCAGGCAACGCGGTTCAATTGGTCGGGCCACTTGACCAGAAGCGCCGCCGACGTCGGCAAAGGCGCCTTGCCTGGGGCTCGTTACCCTCCGGAGGAATCCATGCGAGACCTGATACGCGTTGTGTTGCGCTGCCTGATTTTTTTTGGGCTGGCGGTGTCGGCTGCCGCGTTCGCGCAGGCACCCATAACGTTGCACGGCGCCGTGCAGTTCAACGACGGCCATGCGTTCAACAGAGCCCTGGAGAAATTCCAGGAGTTGACCGTGAAGTACTACGGCAAGCCGGTCAATTTCGTCTTGCACAAGAACAGCGAACTCGGCCTCGAGAAGGATTACTTCGCGTACATGAACCAGGGCATCTCCGTCGACTACGGCATCGTGTCGCCGGCACACATGTCCACATTCTCGAAGGCCGCGCCGTTCATCGACGCGCCGTTCCTGTTCCGCGACCTCGATCACTGGAACAAGGTGCTAGACGCCGACACGCTCAAGCCCATCGCCGACGAAGTCTCGGCCAAGGGCGACGTGATGCTGATCGGCTTCGCCGGCGGCGGCACGCGCAACATCTTCGCCAACAAGCCGGTGCGCAACCTGGCGGAAATGAAGGGACTCAAAGTCCGCGTGCAGGGCGCGCCGATCTGGAGCAAGACGTTCGCCGCGGTCGGCATGTCGCCCACGGTGATCGCGTACGACGAGATCTACAACGCGATCCAGAACGGCGTCATCCAGGCCGGCGAGAACGAAGCCGCGGGTGTGGAGGCCATGAAGTTCTACGAAGTGGGCCCGAACCTCAACATGACGCAGCATGCAATCACGATCCGCCCGATCTGCTTTTCCGGGAAGACATTCAAGAAGCTGCCGCCCGACCTGCAGGCCGCAATCCTGAAAGCCGGCAAGGAAGCCGGCATCTATGGCCGCCAGGTCGAATCGGGCGAGGACCAGAAGAAGCTCGAGGCCATGCAGACTGCCGGCAAGCTCAAGATGATCCCGTTCGCCGATCGCGCGCAGATGAAGAAGCTCGCCGACCCGGTGATGGCTGATTACGCGAAGGAAATCGGCGCCGAAGCCATCTACAACAAGATCAACGCGATGTAGGAACTGCAGGAGGATCCGGCGGAGGCGACGCTTCCGCCGGTCTTTTTTTGCTGCCGTGCGGAAGCCTGAGGGAAACGAATGCGCAAGTTCATCAATGGCTATTACCACCTCCTCAACGTGTTGCTGGGCGCGAGCGTGGGCATCCTGCTCGTGCCGGTGACGATCCAGATGATCGCACGCAACACCGGCCTCCTTCCGAACTGGATCTGGACCGAGGAGATGGCGCGCTTCTTCTTCATCTGGATGGTGATGCTGGGCGCGATGATCGGCGTGCGCGATGGGTCGCACTTCGAATGCGACGTGTGGCCCGAACTGAAGCCGCGCGCCAATGCGCTGCTGCGGATAGTCTCGATGATATTCGTCCTGGTATTCGCGCTGGTGTTCGTCTGGTATGGCTTCCGGTTCGTGTCGTTCGGCTGGAACCAGACGTCGGAACTCGCGGAGATGCCGATGACCTGGCTCTTCATCGCGTGGCCGCTGACGGGGCTCACCTGGCTGCTGTTCGGCCTCGAGCGCCTGCGGTCGGACCTGCGGATCGTGATCGACGGCCCCGGACCGGATATCGACATTCCGTCGCGCACTATCGGCACGGGCAGCGTGGTATGACGACCCCCACGCTTGCGGCTGGCGCCGCTGCGCTGCCCCCGGAGGGGGCGGAATTCGCGCCTTGGGACGGCCCCGCGGCGCTCATGTGCAGCCCGACCCTGCGGGCGCGGCAAACTCGCGTTGGCGCTCCATGACAGGCGCGGCGCTCACGCCGGCCGTGGCCGCCATGTGGCTGTTCGGCGCGTTCTTCTTCTTCCTGATATTGCGCGCGCCGGTGGCGTTCGCGCTGGGCCTCGCGTGTCTGCCCGTGCTGTTCATCGAGCCGCGGCTGTCGCCGATGGTGGTGTTCAACACGACCTTCAAGGCCTACAACTCGTTCATATTGCTGGCGGTGCCGTTCTTCCTGCTCACGGCCAACCTGATGAACGTCGGGGGCATCACCGACCGCCTGGTCACGCTGTCGCGGACGATGGTCGGCAACTTCCCCGGTGCGCTGGCGCAGATCAACGTGCTGCTCTCGGTGTTCTTCGCCGGCATTTCGGGGTCGTCGACGGCCGACGCGGCGAGCCAGGGCAAGATTTTCATCGAGGCGCAGGTCAAGGAGGGTTACGACCTCTCGTTCTCGATCGCGATCACCGCGGTGTCCGCCGTGCTGGCGGTGATCATCCCGCCGTCGATCCTGATGGTCGTCTGGGGCGGCGTGTTGTCGGTGTCGATCGGCGCGTTGTATCTCGCCGGCGTCATTCCCGGGCTGCTGATCGGCCTCGCGCAGATGGCCACCGTCCATGTGTACGCCAAGGTCCGCGATTACCCAACGTACCGGCGCGCCACGCTCAAGGAGTTCGTGACCGCGGCCGCCGTGTCCGTGCCGGCGCTGATGACGCCGTTCATCATCGTCGGCGGCATCCTGCTCGGCTGGTTCACCGCCACCGAGTCCGCCGCAGCCGCCGTACTGTATGCGATTGTCCTCTCGGTCTTCTTCTACCGCGAGATGGACGCACCGAAGCTGTGGGATTGCCTGCTCGAAACCGGCAAGTTGTCCGCGATTGCGCTTTTCTGCGTCGGCACGGCCTCCGTGTTCGGGTGGCTGCTGGCCTACTTCCAGATTCCCAAAGCGCTGCTCGAGAACGTCACGTCCTGGGGTCTCGGCCTTGTCGGCGTGGGGTTCTTCATCGCGTTCATCTTCCTCGTCGTCGGCTGTTTCCTCGACGCGATTCCCGCGATCATCATCGTCGGCACGACGCTGCAGCCGCTGGCGGAATCGGTGCACATGCATCCGGTGTCGTTCGCGATCATCGGCATCGTCGCGCTGGCGTTCGGCCTCGTCACGCCGCCGTACGGGTTGTGCCTGATGATTTCGTGCGCCATAGCCAAGGTCCGGTTGCGCTATGCGCTCAAGGATACGATGATCATGCTGGTGCCGATGCTGCTGGTCCTCGCGGCGTTGATCGTCTGGCCGGAGATTCCGTTGTGGCTGCCCAAGCTCATCCGCCCGGAGTTTTTGAAATAGAGTGGACCGTGGCCGAAGCCGAAGAAGCAGGCTGCGACCACACTTTAAATGTTCAAGTCAGAGCCACTATCCGCGGGGTTCGGCGTCGAGGTCGACGCCGACCTGTCGCAACCGCTGTCCGACGCCGCGTTCGCCGAGATCGAGCGCGCCTTCTTTGCCGGGCAGGTGCTCGTGGTGCGCGGACAGCGGCTCTCGCCTGCGCAGTTCGTCGCCTTCGCGCGCCGGCTGGGCCCGCCGCAGCCGCACGTGATCGACCAGTTCCACCATCCGGCCGATCCCAACATCCTGATCCTGTCGAATCGCAGGAAGAACGGCGAGCCGATCGGATTGGCCGACGCCGGGACCTATTTCCACACCGATTACTCGTATCTGCAGGTTCCCGCGCGCGCGACGACGCTCTATTCGATCGAGGTGCCCAAGGTCGGCGGCAACACGCTGTTCGCCAATCAGTATGCGGCGTATGACGATCTGCCGGACGCGATGAAACATCGCATCGAGCCGCTCGTCGGTGTCCACCATTACGGCAACCGCAACGACCAGGACGAGGCGAGCCGCACAGTGGCGTCGCTGCTGACCGACGAGCAGAAGGCGAAGATGCCGCTGATCACGCACCGGATCGTGCGGCCGCATCCGGTCACGGGCAGGAAGGCGCTGTATGCAGTCTCGGGAAGTTCGTTCGGTATCGTCGGCATGCCCGATGACGAAGCGCGTGCGCTGCTCGATGAGCTCGCCACGCACGCGACGCAGCCGAAATATCGTTACAGCCTCAGCTATGGTGTCGGCGACGTCGTCATCTGGGACAACGCGTCGCTGCTGCACGCCGCCACACTGGTCGATCCCGACGATCCGCGAACGTTGTGGCGGATCACGGTGCTCGAACCCGCGCCGGTCGGCATGGCGCCGCAGGTGCTCGCGCCGACGTTCGACGCGCAACGGATGTAGCAAAAGGACCGCGGGGCCTACTCCTCGACGATGAACGCTCCGGTCATGTCCTCGTGGCCGCTGCCGCAGAAAATGTCGCACAGGAAGGCAAGCGTGCCGGCCTTGGTGGGAACGATGCGCAGCCGCGTGACCTGGCCCGGCAGGATATCCGCGCGCGCCTTGAGGTCCGGAATCTTGAGTCCCATGACGACATCCTCACTCGTCAACTCGAGGATCACCGGGACGCCTTTCTTCAGCTTGATCTGATTGGGGGTGTAGGTGAATTTCTTGGCCGAGATCTTGATCACCTGCTCGGCGGGTTGCGCGACGGCATAGAGGCCGCACGCAGCCAATCCAACGGCCAGTGCGCCGGCCGCGATGCGCATTCTGTTGCGGTGCGTGTTCATGATCAGGAGGCCTTTACGACGGGGAGTTCGTTAATTTCGAATTTCGCAGGTCCTTCGGCTTCGACGTCGCGGAATCCGAGTCCGGCGTAAGGGTGCGCCGGGTCCCACGGCAGCGGCGTGCGCTTGGGCTGCGACTTGGCCACCGGCAGCGCGAACATCAGCCCCTTCGCCGCGTGGTGGGCGATGTGCCCGGTCATATAGTGGTGCTCCTGGTGGATGTGGCCGTAGAACACCGTGACATTGGCATGCGGCAGCAACAGTTCGAGCGCCTTGGCGCCGTCGCGCGTGGCCCAATCCCATTCGGGTGCCAAGTCAAACAGCGGCCGATGGGTGAACACGACGATGTTGGCGTCGGGTTTCTGCTTCGCGAGGTCCGTCCTGAGCCAGTCCATCTGCTCGTCGCCGATCGCGCCGGTCGGATCGGAAACGTTGTCGATGACGATGAAGTGCACGCCCTTGTGGTCGAACGTGTAGTGCGTTTTGCCGAAATATTCCTGGAACGCTTCGCCGCGGTCGAGCGAGGCATCGTGCTCGCCCGGCATGAAATGGACGTTCTTCACCTTGAGGTCGGCGACGATCTTCTTGAATTCGGCCAGCCGTTGCCGGCGCTCCTTCGGGTCGTCGGTCGTGTGCGTAAGATCCCCGGTGAACATGATGAAGTCGGGCGCATCTTTCAGCGCATTGACGGTGGCCACGGTCTTCGGGAGCGTCACCTTGGCGTCCGGGTTAGGAGGACCTTCGAATCCCCAGTGGGTGTCCGACAACTGGACGAAGTAGAAGTCGTCGGCGACCGCGGCGCCGACGTTGCGCGCAAGGCTGGAGGCGAAGACGACGCCGCCCAGCCCCGCCAATTTGAGGAACTGCCGCCGATCGATCGGAAGTTTCATGGTGGTTCTCCTTGTGCCGGCCATGAAGGGGCCCATGCCATGCAAGACCGTTTCCGGCGGGCCGATATTCCCTTGTCAACAAAATTTCACACGACGGGAATAAATCGCTTCGTCCACCGGTATCGCAAGATTGAAGTCGGGGAGCGCGTACGCACTACAATGGCCGCTTTTAAGCAGGCCACGATGCCCGTCCCGCGCACGCCGTTTCCGATTCGCTCGAAGCTTCCCGCGACCGGCACGTCGATCTTCAGCGTGATGTCGGCGCTCGCGCAGCAGCACGGCGCAGTGAACCTGGGCCAGGGATTTCCCGATTACGCGATCGATCCCGTCCTGATCGATCTCGTCACCGCCGCCATGCGCGCGGGTCACAATCAGTATCCGCTTTCCGCTGGCGTCATCGCGTTGCGCGAGGCCATCGCGGCCAAGGTCGAGCGCCTGTACGGGCGCCCGTACGATCCGGAAAGCGAGGTCACCGTCACGACCGGCGCGACGCAGGCAATCTTCACGACGATCGGCGCCCTCGCGCATCCCGGCGATGAGGTCATCCTCTTCGAGCCGGCGTACGACAGCTACATCCCGGCGATCCGGCTGGCCGGTGCGACGCCGGTGCCGATCCCGCTCACCGTACCCGGGTACGACATCGATTGGGCCGCCGTGCGCCGCGCGGTGACCACGCGCACGCGGATGATTCTCGTCAACACGCCGAACAATCCCGGCACCGGGATCTTGTCCGCGAACGATCTCGAGCAATTCGCCGCGGTGACGCGCGGCACCGACATCGTGCTCGTCAGCGACGAGGTATACGAGCACATGATCTACGACGGCGCGCGGCACGAGAGCCTCGCGCGCAACGACCAACTCGCTGCGCGCAGCGTGGTCATCGGCTCGTTCGGCAAGACATTCCACGCGACGGGGTGGAAAGTCGGCTACACGTTGGCGCCGCGGGACATCACGGCGGAGATTCGCCGTGTGCATCAGTTCACCGTGTTCACAGTGAACAGCGCCGTCCAGCACGGCCTCGCGGCGTTCCTCGCCGAACCGTCCCGCTACGAAAGCCTTCCCGCATTCTTCACGGCCAAGCGCGACCTCCTCCGCGCGGCGCTCGCCGATGCGCCGTTCGATCTGCTCCCGTGCCGCGGAAGTTACTTCCAGCTCGCGGCCTACGGACGCATCAGCGACGAACCGGCGGCGGAGTTCGCACAGCGGCTGGTGCGTGAATTCGGCGTGGCGACGATTCCCCTTTCGGCGTTCTATCACGACGGCACCGATCATCGCGTGATCCGATTCTGCTTCGCCAAGCGCGACGAGACGATCGTCGCGGCCGCGGAGAGGCTGCGGCGCGTGAAGAGCGCCGGTTAGGCTGAAAGGCCGAATCGCATACAATGTTCGCGCGAGTACACTTCACTTCCATGCGCCGTCCGATTCTCTTCATCGTCCTGTCGTTCCTGCTGCTGGCCATGCAGCATGAAGGGCTGGTGCACCCGTTCGAGCACATGGGATTCAAGGCGCCGCGTCCGGGCACTGCCGAATTGTCGCTTCCCCATGCCGGCGGCGACTGCGCCGAGGACGCATTGCTGGCGGCGGGATCGCATGCCGTCCCAGGCAATCTTCCGGCGCTGCAATCCGCGTCACCGGTGGCCGAATGCGCGGGGCTCGCATTCCGTTCTCGCGCTGCCGACTTCCCCGCCTCCTTCTCGAGCCGCGCCCCGCCCGTCCTCCTCTGACGTCGTCGAACGTACCGCCGCAATGTCGCGGCGATTCCCGGTTTTTCTGTTGGCGACCCGAGGAGGTCAACCGTGCCCACCCCAATTCTGGCGCGCAGTGCTTTCGCACTTGCATTGTTCATCGCGGCCGATGTCCACGCCGCAACCGACGCCGATCTCGCGGAAATCCGCGATCAGATCCGGCAACTCAAGGAAAGTTATGAAGCGCGAATTCAAGCGCTCGAGCAACGTCTGAAGGACGCCGAAGCGAAGACCGCGGTGTCGGCGCCGGCCGCCTCGACCACCACCCCCGCACCGACGCCGCAGCCGACTCCGGCGGTCGCCGCGGCGCCGTCCGCACCTTCGGCCGGCTTGAGCGCGTTCAACCCCGCGATTTCCGCGGTGCTGCAGGGCGCCTACGCGAACCTTTCGCAGGACCCGAACAAATACGCGTTCGCGGGCTTTGTGCCGAGCGGCGACATCGCGCCGGCAAAACGCAGCTTCAGCCTCGCCGAATCGGAATTGAGCCTCTCCGCCAACGTCGACGACAAGGTCTACGGCAACCTGATTTTTTCGCTCTCGCCCGAAAACACCGTGGAAGTCGAGGAGGCCTATGGTCTGTTCACCGCCATACCTTATGGCATTGCGCCCAAGTTCGGCCGCTTCTTATCGTCCATCGGCTACCTCAACGACCAACATCAGCACGTCTGGGATTTCTACGACGCGCCGCTCGTCTACCAGGCGTTTCTCGGCGGCCAGTACCAGAACAACGGGTTGCAGGTAAAGTGGATCGCCCCGACGGACTTGTTCGTCGAACTCGGCGCCGAAATCGGCAGCGGCGAGAGTTTCCCCGGCAATTCGCGCAACAAGAACGGCGTCGGCGACGCCACCGCCTACGTGCATGCGGGCGGTGACGTCGGCGCGAGCAACAGTTGGCGCGCAGGGTTGTCGTATCTGCAGACTGCCGCGAAGGACCGCGACTACTCGCAGGTCGACCTGGCCGGCAACGACGCGCAACTTGCCTTTACCGGGCGTTCGAAGATCGCCATCGCCGATTTCGTCTGGAAATGGGCGCCCAACGGCAACGCGCAGGAGCGTAACTTTAAGCTGCAGAGCGAAGTTTTCTGGCGGCGCGAGAGCGGCAACCTGACGTACGACTCGGATGGCGCGCTGGGTCTCACACAGACCGGCGGCTACCGATCCGACCAGAACGGCTTTTACGTCCAGGGGGTCTATCAGTTCATGCCCAGTTGGCGCGTCGGCGCGCGCTACGACTGGCTCAATCCGGGCAGCGTGAACTACGGCGCGAACGCCGTCTACCTTGCGAACGGATCGTTCAATCCGCAGCGCACGGCGGTCATGCTCGACTGGACGCCGTCGGAATTCAGCCGCTTCCGCATCCAATACCAGCAGGCGAAGCTGCGGCCGGATGTCACCGACAACGAAATCTTCGTGCAATACATCCTGACGCTGGGCGCGCACGGCGCACACAATTTTTGAGGAATCGAGCGATGAAAACTTTATTGCAGTGGTGGTGTGCCATCGCCTTGCTTGCGCTGGCAAGCCCGGTGCTCGCCGTGCTCAACGTCTTCGCGACCGTGCCGGAATGGGGTGCTCTGACAGAGGAACTGGGCGGCGACAAGGTCAGCGTCTATGTCGCGACGAACGGGTTGCAGGACCCGCACCACGTCGAAGCGAAGCCCAGCCTGATCGCCCGCGCGCGCGGCGCGGACCTCGTCGTCGCGACCGGCGCCGAACTCGAGATCGGCTGGCTTCCGCTCGTCACGCTCCGGGCCGGCAATCCCAAAATACAGCCCGGGAAGCCGGGCTATTTTGAAGCCGCGTCCTACGTGACGATGCTGGAAAAGCCGACGCGTCTCGATCGCGCCGATGGCGACGTGCATCCGGGCGGCAATCCGCACATCCAGACCGATCCGCGCACGTTCGCGAAGGTCGCGCCGCAGCTCGCTGCGCGCCTCGCGCAACTCGACCCGGAGAACGCAGCGTACTACCAGGCGCGGGCCAAAGCGTTTGGCGAGCGCTGGAACGCAGCGATCGCGAAGTGGGAAAAGGAAGCGGCTCCGCTTCGCGGCACGCCTGTCATCGTTCAGCACAAGGCCTTCATCTATCTGTTCGATTGGCTGGGCATGAAGGAAGTCGCCGCGCTCGAGCCCAAGCCGGGTGTGGAGCCGACCACGGCGCACCTGTCGGAAGTCCTCGACACGCTCGCGCACGATCCGGTGAAGATGGTCGTTCGTGCGGCGTACCAAAGCGACCGCGCATCACAATGGATCGCCGAGCGCGCGAAAATCAACGTCGTCGTGCTGCCGTTCACCGTGGGCGGCGACGCCGAGGCGAAGGACCTGTACGGCCTGTTCGACGACACCGTCGCGAGGTTGCGCAAGGGGGCCCAATGAATCTGAATGCGGTCGACCTTTCGATTTTGGTGCCCGCAATGGTCGCCGGATTGTTGGTGACGGCCACTCACGTGCCGCTCGGCATGCAGGTCCTGGCGCGCGGCATCGTGTTCATCGATCTCGCCATCGCGCAGATCGCGGGCTGCGGCGTCCTGTTCGCGGACCAACTGGGGTTCGAGGCCGAGGGCGCCGCGGTGCAGATCGCCGCACTCGCCGCGGCGCTCGGCGGCGCATTGCTGCTCACGTGGACGGAGCGCGCGTTCGCCGACGTGCAGGAGGCGGTGATCGGCGTCGTGTTCATCCTCGCCGCAACGGGAAGCGTGCTGCTGCTCGCGAGCAACGTGCACGGCGGCGAGCATCTGCGCGATCTCCTCGTCGGCCAGATCCTCTGGGCGCAGCCGAGCCGGCTCGTCTGGGTGGGCATCGTTTACGCGGCGATCCTTGCGCTTTGGCTCGGCGCGGGCGCGAAGTTGGGACGCGTCGGCTTCTATGGGCTGTTCGCCGTCGCCGTCACGCTGTCGGTGCAGATGGTCGGCCTCTATCTCGTGTTCGCGACGCTGATCGTCCCGCCGCTCGCGACACGGCGCATGTTGCGCTGGCGGCTGACGGCTGCGTGGGCGGTCGGTGCCGCAGGTTATGCGCTTGGATTGCTGCTTTCGACGTCAGCCGATTTGCCCAGCGGGCCGATGATCGTCTGGGTGCTGGTCGCCGTCGCTGTCATCGCCGAGGCAATCCTGCGCCTGCGAGGTGGGCGGGCCCCGGTTGCGACCGAGCGATTGCGCACCTGATGGACATGGCAAACTGGCGTTGCCGCATCGCACAGGACTTTCCGGCGGAGCCACTCGCAAGGCCATGAAACGGGGAATCGCTTACGCCCTGCTGGCGGCGGGCCTGTTCGGCGCCAGCACGCCGCTCGCCAAAAGTCTGGTCGGCGAAATGCATCCGCTGCTGCTCGCCGGGTTGCTGTATCTGGGCTCGGGTTGCGGGCTTGGTCTCGTGCTCGGTGCGCGAAAACTGCTGGCACGTGGACCTTTGAACCTGGCGTGGCCCGTCGGATCAGATTGGGGTTGGCTCGGCGGCGCAATCGTCTGCGGCGGCATACTGGCTCCGCTGCTGCTGATGTACGGTCTCACGGCGACCGGGGCTGCGGCCGCATCGCTGCTGCTCAATCTCGAGGCGGTTCTCACTGCCCTCTTCGCGTGGTTCGTGTTCCGCGAAAATTTCGACCGCCGTATCGCGCTCGGCATGGCGCTCATCGTCGCCGGCGGCAGTGTGTTGTCCTGGGCGCCGGAGGCCGGACGCTTCGCAACAGGTTCGGCGTTCGTTGCTGCCGCTTGCCTCTTCTGGGCCATCGACAACAACCTGACGCGCAAAGTCGCGGCGAGCGATGCCGTCGTCATCGCCGGGCTGAAGGGACTGATCGCCGGCAGTGTCGCCGTCGCGTGTGCATTGGCATTCGGATACAAGTTGCCGCCCGTCGCGACGCTGACCGCCGCGGCGCTGGTGGGCTTCCTGGGCTACGGCGTCAGCCTTGTGCTGTTCGTCCTGGCACTGCGGCAGTTGGGCGCCGCGCGGACCGGCGCGTATTTCTCGGTCGCGCCATTCTTCGGCGCCGCCATCGCGATCGTGGTGCAGCACGATGCGGTCACGCCGCAACTTGCCGCGGCGGGCACATTGATGGCGCTCGGCGTCTGGCTGCACGTGACCGAACATCACGAGCACGAACACGTCCACGAGGCGACGGCTCACGAGCATCCGCATCGGCACGACGAGCACCATCGCCACGTCCATGCGTTCGCATGGGACGGAACGGAGCCGCATACGCATCCGCACGTCCACGACGCGATCGTCCATCGGCATCCGCACTTTCCGGATATTCACCACCGCCACCCGCATTGACGCTCGGTTGATTGTCAGCCGGCGGCAAGCGCGGCGAACAACGGCATATCGAACGCGCGCTCGACCAACCACACGCCGGCGATTGCGACGATGACGGCCGACCCGCCGGCCAGTACGACGCGGCGATAAGCCCACGTCGAGCGCAACGCAAAGGCCAACGGAAGAAACGCCGCAACGATGGCAAGTTGCCCCAGCTCGACGCCGATGTTGAAGCCGGCCAGCGACAGCGCAAGCGATCCCGTCGGCAGCCCCAGGTCCTGCAACGCTCCGGCGAAGCCGAAGCCGTGCAGCAACCCGAACGCAAAGGCGGCGATCCAGCGGCCGCGCGCGACAACGGGAAACACATTATTGAGCGCCGCCAGCACGACCGACAGCGCGATGGCCGATTCGACCCAACGCGAAGGCAGCGAGACGATGCCCAGCGCCGCGAGCGTCAACGTGATCGAGTGCGCGACGGTGAACGCGGTCACGATTCTCGCGACGTCCCAGAACGATCCCTTGAAGTCCGGCGCCGCCTGCCAGTTGCCGTCGCGGCGCACGAGAACCGCGGGCAACAGGAGCGACAGCAGGAACAGGATGTGGTCGAAGCCCAGCCAGATGTGCCAGACGCCCTCGTGCACATAGGCGGCAAACTGGGACAGCGGGCCGCCCGCCTCGCCGCCGACGATCTGCCTCGGCCGCTCGGCGCTCAACACGACGCTGTGGGATTGCCCACCTTCGACAAAGTTGAGCAGCCCGCGATGCTGCGGATCGAGGTCGAACAGCAGCGAGTACTCGACGGCCAGCGTCGGGCCCTCGTGCGGACAGCTCCCCACGAGGGTCAGAACGGCGTAGGCGCCATCCGTGTGCGAATCGACCTCGAGTCCGGTCACGCGCAGCGCGCACTTTTCGCCGCCGGAGGAGATAAGCAACCGATGCATCGCGAGTGCCGCGATCGAGTCACCCTTCGCGCGCACTTCGCCCCACGTGATTTCGCCGTCGCCATTCGCGTCGAGCCCCAACGCCAGGTCGAGGTCGCGCAACGCGATATCCCATCGTCCCGTCATGCCGGGGCCGTCGCGCGCGATCGTCAAATACGCGTCGCTGGGCTTGTGCGCCACGGCCGGGAACGCCATCAATACGGCCAGCAACATCATCGCGAGCCTTTTCATCGCGAAGCTCCTTCCGCGAGCGCAACCACCGCGACGTCTTCGATCCGCGTGGCCGCCATCCAGTCCGCGACCGTTTTTCGCGCGCCGGCGTCGCCGCTGGCGCGCGCCGCGGCGGCGAGAATGCGCAAATCCGCCGCTTCGCGCTGGACCTTCCAGTTGTCTTTTGCCAAGGCCAGCGCCGCGGGCGCGTCGTTTTCGATTTCCAGGCGGAAGCGCGCTTCTTCGCGCCGATGCAGCGTGTCGCCGCGCTGTTTCGCCGCTGCGAACCGGTCGGCAAGTTCCTGGCGGTGGGCGGCAAAGTCGGACCGGCGTTCTGGAACGGCTTGCTCGGCGAGAGCGAGCCGCAGCAGCAGCGCGTCGTTTTTCGTCCGGGTCGCAAGCATTGCCGCCACTTCGCGCGCTCGTCCTTGGTCGAGAAGAAAATCAGCGTAGGCGCCCTGCAGGTACGCGTCGCCGGAATCGAGCGCAAGTGCTTCCCGGAAATTGCGGTCCGCTGCCAGCACGTCGCCGCGGCGCGACGCGATTTCCGCCGACAGTGTCAACGCCCAGACCCGGACTTCTGGCGATTCACCGGGTCGCGCCAGTGCCTGCGTCAACGCGCGGTATGCGCCCGCCGCGTCGCCGTTCACGCTCGACGCGCCCGCGAGACACGCGGTCGTGACGAGGCCGGACGCCAAACGAAACAGCTTTGCGCAATCGCGTTGCGCGTCCGCATACCGCCCCTGGACCGTGAAAATCGTGGCGCGCGTCAGCAACGCCTGTCCATCCGCGGGCCGTACCGAGAGCAACCGGTCGAGGTCGGCCAGCGCGCCGGGAAAATCGTGCTGGCTTTGTTTCAGCGTTGCGCGCAGCAGCATCGCCTGCGCGGGTGGATCGACTGCCGTCCACCAAGGGGACAGCGCCGCCTGCGCCTGTCCCAGGAAACGCGGATCGCCGGTTGCGCGCGCCGCTTCGATCGAACGCCGTGCAACGCGCGCCGCGTTGTCGAGATCGCCGGGGTTCGCTGCGAGCGCCGCGCGCATGCGCTTCAATTCCGCGAGCGAAGGGTCGGACTTTTCCGGCAGCCGCTCGAGCACGATCGCATCGTCGTTTGGCGTGAAGGGCTTGGCGACAGCGACGCCCACCGTGGCCAGCACAGCCAGCAGAACGATTCCGGACGCGCGCATCAGCCGTTGCATCGTCGAATTCCTTGGCGCAGCCTCGTTGGCGAAAAGCGGCCCGGGAACAAAGCCCCCGGGCCGCATCGATGCCGCTATTTCCCGGTGCGCTTTGCGATCGCGTTGTCGTCGTTGGGAGAACCCTTCAACGGCGCGCGAAGATACGGAAACTCGTTCGCGAAAAACGCCGAGCTGATGAATGCGCCGTCCGTGTACTTGAGCGAACCCGCCGCGGCGTCGGACGGCTTGCATCCGCCGATGTTCAACGTGCACAGGACGCCCATCGCGACCCGCAGCTCGATGTCGACAACGTCGTCGCCGGGCCTGCGGCCATTCGGGAACCCGGCGTTGTCGCCGCCGATGACACCCAGCCGGTTTTGCGACGGACCGGCCGTGGGAGCAATCGCGGTGTTGAGGCGCAACTGTTCCGAGACGACAACGTTCGCTGGCTGGTTGAGCCCGCTCACACCGGTGAGGAAGGCGGCGACGAGGTCGGTGCGCGGGAAGTTCGTCGGCGCCTTGACGCCTGCGCCCCCGAACAAGATTTCGAGCAGCGCCGGCAGCGTCGGATTGGTGACGTAGTCAGCGAATTGCCCGTCGTTCTTCGGCTCGCTGGCGTTGAACTTGTTCTTGTCCTTGAGCCCGATCACGATTTCGTTGACCAGCGGTGCGCCCAGCCGCGATACCTGAATATAGGGGCCGAACTGCGTGGTCGGGTCGAGGCCGCTGGCCGGCGCACTGGTCAACGCGCGGTTCAACGGCACGTTCGACGTCGTCCAGGCGCCGATGATCCCGCCCTTGCCTTCGGTCAGGCAGGCCACCGGCAATTCGAGGATCAGCGAGGTGACGTTGGCGTCGGCAAGCGAGTCGACCGTCGCGAATTCCGCGAGCGGATTCAATTCGACCGCCGGGTACTTGATGTTGACCAAGTCGAACGTCTCACCCAGGTTGACGACAAAAGGATCCTTGCGCTGGCCGACGAAGACGCGGCCGGTGCCGGCGCAACCCGGAACGGAGATGTCCCAGATGTGCTGGTTCGCGTAGGCGATGTAGTTCGAGATCGTCTTGTCGCCGATGTAGTCGACCGGCTTGTCGAACGTCGTGCCGCCCTTCGTGACGTTGACGACCGGCTGTGACGGGCCTGTGCGGCGTGGTCCGCGGATCACGTTCAACGTATATTTCTCGTGGACGTTGAGCGCGCTGGAGTTGGGCGCGTTCACGTCACCCGAGCCGTTTTGCGCGAGCGGGATCGACACCTTCTTGCCGCCGACCGTAAGCTGGTTGTCGTCGAGCGTGTTCTGGAACCTGAACTGGAAGGTGAGGTTCTCGACTGCACCGCCGTCGTTTGTGACGTGGATTTCGTACAGAGCATTGGGGTCGAGCTTGAAATAATTCGGGCCGCCGTACGGATCCTGCAGCGGCAGGTAGTTCGCGACCAGCGTCACGTAACCGGCGCGGCCGGCCTCGTAACTCATGAACATGTAGAAGTCGGTCGCGTCGAGTTGCGGCTGGCCGGCAATGAACGGCGCTTCGCGGTGGCTCGATGCCATCGCAGGATCCGTCCACGGCGCAGCCAGTGCGGCGCCAATCAACAGCGGCAACAACGCCCGCCGGAACGCCGGGCGAATCGTCTTTGCGGTAAACATGGGGACACCTCCCAGTGCATTGGTCAAGGAATCGCGCGCCGTTCGAATGCCGTCGCGCCTGCGGCCGCTCAAAGGTCATCCCGCTTTTCACGGCGGATGCAGCAGCCCTTCCCCGCTATACGGGACGAAGGGCGCGGCGGATGCAGCCCCGTTAAGAAGTCTTTAAGGGCCGGCCGGTAGAATCGGCCTCGTTGCGCACCGCACAAGGGCCCCATGAGAATCCTCGTGGTCGAAGACGACCCCATGATCGGCAAGACCCTCCACACCGCGCTGCAGCAGGTGGGCTACACGGTCGACTGGGTGCAGGATGGGCAAGCCGCCAAGGTCGCGCTGGACACGGCCGACGGCGCCTATGCGCTGGTCCTGCTCGATCTCGGCCTCCCGAAAAAATCCGGGCTCGAGTTGCTGCGCGAGGTCCGGCGCGCGGGAAACCGGGTGCGCGTGCTGGTCGTGACGGCGCGCGACGCCGTCGCCGACCGCGTGGCCGGCCTCGATGCAGGCGCCGACGACTATCTCGTCAAGCCATTTTCCCTGGATGAACTCGCCGCACGAATGCGCGCGCTGCTGCGCCGCGACATCGCTCGCGAGGACAATGTCCTGCGCAACGCCGACCTGGCGCTCGATCCCGGTTCGCGCACCGTGACCCACCGCGGCGTCGCCGTGGATGTTTCGGCGCGCGAGTTCGCCTTGCTGGCCGCACTGCTGGAACGCCCCGGATCGGCGCTTTCGAAAGCGCAGCTCGAGGAGCGGCTCTACGGCTGGGGCGAGGAAGTGGAAAGCAATACAGTCGAAGTGCACGTCCACAACCTGCGCAAGAAGCTCGGCGCCGACGCGATCCGGACGATCCGCGGCGTCGGCTATCTGGTGGCCAAGGCGTGAGGTCCAAATGAGGTCGATACGCCGGACGCTGCTGGTCTGGCTGCTCTTGGGTCTTGCCGCCGTTGCGGTGCTGGCGACGGTGGCAACCTATTTCGACACCAAGCGCGAAATCGGCGAGCTCTTCGACCTGCAGTTGAAGCAGCTCGCCTACTCGACGCGCATCGACGACTTGCTCCGCGGCCGGCAACCGAACCTTTCGGGGCCCGGCGCGGACCGCGCGGCCGGCGTGGCCGAGATCGTCACGCAGATCTGGGATCACGACGGCGTGCTCGTCTACTACTCGCGCCCCGGATCGGGCCTGCCCGTGCCTGCGACCGAGGGCTACAGCAACGTCGTGCAGGACGGCCACGCGTGGCGCGTCTACACGCACGTCGAGGGCAACCACGCGCTGCAGGTCGCCCACGCGCTGGACGAGCGCCGCGAGATCGCCGCGCAATCCGCACTGCGCACGCTGCTGCCGCTGGCGGCGCTGATCCCTTTCCTGGGCGTTCTCATCTGGGTTGCGGTCGGGCGCGGATTGCTCCCGCTCGAGACCATGTCGCGCGCGGTCGCCAAGCGGCAGCCCGACGCGATGGCGCCGCTGGCGGAGAAAGGATTGCCCGAGGAATTGCGCCCGCTGGCCGGCAGCTTGAACGCGCTGCTGGCGCGGCTCGACGAAGCGCTGAGCGCACAGCGTCGCTTCGTCGCCGACGCCGCGCACGAACTGCGCACGCCCCTTGCGGCGCTGAAACTCCAGGTCGAGCTGGTCGAGCGCGCGCCGGATTCGGCGGCGCGCTCCGCGGCGCTGGCCGAGCTCGAAGACGGTGTGGACCGGGCGTCGCATCTGGTCGAGCAATTGCTGGCGATGGCGCGCCTCGAGCCCGAAGCGCTGGCCAGGAATTTCGGCGACTGCGATCTCGTCGCGCTGGCCAAGGAGAGCATCGTCGCCCGCACGGTGCTCGCCGCAGGCAAAAGAATTGACCTGGGGCTCGCGCGCGCGGCCCCGGTGCGCGTTCGCGGCGACGCGGCGAGCCTGTCGATGCTGCTCGCCAACCTGCTCGACAACGCGTTGCGCTACACGCCGGAAGGCGGACGCATCGACGTTGCCGTCGACGGCGACGCGGGCCGGGCGGTACTGACGGTCGCGGACACCGGCCCCGGCATTCCGGTCGCCGAGCGCGAAAGGGTGTTCGACCGGTTTTATCGCGGGGCAACTTCCGGTGGCCCCGCCGGTCAAACCGGCAGCGGCTTGGGGCTCTCGATCGTCCGGCGGATTGCCGAGGCGCACGGTGCCACAGTCACTTTAGGCGATGCGCCCGATGGACACGGACTCGTCGCGCGCGTGAATTTTCCGGCGGCGTCTTAAGCGTGATTTAAGGCAACGTCCCTACATTGCATCTGGCGGGCCGGAGGATGCGGCCCCTTCCACACAAGGAGAGCACGATGCAATTGAAGAAATTGAGTTACGCATTGATCGCGGCGGGTCTCGGAGCCGGCTTGGCGACCGGTTACGCGCACTTCGACACGCAGGCCGTAGCAACCGCCCAGGCCGCGGCGCCCGCGGCAATGACGGCGCCCGCCTTGGCGCCGACGGCTGCGGCGAATCTCCCCGACTTCACGGTGCTGGTCGATCGCGCGAGCCCGTCGGTCGTCAACATCAGCACGGTGCAGACTGCAAAGCGCGGGGCCCCCGGCATCGAAGACTTAGACGAGGACAGCCCCTATTACGAGTTCTTCAAGCGCTTCGGAATTCCTGTTCCGAACGGCCCGGGCAACGGCCCGCAACCGGAACTGCGGGGCCTGGGGTCGGGCTTCATCGTGAGCCCGGACGGCTACATCGTGACCAACGCGCACGTTGTCGACGGCGCCAGCGAAGTGACCGTCAAGCTGACCGACCGCCGCGAGTTCACGGCCAAGGTGATCGGCGCCGACAAGCGCACCGACATCGCGCTGATCAAGATCGACGCGAAGAATCTGCAGGCACTGGACATCAATGCCAAGCCGGCGATCAAGCGCGGCGAATGGGTCGTCGCGATCGGCTCGCCGTTCGGTTTCGAAAGCAGCGTCTCGGCGGGCATCATCAGCGGCGTGCATCGCGCACTTCCGAACGGCCAGATGGTGCCGTTCATCCAGACCGACGTTGCGGTGAATCCCGGCAATTCCGGAGGCCCGCTGCTCAATGCGGCCGGCCAGGTCGTCGGCGTGAACTCGCAGATCTACAGCCGCTCGGGTGGCTACATGGGCCTGTCGTTCGCGATTCCCGCGGACATCGCCGCGAAAGTGGCCGACCAATTGAAAACCACGGGCAAGGTGCAGCACGGCCGTCTCGGCGTCGGCATCCAGGGCATGGACCAGTCGCTCGCGCAAAGCTTCGGCTTGCCGGATTCAAGCGGCGCGCTGATCGGCACCATCGAGAAAGACAGCCCGGCCGAAAAGGCGGGAATGAAGGCCGGCGACGTGATCCGTTCGATCGATGGCGTGGCAATGGTCGACAGCACCGACGTCACCAGCCGGGTCGGCAATGCGGCGCCGGGAACGAAGCTCGCGATCGAAGTGTGGCGTGACAAGAAGCCCGTGACGGTGACGGCAACGGTGGGCACGCTGGATGACACCAAGGTCGCCAAGGCCGACATGGACAAGGGCGAGCCCAAGGGCAAGCTCGGCGTGGCCGTGCGTCCGCTGACGCCCGAGGAACAGAAGGCGGGCGGCAAGAAAGGGCTCGTGGTCGAGCAAGCCGGCGGTGCGGCAGCGCGGGCCGGCGTGCAACCGGGCGATCTCATTGTCGGAGTGGGATCGACCAAGGTCACGACGATCGACGAGCTGAAGACACAGGTCGACAAGGCGGGCAAGACCGTCGCGCTGCTCATCGAGCGCGAAGGCCGCCAGATCTACGTTCCGGTCAGGATCTCGTAAGCGATCGCACGCCGACAGCAAGGCAGTGATCGGACGGCCGCGGGGGCAACCTCGCGGCCTTTTTTCATTGCGGACTGAGTGCTATTGGCCGCTTCGGCCAAAACCGGTCACTCACTTTAGTATAATTTTGGCGCGTTCCAAGGGGAGGATCGCGTGGATCCAGCGTAAGGTGCTCGTTGCGATTGGCGCCGTCGCAGCCACAATTCCAATTATCGCCCTCCAGCAGGCGCCGGTCAGTCGCCAGTCTCGCGTGCCCCGGGTAGGTCACGTTAGAGAGCAACCGCAACATCAAAGGGAGGGTCAATGAGAACGTGGTTTACTGCTGTGGTAGTTGGATTCTTAGCTGCAGGGTGCGCGAGTAACGCTTCCACGCCTAGTCAGGGAGAACGACAGGCACTGGCCCCAACCGGCAAGCTCCGCGTGGCGCTCTATACCGGGGCGCCCGCGTCCATCGTTCAGGGCGCTACGCTGGACGAATCGAAAGGGGTGGGATTCGACTTAGGTAAAGAGCTTGCCCGACGTATTGGGGTTCCATTCGAGCCCGTGGTGTACCCGTCGCCAGGAGCCATCATGGTCGGCCTGAAGTCAGGCGAATGGGATCTCGCTTTTTTTGGGCCAACCCCGGAGCGTGACAGTGTCTTGAACTTCACTGAACCTCTGCTCGTCATCGAGCACGGCTACCTCGTTCCCGCTGGTTCTCCGATTTCGACCATCGACGCTGTTGATCGACCAGGGATTCGCATCGGTGCGCCACAAGGCGGGTCCGTGAACGCATTTCTCAAGCGCGCACTGAAGAATGCCACGGTGGTCGCGAGTCCGAGTGTTCCCGCCGGTGAAGAAATGCTGAAGTCCGGAAAGGTGGATGCCTTCGCCGCCAACAAGGCCAACCTGTACGGGTTGGCGGATAAGATGCCCGGCTCTCGGGTTCTTGATGGTCGGATTGGTGTGGATGAAGTTGCCATAGCACTCCCGAAAGGCCGGGAGAGCGGAATGGCCTATGTGCGAGAGTACGCTGAGGATGTAAAAGCCGAAGGACTTGTCAAAGCAGCGATTCAAAGAGCAGGACTGCGCGGCGCGGCTGACAAGTGATATCGACAACGCTCTCTAACCCGCCGATCACACCGACCCTCACCAGCGGCACCTCCTGCCGTCGGCTCGGGCCGGGTATCGGCAACGTAAACGCCTG
>Ga0070708_100000505_pt1 | contig 29362 bp, 23 predicted proteins | sample KBSK5503metaG_FD_65469 | JGI IMG/M metagenome (GOLD analysis project Ga0070708, IMG submission 65469) | Corn, switchgrass and miscanthus rhizosphere microbial communities from Kellogg Biological Station, Michigan, USA - KBS K5-50-3 metaG | ecosystem: Host-associated > Plants > Roots >... | reverse complement strand
TATGTCCTCTACGTGGGCAATCTCCTGCCGCACAAGAACCTGCCGCGCCTCATCGAGGCCGTCGCCCGCGTCGCCCGTCAGTTTCCCGTGCGACTCGTCATCGCCGGCAGGGGGACGCCGGGGCGACTCGCCGAGCTCAGGAGGCTCGCCGAGAACGCCGGGAGCCTGCTGGAGCTGATGCCGTACGTGTCGCAGCGGGCGCTGCCAGCTCTCTACCGGGGCGCCAGCCTAGTCGCGATGCCGTCGCTCGCCGAGGGGTTCGGCCTGCCTCCGCTCGAGGCGATGGCCTGCGGCACGCCCGTTGTCGTCGGCAACACGTCCGCGATGCCGGAGGTCGTGGGCGACGCGGGATTGCTCATCGATCCCGAGGACACGAGCGCCATCTCGGATGCCATCCTGCGTCTCCTCACTCAGGAGCCGTTGCGCAAGGACTTGATCGCGCGTGGTCTCGCCAGGGCCGCAGCGTTCTCCTGGGAGCGCACCGCGCGCCAGGTGCTGGCCGTCCTGGACGAGGTGGCTGCCTCGTGAATCCGTCGCTCCGACGGCACCAGCGGGACTGGGAAGACCTGGGTGATCTCGATCCGTGCTGGGCCATACTGGCCTTCCCGGAGCGCAGGTACGGACGCTGGGATCTCGACGAGTTCTTCCGCTCAGGCGAGCAGGAGATCGCGGGCCTAACGGTGGACATGCAGCGCCTCGGCTATCCGGCCCGGCGCGAGCGCGCCCTCGACTTCGGCTGTGGGGTCGGCCGGCTGACGCGCGCGCTCGCGACCCACTTCTGGCACTGCTACGGGCTCGACGTCGCGGCGCCCATGATCGCCGCCGCCAGGAAACTGAACGCGACCTACCCCAACTGCGAGTTCGTCCTCAACGACAATCCCGACCTCCGGATGTTCCCGGACGGCCACTTCGACCTGATCTACAGCGTGCTCGTCCTGCAGCACCTGCCCACCCGGGCCGCCATCGGCGCCCATCTCGCGGACTTTGCCCGGGTTCTCGCGCCGGGCGGGCTGCTCGTATGTCAGATCCCGAGCCATATTCCGCTCAGACGGCGGCTTCAGCTACGGCGGCGCCTCTACGGAGTCCTGAGAGGTCTCGGGGTCGCTCCCGGCGTCCTCTACCACCGCCTGGGCCTGTTCCCGATGCGAATGACCTCACTGGCCGAGCCACAGGTGCGGGCTCTGCTGACCGAAGCGGGCGGCCAGGTCCTCGAAGCTCGGGCGGACACGATGGCGTCGACCGCGATCGAAAGCCGAACATACTACGTCACAAAACCCGAAGGGCGCGCCAACGTAATGCCATCTGATGCTGTTTAAGGTGTATCCTTCTTCTTCCTCCCGACTATCGTCATTCTCTCGGAGTATCTGGTAGCTGCATCGCACAAGACGAGGGAATCCTGGCCGCAGGCGGCTCCCTCTCCATCGTGGATCGGCAAGGGTTGGGCCAGGCCGGTGGCCGTCGCCATGCCTACACCCGGGGTGCACTGACTTATACTAATTGATGATGCTTAGCGGCTACGGCCAGTTGCGTCGGGCAGCACGGGATATTCTGCCGAAGTTGCCCTTCTTCCGCGGAAGAGTCGTCCCGGTCGTCATTCCCGATCTCCCTGCGGTGAAGCTTGAGGCCAGTGCGAAAGCCGCCCTAAGTCCGACGGACTGTACCCTCTGTGGACCCGCCATGTCGGCAACCTCTCTCGAGCCGTCGCCTGTGGCACTCGATGCCCGGCTTCGCCTCGTGCGCTGCGACACGTGCGGGCATGTCCGCCTCTCCCACCGCCCGGGACACATCGAGATGACGCACTCATTCTCCCGCGACTACCTGGAAACCTGTGCGCTCGCGGAGTACGAGACTTGCGGTTCCCTCGCCCGGGTTGGGGGAAAACTCGTTCTCTTCCCGTTCGGGAACTATCGTTTCTTCCGACCGGTCCTGAATAGTGTCCGGCCTTTTCGGAGAAATGGAACAATTGTTGATTGCGGTTCTGGAGTGGGTTTTCTGGTCGACGCCCTCCAAAGGGACGGGTGGAGGGCTGTCGGCATCGAGATCTCGCCCGTGCTTGTCGCATGTGGCAAGACCTCATTCGGATTGGATCTTCGCGTGGCGAGCTTCGATTCCCTGGAGCGCTTCACGGATCTCGATGCTGTCACCCTTGTCGAGATCATCGAGCATCTCTTTGACCCCGTGGCGGTTTTGCGGCAGCTTCGCGGGTGGCTTCGTCCCGGTGGCGGCGTGTACATTACGACACCAAATTTCGACTGCGACGATCGCCGACGTGCTGGTATGGCTTGGGACGCGATCTGCGCTGATCACTATCAGTATTTCACCGCTACGACACTCACGCGTGCGCTAGAGATGACAGGGTTCCAGGTTCGCTGGCTCGCCGAGACGGGATCGCGCGGGCTCAACGAGCCAGGAGGACAGACGCTTCGATGCATCGCAGTTACCAAATAAGGTGCTCGCGAAGACCGCTTCCTCGGTGGCCAGCCTGCCAGCCAGTGCTGTTGAAGAGCACCTGAGATCTCCTTCCGCTGCGCTCTTCATTCTGATGACGGTCGCAGCGTATGGTGGGTTCGTCGGCATCTCCGTGACTCACGCTCTTTCCTCCGGGGAGATGAACACCTACGGAGGCCACGCTTATACCGTAGATACGCCAACATCCGACCGTCTGTGGCCGCTCCATTCCGATTCCGACGCGCCGGACCGAACCGGTGCTTCATCGGCGCGGATCCTCGAGGACGGCGCCAAGTTAGGCCCGGTGCATTCCATACACGCCCGCATTGTCGAAGTGGGTGCAGGCGCCTGCTCGCACTGCGACGACGCGGTCCACTTCTCCGCTTCAGACACAAGGCCTACGTCTTGGCCGTGACAGGCTATCTCCCGATGGCGACGTTTGCCTGGATCGCCGCGGTCGCCGTGAGAGGGCTGCTCCTGGTTCGGCAGATCACTCGCGAGCGGTTCCGCTCTGACAACATTGACACCCCCTTAAAAGGTCTCTGATCACGCCTCGGCTTGCTATAATCGCGGCGCACATGGTAATTTGCTTCTCCGCCGCTCGGGCCCAGGGTCGTCAGCGCCCCCCTCAGAGGTGCGAGTTCGTCAATACTCTCACTCGCTATCCCGCTTCTGTTCCTCTGCCAGCTGCAACCGGACTGTGACTGTGACGATGGGTGACCCAAACAATAGCCAGGCCACGGACTTGAGCGCTCCAATCGTCGACCGCCTCCTCGATGAGATCTGTCCGAAGACCGTTCTGGATCTCGCCAGCCGCCTACCAGTGGCTCAAGCCCTCCGCTCCCGCGGTGTCGACGTGCTTCGCGTCGAGGGTCTCGACCTCAGATCTCTGGAGTCCGACTTCGACCGCAAGTACGATCTGATCATCAGTCTTGGCGCTGTCGACCACTTGAGCGATGAAGAGCGCGCAACCCTCGTCGCTCGAACCTGCGCGAGTGCGCGGGACGTGATCCTTTCCGTCGAGGCTTGCCGTTCTCGATGGGTTGAGCTCTTTACACAGCATGGCTTCTTTCTCGACATCGACTACGACGCCACATTCATCGCTCCGTTCGCGATCCGCCTCCGCGCTATCGATTCGCGCACGTCCGGAACCACGCCCGACCAACTCGATCGTGCCCAAGAGGAGGCAGACCACCTCCGTCGCGTTGTGGAGGAGAAAGACCAGCTCATTCTCGACCTCAGCTTCCGCCTGTTGACAATCCAACGCAGCGTTACGTGGAAGGCAAGCACGCGGCTGAGATCCGTCCTTCGACGATTGCTCCGCGCCGAGAGCCAGAGCACTCCCGTCTACTGGCTGCTCCGCCGCATTCTGCAGGTCGTGGCCGAGGAAGGAGTCGTCTCCCTCCTCCAACGCACTCGTCACAAGATCCTGCTTGCCATGGCTGGTCATGGCGTCCGTCTGCGGGCGCGTGGAAAGGCCACAGAACACGATCTGAATCTTCAGTACGAACTCTGGCTTCAATTGCACCGCCTGACAGATTTGGACCTCGAAAGGATGCGACGGGCGGCCAATGATCTCCCGTATCAGCCGCTGATAAGCATCCTTACTCCGGTCTATGAGATAGACGAAGCCCTGCTCCGAAGAGCCATCGAGTCGGTGCGCATCCAGCCGTACGAGAAATGGCAGCTGTGTCTCGTCAATGACGGCTCGCGGAAGCCGCATGTCAAGGCTGTGCTCGACGAATACACGGCCCTGGATCCACGGATCAAGGTCGAGCATCTTCCCGCCAACCAAGGGATTGTCGAAGCCTCTACCTGCTCGCTCCAAATGGCCGATGGTGAGTTCGTGGGCCTTCTCGACCACGACGACGAATTGTCGCCGGATGCGCTATTCGAGGTCGTGAAGCTACTGAATCAGAACCGGAGCCTCGATCTCGTTTACTCGGACGAAGACAAGATCGAACCGGAGGGTCACCGCCTCGAGCCTTTCTTCAAGCCAGATTGGAGCCCTGATCTTCTTCTCTCAATGAACTACATCACGCACTTCGCGGTTTTTCGCCGCAGCCTTCTCACGGAAGTCGGGGGGTTCCGACGAGGCTACGACGGTAGCCAGGACTATGACCTGCTTCTTCGATTTACCGAGCGTACCAACCGGATCGCACGCATACCTAAAATTCTTTATCACTGGCGAAAGATTGGCGGCTCCGTGGCTCTATCTCCTCACCCCAAGTCGTACGCCCACGAGGCAGGTCGGCGCGCTCTCGAAGAAGCCCTGCGACGAAGGGGATGTGAAGGATCCGTGGACTGGACCGATCTCGGACGTTATCGGATCCGCTACAAGCTGCGAGGCGCCCCACTAGTGTCGATCATCATCCCAACCCGTGACGCGTGGCACTTACTCAAGCAGTGCCTCGAGAGCATCGAGCAGAAGACTCACTACAAGCGGTACGAGGTGATCGTCCTCGACAACGAGAGCCGCGACGACACGACCTTGAGGTACCTAGAGGCCATTGCCCTCAAACATCGAGTATATCGGGTTCCAGGCCCCTTCAATTTCTCGGCAATCAACAATTTCGGTGTCAGCAAGGCAAGCGGTGACGTCCTCCTCTTCCTCAACAATGACGTCCAAGTGTTAGAGGCGGGCTGGCTTACCGCGATGCTGGAGGAGGCTCAGCGAGCGGAGGTCGGCGCGGTCGGCGCCAAGTTGCTGTATCCGGACAGGCGCATTCAGCATGCCGGGATCGTGCTGGGCATTCTCGGGGGAACCGGCCACGCCTTCAGATTCCAGCGGCCCGACGAACCTGGCTATCACAACTTCTCCGACGTCATCCGGAATTGCAGCGCCGTAACCGCGGCTTGCCTAATGATCCGCCGTCGAGTGTTCGAGGAGGTCGGCGGATTCGATCAACGATTCAAGGTGGCATACAACGACGTAGATCTCTGTCTCCGGTTACGGCAGCGCGGCTTTCTCATCGTCTACACACCGTTCGCGGTGCTCTATCACCACGAATCGGCAACAAGGGGGACGCTCCAGCCTCCAGAGGAAGAGACTCTGTACTGGAGGTCCTGGGGCGAGATGGTCAGCGCTGGAGATCCTTACTATAATCCCAATCTGACGCGCACTCGCGAAGATTGGACCCTGGACTTGGACCAGCACCGCACCTGAATAAATCCGTTGAGCATAGCCCCGGAAAGGGCATTGGATTCGAACGGACATTGCCGACTCTGAACAAGTTCGCATCGATCCTCGGGGTATCCCTCTACCTCACCGTCGTGGGGTGCTTTCTGGTCCTTACCCGGCGGATACGTGTCAGTCCGAGCAAGTTCGCGCGTGCGGTTGCGCACAGGGTTCTGGCCTCGTTCCGTCAGCCCTTCAGCGCCGAACTCACCGAAGTGGTCCACGACAAGGGGCATTGCTATATGGCCCCTTTGGGCAGAAGGGTCATTTCGGATCTGGACGGGCGGTCACGGCTGAGACTTTTCGAGGACGGACAAGAACTGCCCCATCCTCACTCCGTGCATGATGACATCCGGAACCTAGGAGCGGGCCGCTACTCTCACTGGGGTGATGCCCTCTTCTTCTCATCTTCCGACAATACGGATTCTTCAGCGAACGGCCGGCGCTACAGTGTCAGAGAGGTCTAGATAGGGATGCCGCGCGAGCTCCGATCATCTCTCTTGAGCGTTTTGGCCTGCCCAACGTGCAAGGCGTCGTTGACGCGTCACGGGGAGACTCTCGCCTGCCCGAGCGGATCTCATGAGTTCCCGATCGTGCGAGGTATTCCTCGTTTCGTGGAGAGCGACAAGTACGTCGGTTCCTTCAGCTTTGAATGGAATACTCACAAGACGACTCAGCTCGACACGTTTCGGCAGGACGGCTCGTCGGAAGACATCTTCAGCAAGAAGACCGGTTTCAAACCGGAAGATCTCCGCGGCAAGCTGGTGCTCGATGCAGGAATCGGCGCAGGACGATTCACCGACATCATGGCGCGATGGGGAGCCAACGTGATCGGCATCGACCTGAGCTACGCCGTCGAGGCCGCCCAGGAGAACTTCCGCTCCCGAGAAAATGTCCTCGTCGCACAGGCCGACATCGCTCATCTCCCATTCAAGCCTGAGACATTCGATGCCATCGTCTCGATCGGCGTCCTGCATCACACGCCGGACACCAAAAAGTACTTTCAGGCTCTGGTTCCCTACGTGCGCCGCGGCGGAACTATTGCGATTTGGGTGTACCCGGCGGAAGGGGACTTCGTCACGCGCAAGCAGTGGATTCCGTTCACCTCCCGGATCCCGGACCGCATGTTCTATGAATGGTGCCGCTGGTTCGTGCTGTTTGCCCACCGGCGACCCAATAGCCTGCCCGTCCGATGCATCGGGCGCGTCTTTCCGTTCAGTCGTCAAGGACTCGGGCTGGAGAACGACATCCTGGATACGTTCGATGGCTACTCTCCACGATTCCATGGGATCCATACGCCCGAGGAGGTGGCGGCCTGGTTCGACGAGGCCGGCCTCGTCGATGTCCGCATACCGGGCCCGTGGAACACGTCGATGCGGGGTGTCCGTCCATGACGGGCCAATCACCGTCTCCTTGGGCGAGTATCCAAGGCGCTACGAAACCCGCCGATTCAGATGGCCCGACGCCTCGTGTCGTCGTGTTCGTGGCAGGCGCACGAGCTCGGGTAGAGGCGGCCATCTGCGAGGCGCGCAAGGTCTATGGTGGCCGTCACCTCATCTGCATCTGCGAACCGGAACATCGGGCATGGCTCACGGAGAGCCCCGGTGAAACAGTCCTCACCGTGGAGCAGCCATTCAACCCCTTTGGCCGCAGAGCCGCTGCGCTCCTCAAGGGCCTGAACCCTTGGCCGGTCGAGGCTTGCGTGATCGTCGTCGCAGATATCGGACTAGAGAGTCTCAGGTTTCGCCTCTTTGCCCTTCGAGTTAGAACTTCGCGTTTCGTCTTCCTCCCCGTCGGAATCTCTGGACAACCTGAGGCACTTGGCCGATCGTCGTTTGCGATCCACACTGCCGGAACCCCGTTCTTCAGGGTGCTGCGCAAGTGCCGGCCAAGGAAGGTCACGAGGGCTGTGGTAGTCAGATTTGTCGCGTGGCTCTCGCCCCTCGACCAGCCGCTCGCAGTCGGCCTCGCCCTGCTCGCCAGAGCCTTGACATGGTGGCGCCCACATCGCACCCACGAAGGCAAGGAGATCGTGCATATCATCCCCTCGGTTGGGATGGGGGGCGCCCAGAGACAGCTTCTGCTGCTACTCAAGAATCGTTCTCCCGCTTACAACCACCGGGTTGTGGTCATCTTCTCCGGCGATGCGTTCTTCGCCCCGGAGATGGAGGACGCCCGCGTGCCCATCTCCTATGTCCGATCAGAAGTCGTTCGCCACAGGTCGGAGCCGCCGCCGGGTCGCCAGCCGATGCTGGCCGCTTTCTGGTCAGTTCTCGCTCTCGCGGGGGATTCTTTCCCGGTCTGCCGCGAGATTGTCAAGCTCACATCCCACCTGCGCGCCCTCGACCCGCGGCCCGATATCGTGCACTGTTGGCTGCTCTTCGCTAACCTCGTCGGATCGATCGCCGCCCGCCTCGTCCGCGTGCCACTCGTGATGACGTCGATCCGAAATATCCAGTCACAGGTTGCCTACAACTACTATCACGATCCTCGGTGGCAGCGAGCACTCGAGCGCGCAACCGTACCCCTCGTAACTTCCATCATCGCCAACTCTGCTTCTGTGGCACTCGACTATCGAACGTTCGCCGCTGCCCCCACCGAGAAGGTCCTTACTATTCCCAACGGCGTCGAGGTGCAGGCCTTCCGTCCGCTCACCCCGGAGGAGCGAGAGGCATTGCGTCGAGACCTCGGACTGACACGCGGCGACCTGGTTGTCGGCACTGTTGCCCGCCTCGCCAAGGAAAAGGATTTCGAGACGTTCCTTCGAGCTGTCGGACTCGCGCGCCGCCGGCTACCGTCGCTCCGCGTGGTCATCGCTGGGGAGGGGCCACTCCGCGCCGAGCTCGAGGCGTTCGCCGCATCTCATGAGCTCACAGGCGTGGTCCAATTCCTTGGGGCACGCAAGGACGTCGCAGCCCTGATCCAATGTTACGATGCTTTCCTGCTCACCTCGATCATCGAGGGCATGCCGAACGCCGTCATGGAGAGCCAGTTGCTGGGCGTGCCGGTCATTGCGACAAAGGCGGGCGGTACGGTTGATCTCATTCGCGATGGAGAAACGGGACTGCTCGCGCCCATCGGTGATTGGCAGGCCGTCGCGACCGCCATATTTAGATTATTCACCGAGGACGGGCTGCGCGCCAGGATCTCTCGCGCTGGCCGCGACCAGATTCTCAACGGCTATACCGTCGAGCAGCTCGTGGCTCGGACAGAGGAAGTTTACCGAGCGTTGCTCAGCGGCAAGGACGGGCGTGAGGCGGCCTCATGTGCGGGATAGCCGGCATACTGACGAAGTCTCAATCCCCGGTGTCGCGAGATCTTCTGATCGCGATGCGAGATGCGATGACCCACCGTGGCCCCGACGACGCCGGTATCTGGCTCGACGGGCCCATCGGCCTCGCGCATCGCCGTCTATCCATCCTCGATCCCTCACCGGCAGGGCACCAGCCGATGTCCGACCCGTCCGGCGACGTGTGGATCGTCTACAACGGCGAGCTCTATAACTATCCGGCAATTCGCCGACTCTGCGAGGAGCGTGGCATCACCCTGAGGAGCCACAGCGACACGGAGACACTGCTGCATCTGTGGCGGTTCTTTGGGGAAAAGATGGTCGACCACATGCGGGGTATGTTTGCACTCGCGTTGTGGGATCGGCGTGAACGCATCCTCTTCCTGGCGCGCGATCGCTTCGGTCAGAAGCCACTCTACTATGCTGACCTTCCCGACCGGTTCCTGTTCGGCTCGGAGCTCAAAGCCTTTCGCGCCGATCCCGACTTCCCCCCAGCGCTCGACCAGCGGGCGCTCCGGGACTATTTCGCAGTAGGCTATATACCCGACCCCGCGTCAATCTACCGTGCCGCGCGTAAGCTACCGCCTGCTCACCATCTGCTCGTCCGCCAAGACACCGGGACCGTCGAAAAGGCCCATCAGTACTGGCGGTTCGAATTCCAGCCCGATTCCTCAATCTCAGCCGACGATTGGAAGGAGCGGCTCGAGCACAAGCTCACCGAAACCGTCGCCTGCCACATGATCAGCGATGTGCCGCTCGGCGCGTTCCTGTCGGGCGGGGTCGATAGTTCGACGGTAGTCGCCCTGATGGCGCGAGCGAGTTCGCAACCGGTCAAGACTTTCTCCATCGGATTCGAAGAGGAGGCCTACTCCGAGCTTCCCCACGCGCGCGCCGTCGCCAAGCACATCGGCACGGACCACACCGACCTCATCGTGAGACCGGACAAGTGTGCGCTGGTCGAGAAGCTCTTCACGTTCTACGACGAGCCGTTTGCCGACAGCTCTGCGCTGCCGACATTTCTCGTGAGCGAGCTGGCCCGGACCCAGGTGACAGTCTCCTTGTCTGGCGACGGAGGCGATGAAGTGTTCGGTGGCTACAACCGGTACATGGACACGCTCGATGAGATTGCCAAAACCTGGGCACCCGAATGGGCCCGGCGGACGATCTTCGCGCGTCTCGCGCCGCACTGGCCAAACCGCCTTCGAGGGCGGGGCCGACTCGAGCGAATCGCTACTGGCCGCCAGGACGGTAACTACGTCGAGCGGACACTGGGTCTGTTCGGCCGGGAGCTCGGACGGCGCTGCCTCCAACCAGACCCTGCCAACGGCTACGACCCTTTCCTGCGGTGGGAGCAGATCCTCGCAAGGGAAGATCTGCCCCTCACCCACCGGATGCAGATGAACGACATCGAGAGCTACCTTCCAGGTGACATTCTGGTGAAGGTAGACCGGGCCAGCATGGCCGTGAGCCTCGAGACGCGCGCACCCTTCCTCGACCATGAGCTCGCCGAGCTAGCCGCGCACATCCCGACCCAGCATCTCGTCGATCGGCGATCGGGGAAGAAGCTGCTAAAGCGCATTGCGCGACAGTTGGTTCCAGCTTCCGCGGTGGATCGGAAGAAAATGGGTTTTGGCATTCCGATCGACCTCTGGTTCCGCGCCGAGCTTCGGCCGATGCTCGAGGATCTCCTACTCGACAATCCTCGCACCGGGCATCTCTACCGTCCAGGCGCTGTGGCCTCCATCCTTGAGCAGCATTGGCGCGAGGAGTTGAACTGGTGCTACGTCATCTGGACCATGCTCGCCCTCGAATTCTTCTGGCGGAAGTGGCAACCCTCGTAGGCCGACACGCACTCGGCGTGAGCCCGGCCGTCCGCGGCGTCTGTTTTATCGCACCTGAGCTCGATCGTATCGGCGGCTATGAACTCGCGACCATCTCTCTCGTCGGCGCTCTCCGCGCCCGCGGCATGCGTGTGTGTGTCGTCACGACCACGACAAGCTCCCCTAGTATCGCCGCGCTCCCCGACGTCATCCGTATCGAGGCCAAGGGGCGGCGCAGGCTCATCCGTACCTTTCCCAAATTGCTCGCGATCCTCGCACGAGAGCGCTCGACATTCTCGGTCATTCACTGCCCGACGTTCGGGTACCTCAGCGGCCTTGCAGTGATCGCAGGCCGAGTCCTCCGGCGCCCGACCCTGCTGCGCGTGGCGACGGAGCATGATGTCAGGGAGTTCGCTGACTCGCGGCAATGGAAACCTCGCCTCTTCTTCGGACTCCTTCGCGCGGCTGCCGGCGTGATCGCGCCAAGTGACGCCATACGCGACGAGCTTCTGCGAGCCGGTTTCTCCAGCGAAAAGATACTGCCGCTGCCAAACGCCGTCGATGTGGAGCGGTTCCGACCGGCGATGCCGTCAGAGCGAGCCGAAATCAAGAGCCACCTTGGCATCGCCGCCGACACACCAGTCGTCGGCACTGTCGCACGTCTCATACCGCGGAAGGGTATCGATCTTCTCCTTCGCGCCTTCTCGACCGTGCTCCACGCCCACCACGCCCACTTGCTCGTGGTCGGCGACGGCCCGCTGGGCGGCGACCTCCGCGCTCTCGGACGTGAGCTTGGAATCGACCGCTCCGTCTCATGGCTCGGCCTGCAAGCGGACACCAGCACCTGGCTTCGAGCAATGGACGTGTTCGCCTTCCCCTCGCGCCTGGAGGGTAGCCCCAACGCCGTGCTCGAAGCGATGGCCACCGGTCTTCCCATCATCGCAACACACATCGGCGGGATTGTGGATCTCGTCGAGGAGAGTAGAGGAGGTCTCCTGGTCCCATCTGACGATGCCGACGCGCTCGCCACGGCACTCGGTCGCTTGTTCTGCGATGCCAGTCTCCGCGCCGGTCTCGGTTCCCGGGCCAGGACGCGAGCGGTTCAAGACTTCTCACTCTCAGCCAGCATTCCGCGGCTGATCGATCTCTATCTGACCCTTCAGAACGCATAGACCATCATGAGCCAAGAGGACAGCGCCTGCGTAGCCGGCGCAACAGCCCGAACAGACAAAGGCACCGTGCAAGCAGGCCATCCCCGCCCACCTGGCCCGCTCCGGCGCCCCCGCGCCGCCCGGCCCCGCCCCATCCGCGCCCGCCGCACTCACGTAGCCCCCAGCTTGGTCCTTCTCTCGTTGCTGCCCCTGCCACCCGGCGCCGCGGCGCCCCCCGGCCCCGCCGCCGCACCCCTCCGCCCGCCTCTTGACCGCGAGGCCGTGGCGGCGCAGGATGGCTCGGGTCAGAGGGCGATCGCCGGTGCTGACGCTCGCCTTCGCCCCGGTGAAGCGAGCAATTCCGGGTGTCAGGCTAGGGCCCGCCGGAGAAGCCGCATTTCGCCCACCCGGGTCGGGCGGCGAGGGAGCCGAGGGGGAGCGTTTCACGGATAGTTGGAGGTGCTGGGCAAGACGGACATACGGCTGCACGACGCGCTGGCGGACGATCCCAACCCTGACGTGAGCATTCATCGACGCGCTTCATGACCCGCGGAGTGTCGACGTGCTGAGCGGAACATTTCTGCCCTGCCCAAATTGCCTCAATGCGCTCGATCTGACTGGGCCGATCTACGTTCTGAAGGACGACCCTCTGAACGACGTCTATCTCTGCAACAGATGCGGCCTGATCTATAAGCCCGTTTTCAACCTCAACCCCAAGACGTCTAGCGCAACTCACTACCACGTCGCTTCATGGAGCGGCGCCCTCGCCGCTCACCGTGAGCGCTTGACAGAAATCGCAGCCGCTGCGATCGCGGGCGCAACTCTCAGACCCGACGACCTGGTCCTCGACGTCGGCGCCGGAATCGGCCTACTGCACGAAGTGCTGACCGCGTCGCTACCAGCGCTCGGCCGCTACGTGGCCGTCGAGCCTGTGCCCGACGTCGCAGTTCAGTTGAAGACGACCCATCCCGCCGCGATGGTGCTTAACGGAGAGTTCGACGATGTCACGCTGCCTCGGGCTTCATTCAAGGCCGTGTTCGTATGCGGGGTGGACTACCTCTTTCGAGACATCCGCGGAGCGTTCGCCAAGATTGGCGACTTGCTCACACCTGACGGGATCGTGCTGATCCAGCGCAACGTCTTCGTTGATCAACAGGGCTACGTCGGCCAGGAGATCACAGACCTCGACGTCCTGTTCTCCTCGAACGGCATTATGAGGAACTGGTTCCACTCGGAGCAGTACGTCGAGTTCGTCGACCAGTTCTTCACGATTCGTCGCGCCTGGAAGACTGTCCAGGTCTTCGAACGCCCGACCGGCGGCCAATTTACGAGCGACACGCTGAATCTCGTGTGCGACAAGCGAACAATGGGCGCCGGTCCTTCCCTGCGGCGGCCGACATCGTATGCTGACCGCAATATGCAGCACGTGCGGCGCCTGAGCGGCGCGCACGTCGCTTCACGAGACTGAGCGCTGCGGCGCCGGGCCGTACGGCCGAGGCGCCCTCGCACGACTCATTAGGAGCATGTCCGAGTAGTCGCCGGATCGCCTGCCTGTCGGTCTGCCTGAAGGCGGCCCCCACGAACGAAAGCTCAAACCGCCCCCACGAAGAAAAGCTCAAAGGCGGCCCCCGCGAAAGAGAGCTCACGGCGGCCCCCATGACGGGAGGATTGAGTTCTTCTGGCGACAGAACATCAGTCTCGTACGTGGCGTCCGCCTGGCGGACCAACAGGGAGCGCTCGCCGATTACTCGGACACGCCCCTGGAGAGAATGAGAGCTCGGTCTTCTGCCGACCTGGACGCTCCCCCTACGTACCGTTCACGGCCACGCCGGCTTGCGGTGCGGCGGATCGCTGACTCGATCGCCGACTCAGGATGCCGCGCAGCAGGTCGCAGACGTGATCGACGTCCGCGGACGACAGCGACGGGTAGAGCGGCTCGGAAATCGTCGAGTCGCCAATGCGCTCGGCATTGCGAAAGTCGCCGCGCCCCGAGCCGAGCGTCTCGCGGAAGCCCGTCAGCCCCTGAATCGGATCAATGTTCTTTTCGACGCCTCAGTTCGCGAGTTGCCTATTGGCACTCTGTTAGCTGGGTTTGCCGGACTTGGTCGCCATTTTGATCAAGCTCAGATGCCTCAAGCGGTTACGAGACTTTTTTTACCAGGCCTGCGAGCTTGCGCACTGCCTTAACTGGAAGAGAGTTTTCGTACTGAGCCAATTTAGTTTGTGCGGCTTGAAGCTCAGCTTGGGTAGTTTGCAGGGTTTGCTGACTTGTTTGGAGCTCAGCTTTTGTGGCTTGTAGTGCTTGCCTCTCATCGTAGCATCTCTTCAAGTAGTACCGGTGTCCTGTGCCATTCAATCTAGCCAGCGCTTCATTAGAAGCTAAAACAGTTTTCAAGCGCTCCAGGCAAGTTTGAGCGGCGCGTTGAGGACTGCAGTTTTCCTCCACAAATGCTCGTCCAAGAGCACCCATTCTTTCACGTTCGTCAGGGTCGAAAACAAGCCGGTTTAACTGAACATACACCTCCTCAGCTGTTCTCGCCTGGCACAAAGGTAATCCCTCGTGGATAATTTCTGGCCTGGAATTGCCAATCACTGGCCGCCCGGCAGCCATAGCGTCCGACCCAGCCAAACCCATAACGCTGTTGGCAAGTTGGTCAATGACAACGTCGCACCGGGCAAACTGTGACCAAACCTCGGTGAGAGACATCTCATCGGACCAAGTGACTTGATCAGTCAAACCTTCGTCGTCGATAAGTTGCTCCGTTTCGGCGACGTGCAGCCCCTTTCTAATCAACTGAATATCCAGGCGAACGCCAGTCCGACGATAAAACAACCCCAACCCTCGAATCATGATGTCTGATCCTTTGTAATCCAGGAGGGAGCGCCCGGGTTCGACGGGCAGCTTCCACGTTAGTCGGGTTGCGCAGAAGATACGTACGGGGTTGTTGTGTAGCGCTGGGGTCGGTTTGACAAACTCGAGTTCAGCTAAGCGGAGGAAGACGCGCTTTGCGTCGGACACGCCAAGCTCGTCCAACAGCGCGTCGCCGGTGGGCACCAGCCCCCGAGGCATGTAGGCGACCATAAGAGCTTCCCGAATGCCCTCACGCTGACGCTGAATAAACTCTCGCAATAGATTCAGATTCATCTGCCCTTCTGCCGACGCTTTATAGGCCGAGTCCCAATTGGAACTTCGCGCTTCGAGCGTCGCAAAACTGCCATAATACTCCAGGTCTGAGCCCGTCAGCAGAGCAATAGCCGGGCGGCGGACCAATGGCCAGATCGAAGGACCGGTATCATTCAACACCAAAGCGTCGCAGTCAGATAGCAGATCAAGTAGTGAGACCATCGATTGACTTAAGGTGATTACTTCCCACTCGCTGAGCTGCGAAGCATCCACAATCCAGTCAGGATAGCCCTCCTTGAATGCAGGATATCGACTCTCCGGGCGATGAAGTAATTCCTGACTGGTTACAACGACGCACACCTCATGGCCGAGGTCGCGAAGGGCCTCAGCTAGCATAAACGGAGAATTGTTGGTGTTGCCGAAAAAGCCAAATTTCATGGCCGATGCTCGACCTCCTCGTCCGGTTTCCGCCTAAATCTCTCTCGGCAGCCCGGGCAGACCAGGATCTCGAGTAGGCTATCCTTCGTCGAGTTGGCATTCCCGTTCTCCCATTCGTTGCCTTCAAGAGCGCTGATGCTCATCCGAGCAAAGCTGGCCGCCTACAGACCCTCAACAGTTCACGAAAGCCGTAATCTTAGATATCACAGTCCGGCCATGCGCAGAAATTTCAATGCCCTTAGGCTCCGGCCAATCTCAGACTCACGAGACTGTTGTCCTGACCCACTTCACCCCGACCACAACCCTAAACCCCTTCGTGTGGACGAAGACCGCCGACGGGATCTTGGCCAGTTTGGCCCGATTTTGTCATCGAATCTCTGGAAGTAGCTTGGTCCGGATTAGCGCGAGACGAGCCAAGTGTTGGGCCGCATGGTGATGATTGTCCCGACGTGCGCCGGATCCCCGTTCGGTGGCCCCAGCCGGCGCGGGGCCAGAAGCTGATGCTGGCGCATCAGCCGCAGGACGCGCTTGCCGCCGACGGCCACGCCGCGGTGGGCCAGCCGCGCCCGCACCTTCCGGTAGCCTTCGCCGTGGAACGGCGTCTCGCTCAGGACACGGGCGGATCGCGGCGACCAGGTCGGGGTCGCTCACCAAGGTCTTCGGCCCGCGCTTGCCAAGCACCGGCGCGGCCCCCAGGGGCGGGGCCGTCGCATAGACGCTCGAGCGCGCCGAACGCCACACCTGACAGATCATCGTGAGCGGATAGGGCCGGCTCGTACTCGGACTGCGCGCCGCTCTCATCGCCGGGATCTCTTCCACTCGTCCGCGAGCCTCGTTGTTCGATGAGGTGCTCGGCAAGCTCGAGCCGCATCATCAACTCTCCGATCTTCGCCCGGGTGAGGGTGAGCTCGCGCTCCTCTGGCTCGGCGCACGTCTTCTGGGCAGCGCGTGCAAACTGCCATTCATCGTTTGCGATGATTACACCCACGAAGGCGCCCTCTCCAAGCAGGCGCCGGTTCGCCTGTGTGTCGACAAGGCCTGCCGGGAGGGACTGGTGCGCGATCTCGGCGTGTATCAGTGGGGGACCTGGTTTGGGCAGTTGACATAGCTCCAGACGTTTGACGGCAGCCGCGCTCCGCGGCCCGGTCACCGCTATCCACCAAAAGGATCATCCCGCACCATGCTCCGCGCGATCACCATCGCCGTCGGAGGATAGCCAACATGAACGCCCTTCGGCGGCGGTCACCCCGTCCGTGGCCCCCGTCACCTTGACGTAACCTGTCAGACGCACGGCGACGGCACAGCGCACATTATCGGCCTCCTCGCGGGTCGGGCGAGCCGGCCCGGATGAGCGGCATGCCATTCCAGACGCACCGCCGCCGACACCTGCGGACCGGCCGGATCAGCGCCGATGGCGCCTCGCTGTGCAGGTACGACGGCGTCCGCCGCACCCCCGAGCCGATCGGATCAGGACGCGGCGGCGCCAGGCTCCGGGTGGGGCGGGGCCGGGCTCGTCCCTGAGGGGCCGAGCCCCACGTGCGCGAGGATCTTCGGGCTGGGCCTACCAGACCTACTGCCGGCTGTCGGGTCAGCTTGCGGTGCCCTACGAGGCGATCCTGCTGTCGCGATCTCGACGCTCTCGGTCAACTGTATCGGCCTCAGCGAGCAGCTGCATTATCTCCTCTTCGGCAGCCTCGGCGTCTCCAAGGAGCGATCATCCTTTTCCAGTTCCTCATCCTCAGCGTCCTCAGCGGGCTCGTGTGGCTCCGGCTCCGCACCCGCGCATCCTTGACCGACGTCGCGGGGGCGCGCTACGATCGAGCAGGAGGCCCGCACGTGATCGACATCGTCTACGACGGCCAGTGCGGTTTCTGCGTCCGCGCTCTCGGGCGTCTCCGCCGGATGGCCCGCCGGAACGTGTTCCGACTCCACGACGCCAATGACCGCGAGGTCGTCCTGGACCGCTTCCCGATGCTGGCCGGGGCGGACACCGACGAGGCCATGTTCGCCATCACCTCGCGAGGCGAGGTCTTCCGCGGCTTTTTCGCGTTCCGACGGATGCTGTGGGCGAGCCCATGGCTCTTTCCGTTCCTCGCGCCCTTCTACGCCCCGGGTGCCTCCCTCCTCGGCCCCCGGATCTACGCGTGGGTCGCGCGCCACCGGCGGAGTCTCGGCTGCGCGGCCGACGCGTGCGAGGTCCCGGCGCCGCCCCGCGCGCCCGGAAGCTGAGTGGACGCATTCCTCCACCCGACGCTCTCGTCGGCCACGCAGTCGCTCTTCCGGTGCGGCTACGGCATCCTCTTGCTACTGACCATCGCCCAGGCCGTGCCCCAGGCGCAGCGCTTCTTCGTGAGCGAGCGCTGGGGCGGCTATGCCCGGTCGGAGCGGCGTGTTGACCTTGTTCAGAACCGCTACCTGCTGCCGATAATCATCGCGCTCTGGGCCGCTTGCGCCGCGCTTCTGGTCGCCGGGCGCTGGACAGTGATGGCGAGTCTGGTCAACCTCCTCCTGTGCCGCTACTTCTTCATCGCCATGCGCTGGAAAGGCGTGCTGCGGGGCATGGGTGCGCCCGGCTTCATGACGTATTGGATGGCGGCCTGCGTCTTCTTCCTCGAGTACGGCGCCGCGTACGACCCGAGCGGAACGGTGCGGTCTGCGGCTCTCTTCACGTTCCGGCTCGACTTCGCGGTCATCATGCTCTGCGCGGGCACGTACAAGGCGCTCGCCGGCTATGCCCGGAACGACGGCATGGAGCTCGGCATGATCAACCCGTGGTGGGGGTACTGGGGGCGCCTCTACGGACGCCTGCGGCCCTCCCACTGGATCTTCCGCACCCTCAACCACCTGGCGTACCTGACGGAGATCGTGGCGGGCCTCCTCATGCTGGTGCCCGCGACCCAGTTCCTGGGCGCCGTGCTGATCTTCGGCAGCTTTGCCTTCATCGCGCTCCACATCCGGCTCGGCTTCCTGTGCGAGATGGTCATGCTCTGCTGCGTCCTCTTCATCCCCGAGGGGGCCCTGGCCGACCGCTTGGTGGCCGCGATGGCGCCGGCGGCGCCCGCCGCGTCCGCGACGGTCGCGCCCGGCTGGCTGAATGCGGCGCTCACGGTTGCGCTCTACGCCTACGCCGCGCTGCTCCCAGTTGCCAAGGTCGGCCAGTACTACAACTTCCTCGCGCGCCGCGCCCTGCCACGTCCGCTCCAGGCGGCGCTCGACCGCTACGCCAACTTCTTCGGCATCATCATCTGGCGGGTCTTCAGCGTGGACCACACCAACTTCTGGGCCCGCATCTGGTTCCAGGATCGCGCCAGCGGCGCCCGTACCGAGGCGGCGCGCTTCGGCGCGCTCGAGCCCAGGCGGCGCTTCCGGTACGCGCACGTGGGCGAGTTCATCTGCCTGGTCAGCCTCTTCACCACGCTCAAGTACTACCCGAGCAACTCGAGCCTCTTCGCCGAGCGGATTCTGCGGTACTGTCGGACGCTCGGCTGCCCACCCGGCTCCGACGCCGTCTTCGAGTATATGAGCGTGCGCAAGGATCGCGGGCAGTTTGAGTTCGTGCCTGTGGCCGAGTACACCGTGGACCTCGAGGCCGGTACGGTGACGGAGCGGGCGCTGGATCCGTCCGTGTCCGTGCGCGCGGCGAGCCCCGTCTCGCCGGTCCACCCTGGGCTCAAGCCGGGCAGTTACGTCCCGGCGGGCCCAACCCGCTGAAGCGCGCCGAGAAATACCAGGGCCCCGAGGCTAAAGCCGCGCTAGTATTACACGACTGGGGCCGCGTCGCATGGGGCCCGGCACCGCGATGGAGGGCGCTTTCCGCATGACGGCAACGGGGGGACAAGACTACGGTCTGAGACCGGGGGCGGAGGAGTTTCCCCTCATGGTCGTGATCGCGGTCATCTATCCCTGCAACTTCGGCTGTCCCATGTGCCCGTACACGGACGGCAACTCCGAGATTCGCCAGTTCTACAAGAAGAACGATGGCGATCTGATCCCGGTCAAGCTCTGGGAGAAGATGGCCGACGAGTGCGGCCCGCATGGAGCCTGGATGCGGATCACCGGCGGCGGCGAACCCATGCTCCATCCCCAGATGGTGGACATGATCGAGTACGCCAAGGCCCGCGGTGCTCGGATCTGGCTCAACACCAATGGCAGCATGTTCGGTCCGCTGCCCAAGCACCGCCGGAAGCTCGAGCGAATCATCGGGGTCGGCGCCGACCTCATCGAGTTTTCCATGGACGCAGGCGATGCCGAGACCTACGCCCGCCTCCGCCCGCCGCACCGGGGCGCTCCCCGCGACCCGCAGGCCTGGTGGAGCAACAACGTCAGCAATGTCCGCAGGGCGCTCGAGCTCCGCAAGGAGTACAAGGTCTTCACGCGGGTGGTGGTCTCGATCATCCGCCAGGAGGCGACGGAGGGGAAGCTCCAGCCCGCCATCGATTTCTGGTTGAAGGAGATCGGCGTGGACGAGGTGATCACGCGCAAGTTCCTCTCCTGGGACGACAACACCACGATCACGCTCGGCAAGGCGCTCGACAAGCATCTCTACAAGGATCTGCCGACGGAGCGCAAGGAGCCCTGCGTCTGGCCCTTCGAGCGGCTCAACGTGGACACCCTCGGCCGGGTCGCCCTCTGCGGCCAGGACATCTCCTTCCGCACCGCGAGGTTCTTCCCCAATGTCTGGGACTCGAGCATCCGCGACATCTGGCGCGGCGACGCGTTCAACGAGTACCGGCGTCTCCACCTCGCCGGGCGCGGTGCCGAGGCCTGGCCCTGCCGCGGCTGCTCTGCGTGGCTCGCCGGGGTGCGCGACTGGGAGCACGGCTGGCTCAAGGTGCTCAAGACCTCTGGCGACCACCTCCGGGAAGTCATGAAGCGCGACCTGGGCGTCGAGGTGGAGATCTACCAGCCGAAGGAATGAAGCCGGGCCTCTTGGATCAGGAGAATCCCGTGTACCAGGGCGCGCGGGTCCGGCTGCGGACCTTCGAGCCCGGCGACGCCGAGCGCTACCGCGCCTGGGTCAACGATCCCGAGATCGCCCGGCTCATCGACCGCGCCGGCCCGGTGACCAAGGCCGAGCACGAGGCCTGGTACCGGGCGCTCGTCGCCTCGCCCTCCGCCGCCGTCTTCGCGGTTGACCGCCTCGGCGACGGCAAGTTGATCGGGATGGTCTGGCTCTACGATATCCACCCGCGCCACCGTCGGGCCGAGGTGCGCATCGTGATCGGCGACAAGAGCGCCTGGGGTGGGGGATACGGTACGGACGCGCTGCGGGTCGTCATCCACATCGCCTTCGGACCGCTCCAGCTCGAGAAGCTCTGGGCCGACGTGCTGGTCACAAATCCTCGTGGGGCAGGCGCGTTCGAGAGCGCGGGGTTCAAGCGGGAAGGGCTGCTCCTCGGCGACCGTATTCAGGACGACGGCCGCGTCGACGTCATCCGCCTCGGGATCCTGCGCGATCCCGCAAAGGCCTAGCCATGTGTGGCATCGCCGGCGTCTTCGGCAAGGCCGAGCCCGCTACCGTCGAGCTGATGCTCCGTCGTATCGCCTACCGCGGACCTGACGACGAGTTCCTGGTCTCGGGTCCCCGCTTCACGCTGGGCGCTCGGCGCCTCAGCATCCTCGACGTCGAAGGCGGGCGCCAGCCTCTCTCGAATGAGACCGGGACCGTCTGGGCCACACAGAACGGTGAGCTCTACAACTTCCCCGAGCTCCGTCCCGCACTTGAATCCAAGGGTCACCACTTCCGCACGCGGACGGACACCGAGATCATCCCGCATCTCTACGAGGATTGGGGCGCCGAGTTCCCCTCGCGCCTCCTCGGCATGTTCGCGATCGCGGTGTGGGACGATGCGCGGGAGTGCGGTCTGCTCGTCCGCGATCACACCGGCAAGAAGCCGCTCTACTACCTCGAGCGCCCCGGCGCGCTCTACTTTGCCTCCGAGATCAAGTGTCTCTTGGCCGTGCGAGACTACGAGCGGCGGCTGAATCCCGCCGCCGTCCATCACTTCCTCTCCTACAAGCATGTGCCGGGCCCTGACACCGCTTTCGACGGCATCAAGAGCCTGGGCCCGGCCCAGACGCTCGCGTGGTCGGCACGGAACGGGGTGAAGGTCTCGACCTACTGGGCGCTCAGCTGGGCGCCGGATCCGGCCTGGGACCGAATGGACGAGCAGGAGGCATCGCTTCGCGTGGCGGCCTCGCTCCGTGAGGGCGTGCGCCGCCGGCTCCTCAGCGATGTGCCCATCGGCTTCTACCTCTCCGGCGGGGTGGACTCCAGCTTCTCGACGGCCCTGGCGGCGACGCTATCGCCGGGCCGGATCAAGACCTTCACGCTGACCTACGACTCCGAGAGCACCACGCTGGGCAAAGACGCAGACCAGCGCTGGGCGCGCGCCGTGGCTGAGCAGTACGGCACGGAGCACCACGAGGAGCGGCTCTCGGCCGGGAGCTTCGCCGAGGAGTTCCCGCAGATCCTCCGCCACTTCGACCAGCCCTTTTCCGGGGCAGTCTCGCCCTACTTCCTCTCGCGTCTGATCGGCCGCCACGTCCGCGTCGCACTCTCGGGCGACGGCGCCGACGAGCTGTTCGGCAGCTATCTCTCCCATCGGCTCGCGCCGGTGATCGCCGAGTACGTCGAGCGCGGCCCCGCCGTCCTCGACCGGCCATGGTTCCGCGATAGCCGAAAGCTGGTCGAGGCGATCGCGGACCCGGACCCGGCCAGGTGGCGCGCGCGGCTCGCCGTCTTCTCCGAGGCCGAGAAGCAGGAGCTCTACACTCCCACGTTCGCCACGGCGGTCGGGGCGGCCTCATCGGAAGCGCATCTGGCCGGTTACTTCGCCCGTGGCACCGCGGCGGACCCGCTGAACCGCATGCTCGAGGCCGAGTTTCGCGGCGTCTTCCCCGACCAGGTGTTGGCGTTCGTGGACCGACTTTCCATGGCCCATTCCCTCGAGACACGCACGGCCTACCTCGACCGCGAGTTCGTCGAGCTCGCGGCCTCGCTGCCCGGCCGCCTCAAGATCCGCGACGGCGAGAACAAGTACATCCTGAAGCGCGCCGCATCGCCCTACCTGCCGTCTCAGCTCATCCGCCGGCCAAAGGAAGGCTTCGTGATGCCAGTCAATCAGTGGCTCATGGGGGACGTGGGCGGTTTCACCGCGCGGGTGCTACACCCCCAGCGCGTGCGCGCCGCGGGCATGGTGCGGCCGGAGGTGGTCGCGGCGTTCGTCTCGCGGCTCCAGGGCGGCGACACGTCGCTCGCAAACCGCGTGCTGTCGCTCATCGCGCTGCATGTCTGGTGGGAAGACTACCTCGGCGAGCGCCGGGTATACTGATGGCGACCGGAACGCTCGTCGTGCTCCAGCCGGGGTATCTTCCGTGGCTGGGGTTCTTCGACCAGGTGCAGCGCTCGGACGTGTTCGTCTACTATGACGACGTCCAGTTCGACAAGCACGGCTGGCGCAACCGCAACCGGGTCAAGGCGCCCGACGGCGCGCCGCACTGGCTGACCGTACCGGTGCTCCACTCAGGGCGGAACTGGCCGGCCATCCTGGAGGTCGAGATCGACAACCGGACCCCATGGGCCCGCAAGCACGTGGGGACGCTCAAGCAGTTCTACCGCAAGGCGCCGTACCTCGATCGCTACCTGCCGGCGCTCGCAGAGGTGCTCGAGCGGCGCTGGGTCCTCCTGGTGGACCTCGACCTGGCCGTGACCGAGCTCATCTGCGGCTGGCTCGGGCTCACGCGCCCCACGCTCCGGGCCTCAGCCCTCGGCATCCCCGGCAAGCAGAGCGAGCGTCTGCTCGCCCTCTGCCGGCACGTCGGCGCGCAGCGCTACCTCTCGGGCAATGCGGCCAAGAACTACCTCGACACGGAGCTCCTCGTGCGGCACGGCATCGAGGTGGAGTGGCAGGACTACGCCCACCCGGTCTACTCGCAGCAGCACGGCGATTTCGTTCCGCATCTGTCCATCGTGGATCTCGTGTTCAACTGCGGCGAGGAGAGCGCAGCGATCCTCGGACGCGCGGGAGTCAGTGAACGCCTATGAGCGCCAAGACCATCCTCGTCACGGGCGGGGCGGGCTTCATCGGGAGCAACTTCGCCCGCCATATCTACAACACCTACCCCGAGTATCGGATCCTGGTGGTGGACTCGCTGACATACGCGGGCAGCGTGGCCAACCTGCCGGAAGGAGCGCAGCAGTCCGGGCGGTACGAGTTCTGGTACGGCGACGTGCGGAACGGCGAGCTCATGGACACCCTGATCTCCAGGGCCGACGTGGTCGTACACATGGCCGCCGAGTCTCACGTGACCCGCTCGATCTACGACAACCGCCTCTTCTTCGAGACCGATGTGCTGGGCACCCAGACGGTGGCCAACGCCATTACCAAGTTCCGCGACCGCGTCGAGCGCTTCATTCACGTCTCGACGTCGGAGGTCTACGGTTCGGCGCTCAGCGAACGGATGGACGAGGAGCATCCCCTGAATCCGCAGAGCCCGTACGCCTCGGCCAAGTGCGGCGCCGACCGGCTCGTGTATTCCTACTGGGCGACGTACGGCATTCCGGCGGTCATCGTCCGCCCCTTCAACAACTTCGGGCCGTACCAGCATCTCGAGAAGGTGGTGCCGCGCTTCATCACCTCGTGCATCCTGGGCGAGCCGATGCGCGTGCACGGTGACGGTTCGGCGGCGCGCGACTTCGTCTACATCGACGACCACTGCGAGGCGCTCGACCGCCTGCTTCACGCCCCGCGCGAGCTGGTCGCCGGCGAGGTGCTGAACCTCGGCACCGGGCGCCACGTGACGGTGCTCGAGATCGCGAAGGCGGTCAAGGCACGCCTGAAGACCGATGTGCCGATCGAGTTCATCGGGGATCGGCCGGGCCAGGTCTTCCGGCACACCTGCGACCGCTCCAAGGCCGAGAAGCTTCTCGACTGGCGCCCCCGCACCTCCTTCGAGCAGGGCCTCGAGCGGACGGTGGAGTGGTACAGGAAGAACGAAGCGTGGTGGCGCCCGCAGATGTGGATGCGCCACATTCCCATCATCTCGGTGAGCGGGAAGCGGGAGCTCCATTGACCGAGCCGATCCCCTTCTTCCAGCACGACCTGGGTCAGCCCGAGCTCGATGCGGTCCGAGAAGTGCTGAGCGGGCCCATCCTGACGACCGGCGCGACCGTCGAGCGCGTCGAGCACCGCCTCGCCGAGTACCTCCGCGTCAAGCACGTGCTCGCGGTGACGAGCTGCACCGGGGCGATGCATCTGTCGCTCCTGGCACTCGGCGTGGGCCCCGGCGACGAGGTCATCACTACGCCCATGACCTTCATCGCGACCTCGACCGCCATCATAGAGGCGGGGGCCACGCCCGTCTTCGTGGACGTCGAGGAGCAAACCGGCAATCTGGATGTCCGCAAGGTCGACGCCGCTATCACGGCGCGAACGCGGGCCATCCTGCCGGTGCACCTCTACGGGCAGATGTGCGACATGCGGGCGCTGCGCGTCATCGCCGACAAGCATCGACTCCACATCATCGAGGACGCGGCCCACTGCATCGAGGGGGAGCGCGACGGCGTCCGGCCGGGGCAGCTGTCAGACACCGCTTGTCTCTCCTTCTACGCGACGAAGAACCTGACGTGCGGCGAGGGGGGCGCCATCGTCTGCAACGACACAGCGCTGGCCGAGCGCCTGCGCTTGCTGCGCCTGCATGGCATGACCAAGACGGCCTACGACCGCTCGCGCGAGGGCTACCAGCACTGGGATATGGTTGCACTCGGGTGGAAGTACAACATGGACAATATCCACGCGGCCCTGCTCCTGCCGCAGATGGACCGCCTCGACGCGACGTGGCGGAAGCGCGAGGAGGTTGCGCGCCGCTACCAGGGACTGCTCGCCGAGGTGCCCGGGCTGACCTGGCCGCGGACGCTCCCCGGCGTCAAGCACGCTCACCACCTCTTCCCGGTCTGGATCGTGAATGGGCGCCGCGACCAGATCGTGGCCGGGCTCCAGGAGCGCGGCATCCCGACCGTTGTCAACTACCGCGCGATCCACCTCCTGACCTACTTCCGCGAGCGCTTCGGTTTCAAGGCCGGCGCCTTCCCCATGGCCGAGCGCATCGGCGATGCGGCCGTCTCGTTACCGTTCTACCCAGGCATCCCGGCCGAGCATATGGCGGCGGCGGCCAACGGCCTCAGGGCCCTCTTGCCAGGCGCTCCTTGAGTCGTCTCCTCGCGCAAGGGCTATGGCCATCGTGACGGTGTGCGTTCGCGGATTGCCGATGCCTCGGGTTGCGCTCGTGGACACCTTCTCGAACCGTCACCAGGATTTACGTTATGTCTCCCCGGCCAGGCCACGATGGTAGGCCTCGATGACCTTTGGTGGATCGCCCTGCTCCCTGACTGCTCCGCGCTCGAGCCAGGCTACCTCATCGCACCAGCCAGCGACCGACGGGAGATCATGACTCACCAGGACCAGGGTCTTCCCTCTCCCCTGGAAGTCCGCGATCTTTTCCAGACATTTCTTCCGAAAGCTCTCATCGCCGACCGATAGGATCTCGTCGATCAGGAGAATGTCTGGATCGGTATGAATCGCCACGGAGAATCCGAGGCGCATGTACATCCCGGAAGAGTAGGTCCTGACAGGCTCGTCGATGAAAGGCTCCAACTCGGCAAATCGCACGATCTCATCGAACCGCCCGCGCACCTCCCGCTTGGAAAGGCCCAGAACGATGCCGTTGATGAACACGTTCTCGCGGCCCGAGAATTCGGGGTGGAAACCTGCGCCAAGCTCCAGCAACCCGGCCAACCGCCCGAAGGTCCGAATACGGCCAGCATCAGGACGATAGATTCCTGCCATGAGCTTCAACAGCGTGCTCTTGCCTGACCCGTTGCGGCCGATGATCCCGAATGTCTGCCCCTGCCGGATGGTCAACGTGACGTCACGAAGCGCCTCGAAAGCTGACTCTCGGCGCTTCCCCCCATCCCGTCGTCGGCCCAGCAGCCGCTCCACGACGGCGGTCTTGAGCGTGGTTGCCGGCAGGATCGTCCGCAAGCGGAAGCGCTTTGAAACGGCCTCCAATTCGATCGCAACCACCTCAGACCTCCTCCGCAAAAGTCCATCTGAAGTGGTTGAACACGAGCCAGCCAACCGTCATGGCCCCCATAGACGCGATAGCAGCCGCCGCCAATCCGGTCCATTCTGGCCACAGGTTGTGAAGAAACACATTCTGATATCCCATAAGCAGGGGCGCCATCGGGTTCAGCATGAGAAGCGGCCGCAGGGGCTCGGGGACCTGTTCAGCCGGGTACACAACGGGCGAGAGGAAGAACCAGAACGTCAGAAGATTTCCGAGAAGTTGCGCGACATCACGATAGCGCACGGTCAAAGAGGACACCATGAGCGTGAGACCGTAGGTCAGGACTAGCTGGATCGCCACGATGGGCAACAGCGCGACAACAGCCAACCCGGGCCGGATCTGGAAGATCAGAAGAAACCCGAACAGTAAGGGCAGACTGAGCAAGAAATTGACAACGTTCGCCAGCACGGAAACGGCTGGGAGTACCTGGGGCGGGAAGAACACCTTCTTCAGAAGCTCCCCTCCCTGCACGACCGAGGTACCACCCACGACGAGGGAGGACGAGAACCAGGTCCAAGGGAGCAGCCCCGTCATGAGAAACGCCGGGTAGTGCTCCATCTGGATCCGCATGTACACGGAGAAGATCAGCGTGTAGGTGCCCATGAGCAGCGCCGGGTTCAGGAAGGTCCACAGGAACCCCAGCACGGAGCCGCGGTAGCGGGCCTTCAGGTCACGAAGTACCAAGCTCTGAATCAGGGCGCGATATGCGAACAGCTCACCTAGCAGTGCTCCCACCAGAGTTACCCTCCATCGCAACTTTTCTTGGCCTGGTCCGAGCCCACGCCACGGCCAGTTTCGGCGCCGGGCAGCGGTTCGGATTCGGCCAGACGCGGCCTGAGACTACCGACCCAGATAGAACGCGGCGAGCCCGTCCACTACGTATTCCTGTTGCTCCGCAGTGAGCTCAGGGTAGATAGGCAGAGCCAGCGTTTCTTTGGCTGCCCGCTCCGACTCGGGAAAGTCGCCTGAGCGATACCCGAGCCCCCGGAAGCACTCTTGCAGGTGGAAGGGAACCGGGTAGTAGATCTCGGTCCCGACCCCGCGAGCCGATAGGAAGTCCCGCAGGGCGTCACGCCGGCGAGCCCGGATCACGTACTGGTGGTAAATGTGGGAGCGGACCCCGGGAGTCGGAGCCACCACGGCCGGGGGCTCGACCTCGCCACGCTTGAGGAGCCCGGCCTGGGAGAACAGCTCACGGTATCGATGCGCATGCTCCTGGCGGGCCCGGTGCCAGCCATCCAGATGCTTAAGCTTGACCTGGAGAACCGCGGCCTGGATGCTGTCCAGGCGGAAGTTCCCTCCGACGATCTTGTGAAAGTACCGCTGCTCGGCCCCGTGGTTGCGGAGCAGCCGCAGGCGGTGGGCCAGCGCCTCGTCGCTCGTGACCACCATGCCGCCATCGCCCACTCCCCCGAGGTTCTTGGTCGGGTAGAACGACAGGCAGCCCATCACGCCCATGCTGCCCGCCGACCGACCATCTCGATAGACCGTGCCGATCGCCTGGGCCGCGTCCTCGACGACCGGGATGCCCACGCTCCGACTGAATTCCAGGATGCGCCCCATGTCGGCGCACTGGCCGTAGAGGTGGACGGGGATCACCGCCTTCACACGCTGCTGCCGGGCCCGGTCGAGCCCGGCCCACACCTTCTCGAAACTGTCCGGGCTCATGTTGTACGTGACCGGGTCGATGTCCACGAACATGGGAAGGGCGCCGAGCCGCGCCGCCACACCGGCGGTGGCGAAGAACGAGAACGCCGGCCCGATGACCCGGTCCCCGGGACCCACGTCGAGCGCCATCAGGGCCGCGAGGAGAGCGTCCGTTCCGGACGACATCCCGACACCGTGACGCGCCCCGACGTACGGCGCGACGGCCTCTTCCAGAGCGGTCACCTCGGCGCCCAGGATGAACTGCTGGCTCTCGAAAACGCGGTCGACGGCCTCGCGTACCTCCTGTCGGATCGTGGCGTACTGGGCCTTGAGATCGAGAAGCGGAACGCGCATTCCGACCGGGCTCACAGGGTGAAGATCGACCGCCCCGGGCCGCGGTACGCCTTCATGGCGTTGCGCGTGTCCACGACGAGGGGCGCGTGGGCGGCGATGGCGGCGTAGTCGAAGCGCGAGTGGTTGGTGAGGATGAGGACGCAGTCGGCTGCCGCCAGGGCTCCTGGGGACGGCTCGACGGCGGTGAGCTTGAGGCTGTCCAGGGTGAGCTGCGGGACGAAGGGGTCGGCATAGGCCACGCGCGCCCCCTTCCGGTCCAGCATCTCGATGATCTCGAGGGCGGTGGACTCTCGGATGTCGTTGACGTCGGGCTTGTACGTCACCCCGAGGACCAGGATGGAGGCCCCGCGAACCGCGCGGCCGTGGTCGTTGAGGGCGTCGGTGAGCACGGTGACCACGTGCTCGGGCATCGCGCGGTTGATCCGATCGGCCAGCGCAATGAACTGGGCCTCGTAGCCGGTCAGCCGCACCTTCCAGGACATGTAGTGGGGATCGACGGGAATGCAGTGGCCGCCGATCCCCGGGCCGGGGTAGAAGGGCATGAAGCCGAAGGGCTTGGTGGCGGCAGCCTCGATGACCTCCCAGGGGTCCACGCCGATCTTGCGGCAGGCGAGCGCGAACTCGTTGGCGAGGGCGATGTTCACGCTGCGAAATGTGTTCTCGAGAAGCTTGGCCGTCTCCGCCACCCGGGGGCTCGAGGCCTTGAAGACGCTGCCGGTGACGTGGCCGTACAGGGCGGCCGCCAGGTCCGTGCACGCGCGCGTCACGCCCCCCACCACCTTGGGG
>Ga0070708_100000498_pt1 | contig 29528 bp, 28 predicted proteins | sample KBSK5503metaG_FD_65469 | JGI IMG/M metagenome (GOLD analysis project Ga0070708, IMG submission 65469) | Corn, switchgrass and miscanthus rhizosphere microbial communities from Kellogg Biological Station, Michigan, USA - KBS K5-50-3 metaG | ecosystem: Host-associated > Plants > Roots >... | reverse complement strand
TTGGGCGTCGAAGCCGGCGGCCTTCGTGTAGGACAGGCGGCCGACATCTGCGTGTTCGACCCCGAGCAACATTGGGTGGTCAAGCGCGCCACGTTGAAGAGTCAAGGTAAGAACACGCCCTTCCTGGGCCTGGAAGTGCCGGGCAAGGTGCATTTCACGGTGGTCGGTGGGCAGGTGGTGTACGAGGGGGCGCCACTTCCAAACAATAAAAGGAGCGCGCAATGAGTCTCGAACTGGAACAGGACATCAAGGGCATGCTGCCCGAGAAGGATTTCGACCGCCGCGATTTCATCTGGACGGCGTTGGGCGCCAGCGCGGCGCTCGCGGTGTCGCAGCCCGCGTCGGCGCAACTCATCACGACCGACACCGAGGGAATCGTCGGAGAGGACGTGTCGATCCCGACGCCCACCGGCAACCTGCGCGGCTATCGCGCGATGCCGGCCAAGGGCGGCCCGTTTCCAGTCGTGCTGGTCGCGGCGGAAATCTTCGGCCTCAATCACTACATGAAGGACATCTGCCGCCGGCTCGCCAAGTCGGGGTACTACGCAATCGTGCCCGATCTCTACACGCGCAAGGCCGACCTGACGCAATTCAAGACGATGGCCGAAATCTCGCCGATCGTGAATACCAAGTACGACACCGAGCTCATCTCCGATTACGACGCGACGGTCGAATTCGTGCGCTCGAATTTCAATGGAGACCTGGCGCGCATGGGCATCACCGGATTCTGCCGCGGCGGGCGCACGCCGCTCATCTACGCGTCGTCCAACCACAACCTCAAGGCCGCCGTCGCGTGGTATGGCCCGGTCGGCGGGACGAAGAACGAATACACGCCGCGCACGGCGATGGACCGCGTGGACGAGATCAAATCGCCGTTGCTCGGCCTCTACGGCGCGAAGGACGCCGGTGTTCCGATTGCCGACGTCGAGAAATTCTTTGCTGCGCTGAAGGCGGCCGGCACGCCGGCGGAGCTCGTCGTCTATCCGGAGGCGGGACACGGCTTCCACGCCGATTTTCGCCCGGACAATTATCGCAAGCAGGACGCCGAGGACGGCTGGAAGCGCATGCTTGCGTGGTTCCAGCGCTGGGGCGTTGCCTGAGCGTCACGCCGCCGGTCTAGCGCACGCCGGCTACTGCCCGCTGTAGAACTTCCACGCCGCGGCAAATTCTTCGGCGGTCAGGTGGCCATCGCGATCGATATCCGCGTTGTCGAATCCTGTGAAGCCGGGAATGCGGTCCGTGTCTGCGTGCGTGACGTATCCACGGTTCGCGGGGTCCAGCGTGCGGAATGCCGTGGCTGCGTTATCCGATTTCGATGGTATGCCGTTGCGGCCGGTCGGCTGTTGAGTTGCCGGCGATGCGGGTGCCAGGGTGGGCGGAACCGGCTGAGTCGTCGGCGTCGCCGGCGTCAGGCCTTGCGTGCCCAATGGCGGCACGGGCGTAACGCTGGGAGTTGTTGGCTGGTCTGGCACCGGTGGGACCGGATTCTTCAACGGCGGCACCAGGTTGGGGGGATTGGCGTTCGGCGTTCCGTTGGCAGGAACGGACTGGGCAAATGACGCTCCGCTCGCCACGAGCATGCACGCGGCGACCGCGACAGCGGCGACGTTGTGGATCTTGCGTATCTTCACGGTGGCCTCCAAATCGATTTCACATCTTCGGGCACCGAGCCCGAACGCTGAAGATAAAGCGTGTTGCAACCAGCGGCTGTAGGCGGACGAAGTTTTTTCTTGTGGGAAGGCAACGCGTCAGACAGGCGACAGGTCGCCATGGCCGCACCGCGTGCAGGCGGGCGGACCCGGTGATCGTATGACGGTCGCTCCCCGCCGAACGCTATCGCCGCTTGCGGGCAGTCTTCTTGGCCGGTGCGCGCTTCGCCTTGCTGCGGGCCGGAGCCTTTTTCTTTTTCGCGGCCTTCGGCGCCGCCAGCTTCGCGACCGCCTTGCCGGAGACGGGATCGGTGACGCCAAGCCCACCGCCGAGGTCCTCGAGCATCCCGCGAAATCCGTCCAGGAACGCGATCATCTGCGGACGCGCATTCACGATGTTCTGGAAAGTCCGCCACTCGCCGACAAAGCAAAAGGTCCGGTCCCCCGTGTCGACCAGACTGCCGCCGAGATAGCCCTTGAACGCAGGGCGCAACTTGCGATGCGCGTCGACGAACCGCTGCTCGCTCCCGGGTCTCACTTTGAAACGCACCACGTTGAATGCCGTCATGTCACACCTCCGCTCGTTGTCGCAAAGGATGCAGCGAACCTTTAGGGTCGCTGCGGAAAGACGCCGACCAGTGCCATGAAGCACTTCACCGTTACGTAGGGCTGCATCACCGGCACCGGTGCGTTTCCACCGGTGGTCGTCGTGAGTGTCGATGACATCGCTACCGTTCCCGGCCCTGGGGCGTAGACGGGAGTATTCTTTTTCGTCGTCGCCGACCCGTCAAGGCGTCGCGTCGAGCGCCTTGTCGTCGTCGGGCAGGGCCACCGATCCGAACAGCACGCGCTGGGCCGTGCCGAGCGCCTCCTGCAGAAGCAGCGGGGGAGCCGCGTCTTTGGCCAACGCTTCGACACGTTTCTCGAGCTCCGCCACCTTCTGCGGGTTCTGATCCGCGAGATTGACGCTCTCCCCCGGGTCCTGCGCCAGGTTGAAGAGCTCCACCTTCGAAGGCAGCGTGACCTGCCATACGAGTTTCCAGTCGCCTTGCCGTACGGCCGCGCGGAACGGCTCGATGCCATAGACGACTTCGCTGCGCGGTGAGGGCTTCCCTTCGGCGATCGCGGGCCAGACATCCAGTCCATCGAGCGGCTTGGCTTTGGAGAACGACGCGCCGGCCAGCGCCGCCAGCGTCGGGTACATGTCGACAATGTGCATCGGCGTGCTTACGACGGTGCCGGGCTTGATGTGCCCGGGCCAGTTCGCCAGCGCAGCGACCCGGGTGCCGCCTTCGTAATACGATGCCTTGCCGTCGCGATAAGGGCCGTTGTCGGCGGGGATCGTGCTCTTCGACATATCGACTTCGCCGGTGAACTTGGCCGAGCGGGGGCCGCCGTTGTCACTCTGGTAGACGATCAGCGTGTTGTCGCGCATTCCTCGCGCTTCGAGGCCCTTCACGACGCGCCCGATCTGATCGTCCATTGCGGTAATCATCGCGGCGTACGCTCGTCGACTGGGATCGGCAATCGACTTGTACTGATCGATGTACGCCTGAGGCGCCTGATACGGCGCATGCGGCGCGGTGAACGTCAGGTACAGGAACAGCGGAACCTTTGTGTCGTGCCGGGCGATAAGCCGGACGGCGTCATTGCCGAGCAGCTCGGTCACATAACCGTCTTCCTTGACCCGCTTGTTGTTGCGAAACCAGTCGAGCTTGCCGTGCGCCGCGTGCGTGTAGTAGTCGATTTCGCCCAGCAATGGGCCGTACTGGTAATCGAACCCGCGCTGACGCGGCCAGTACTTGGGGTTCGCATGGCCGAGATGCCATTTGCCGACGATGGCCGTCTCATAACCCGCCTCCTTGAGTGCCTGCGGCAGCAGCCATTCATCGGTCGCGAGGCCGTAAGTCCCCGCGGAGGGAATGACCACGGTTTGCAATCCGTAGCGGTACGGATAGCGGCCCGTCATCAGCGCCGCGCGCGACTGCGTGCAAAAAGGCTGCGCATAGAACTGCTCGAAGACAGCGCCATTGGCAGCGAGCCGATCGATGTTGGGCGTCCTGATGTCCGAGCCGTGAAAGCCGACGTCCTTCCAGCCTTGATCGTCGGCGAGAACGTAGACGATGTTTGGCTTGATATTCGCCGCCTCGCCCGAGGCGGCAATGCCCGCGAGCAGGATCGTGCAGGCGAGGAGCAGTAGCGATTTGATGGTGCGTTTCATCCTGGACCGATCCGGAAATGTGGGAACGCGTTGGGGCGATCGATGGCGCGGCCATCATACGCCGCGGTCGGTCGTCCTCGTCCCGCCTACGCGCAAATCGGGCTTGGGCCGGCATCGCCGCCGAGCCTGCGTCCTCAAGCTGCTTCCGTCGTCGTCCTCGCCGCGGAGCGCGCCATGAACCTGAATCTTACGATCGGACCGTTGGTGTCTCTCATCGCCGGCATTCTCATTCTGGTCGTTCCACGCCTGCTCAATTTCATCGTGGCGATTTACCTGATCATCATCGGCTGCCTCGGCCTCTTCGGAGGCAATTTTCACTTCAAGTAGAGTTGCCGACAGGACGACCTGATCGCGCGTCGTAGTAGCGTCGCCGGTGCAACGCCGGTGGCACAAGCGTTTCCGCAAGGTTGTACCTCCCGATCGCGGCGGAATAGCTTCCGCACTCTGCTGTTGACAATTTCCGGCTGCGGGCCACCGCTAGTGATGCGACACAAGTGCGTCCACGTGCACGGCTAAATATTTTGTAACAATTGCGCGGCCGGCTGCCGCCCTCTACAATCGCCCGGGGGAAATGGCGACCGCCGAACTTTGGGACGTGTCCCGCTTCGAGGTCCTGGCTTGATCCACACAGGAGCAGTGTCATGAAACAGTTCAGTTGGTTTCGCCGCATCGCCTTCGCTGCGATATTCAGCGCCCTTTGCGGCGCGGCGCTGGCGCAAGCCCAATCCAAGCCCAACATCCTGTTCATCATGGGTGATGACATCGGGTGGATGCAGCCGAGCATCTACCATCAGGGGCTCATGGTTGGCGAAACGCCCAATATCGACCGCATCGGATACGAGGGCGCCAAGTTCATGACGTATTACGCCGAGCAGAGCTGCACCGCCGGGCGCAATGCCTTCTTCACCGGCATGCATCCATTGCGCACCGGCATGATTCCGCCGCAACTGCCCGGCAGCCCGTCCTGGCTGCGGCCCGGCACGCCGGCGCTCGCCAAGTTCCTGCACGACTTGGGCTACACCACGGGCGAGTTCGGCAAGAACCACCTCGGCGACCATTTCGAAGCGCTGCCGACCTCGCACGGCTTCCAGGAATTCTGGGGCTACCTCTATCACCTCGATGCCATGCAGGGCGTGAGCTTCGTTGACATCAACAAGACTCCGCTGGTGCAGGGCATCGCGCCACCGTGCAAGAACACACCGATCACGGGCCTGCCCGAAGTGCCTGGCGCCATCGATCCCAAAGCGGGAACGTGCCTGACCCCGCCGCGCCCGGTCCTCTGGTGCAAGTCCAGCGACGGCACGCAGAAAAATACGACCTGCAAGGACGAAGGCCCGCTGACGCTGGACCGCTCGCGGACCGTCGACGAGGAGATCTCGGCGAAGGTCATCGATTTCCTCGACCGCAACGACCCCAAGAAGACCAACAAGCCCTTCTTCGTCTGGTACAACCCGGCACGCATGCACATCACGACGATGCTGTCGCCGAAGTACGAGGCCATGTTGGGTGAAGCCGGCGGCAAGGACTGGGGCACGAACGAGGCCGGCATGAAGCAGATGGACGACAACATCGGCTACGTGCTCAAGAAGCTCCAGGATATGGGTCAGCTCGACAACACGATCGTCGTCTTCACCACCGACAACGGGGCCGAGAACATTACCTTCCCGGACGGAGGCAACACTCCGTTCAAAGGCGGCAAGCTGACGACGTGGGAAGGCGGCATGCGCGCCCCACTGCTCGTGCGCTGGCCCGGCGTCATCAAGCCGGGGACGGTCAAGAACGAGATGTTTGCGTCGCTCGACTGGCTGCCGACCCTCGTCGAAATCGGCGGTGGCGCGAAAGGCAACACGCTCAATGACCAGATCATGGCGGGCAAGTACCCGGGCATCGTCAAGACCAAGCTCGATGGCGTGAACCAGATCGACTATCTCACCGGCAAGTCGGAGAAGTCGGCGCGTGAAGTGTTCTTCTATTACACCGGCTCGCAACCATCGGCCGTGCGCTACAAGAACTGGAAAATGTATTACACGATCGTGCCCGATACCGGGACGGGCGGACTGTTTGGCGCCCAGAGCTTTCACTGGACGCAGCTCCTCAATCTCAAGCGCGATCCGTTCGAGCAGACAGTCGGTGACGACGCGAAGTCCCTGCTAGGCTACGGCGGTGCGCTTGGCTCGCCCGGCAATGCGTATATCTACAACTGGAACATGCTGCCGATCGGTCAGCTGCTCTGGGAGAAGGAGCTCTTCTCTTACAAGGATTTTCCGCCGATGCAGGCGCCGGAAACCTACAACCTTGACGGCATCCTCAAGGCCATGCAGCAAAGTGGCCACAACGGGCACGATTGAGATGTAGGGCCGACGATTTCCGGTGCACCCGCGGGCGCCTTGGCACAGGGCGCCCGTCTTTCTGGCTTCTTGCGGATCAATCATGACGAGAGCCTTTCGCTCATTTTCTACTCTTGTTCGTTCGCTGGCACTGACGGCGCTGCTCGCTCTGGGCACGCACGCCTACGCGCAAGCCGATCCGCTCCCTTCGTGGAACGACGGGGCCACGAAAAAGGCGATCATCGAGTTTGTGGAGACAACGACGACGCAGGGCAGTCCGCAATTCGTGCCGCAAGGCGAGCGCGTCGCCACCTTCGACCAGGACGGCACGCTGTGGGTCGAGCATCCAATCTACTCGCAGGTGATGTATTGCCTCGATCGCGTGCCGGCACTGGTCAAGGCTAAGCCGGAGCTCGCCAAGGTCAAGCCGTTCAAGACAGTGCTGTCCGGCAATCGCGAGGCCATCGCAAGACTTCCCGAAGCGGAACTCATCAAGATCCTTGCCGCTACGATGACCGGAATGCCAGTCGATCAATTCCAGTCCGAAGTGAAGCAGTGGCTTGCCGAGGCGAAGGATCCGCGGTGGAAGCGGCCCTACACCGAACTGACCTATCTGCCGATGCAGGAAGTGCTCAAGTACCTCCGCGCAAACGGGTACAAGACGTATATCGTCACCGGTGGCGGACAGGATTTCGTGCGCGTGTATGCCGAGCAGATCTACGGCATTCCGCCCGAGCAGGTGGTTGGCTCCGCCGGCGGCACCAAATACGGCTATGCGAAGGACGGCAAACCGTTCCTGACCAAGGAGCCCAAGCTGCTGCTCAACGACAACAATGCCGGGAAGCCAGAAGGCATCCACATGATGATCGGCCGCCGTCCGTACGCCGCGTTCGGCAACTCGACGGGCGACCGGCAGATGCTCGAATACACGAAGGGCGGCGACGGCGCGCGCCTGTCCATGATCGTGCTGCACGACGACGCGAAGCGCGAGTACGCCTATGGGCCGGCGGTGGGTTTGCCGAGCACCAACGTGGGCACATTCACGCAGGCGTTGTACGACGAGGCGACCAAAAGCGGCTGGGTCGTCATCAGCATGAAGAATGACTGGAAGCGAATTTTCGCGTTTGAGTGATAAATGCACCCGAGATCGGAGCGAATCTTGACGACCCAAATTGAAGCGCGGTGGCTGGCTGCAGCCGCGCTCGTGGCGACGATGGCAGCGGCACCTGCGCACGCCGAAATGAGCGCCGAGGAACTCGCGAAGCTCGCGCAGAACCCCGTCGGCAACCTGATCAGCGTGCCGTTCCAGAACAACACCAATCTCAACTTCGGGCCGGAGAAGGGGACGCAGAACATCCTCAACATCCAGCCGGTAATCCCGATCGAGATCAGCAAGGATTGGAACATCATCACGCGCACGATCCTGCCCGTGATTTCGATGCCTGCGCTGAGCCCCGATATCGGCAGCACCAACGGCATCGGCGACGTCGTGTTCACGGCGTTCCTGTCACCGGCCAACCCGGGGCACTGGATTTGGGGCGCCGGCCCGGTTTTCCAGATTCCGACGAACAGCACGGCGGAACTCGGCAACAAGAACTGGGGGATGGGGCCATCAGCCGTCGTGTTGCATCTCGATCACGGCAGTCCATGGGTCTATGGCGTGCTGGTCAACAACGTCTGGTCACTCACCAGCAACAAGCAAGGCGGTTCGTACAACAACGGCCTCATCCAGCCGTTCGTCAATTACAACTTCGAGGGTGGTTTCTACCTGACCAGCGCGCCAATCCTCACCATTGATTGGAAGGCGGACAGCGGCCAGCAATGGACGGTCCCGATCGGTGGCGGCGTCGGCAAGATCTTCCACCTGGGCAAACTGCCGGTGAATACGCAACTGTCGGCGTACTACAACGTCGTGCGTCCCGATTTCCAGGCCAACTGGCAGATCCGCGCGCAAGTGCAGTTGATGTTTCCGAAGTAGATCGCGCGTCCGGCGTTCACCCGGGATTCGGAGTCACCTGGCCAGCATCGCCAGCCATCCGCGCACCGGAACGCCCCTCTCGAGACGAATATCGGCGGCCGAAATCTCGAGGTTCCCGAATCCGTTGTCGCGCGCGAGTCTTCGAACGTAATCGGCGGAGTGCGCGTAGCGGCCGCTGGCCAGGAGCCGATAGTCGCGCGCGAGTTTCGACCCCGCACCTTCCGAAGCGGCTTCCTCGATCGCCTCGACGGAGAAGACGAGGAGCCCCCCGGCGCGTAACAGCCGGGCCGCTTCGCGAACGATGTCGGAGAGATCGCCAAGATAAATGAACACATCCGCGGCAGTGATGATGTCGTAACTCGACGCGGCTTCTCGATTCATCATCGACAGCAAGTCCTGGTGCTCGAGACGGCCATACAGATTTCGCTCGCGGGCTTTTTCGAGCATCCTGCCCGACAGGTCGACGCCGACAAGTTGGCGCGCGAACGGCGCGAACGCCGCGCCAACCAGGCCCGTCCCGCAGCCCAGATCCAGGACGTCCCATCGGCCATTCGCTTCCGCGTGCTTTCGGGCAATCTCGACAAGCGCCTGCGGAACGCGATACCTGAGGGTCTCGACCAGATGTGTGTCGAAGCGCGGCGCATGGTTGTCGAAAAGGTTCGTGACGTAGCTTTCCGGCGGCCGCTCGGGATTCTGCGCCGTCAGCGAAGACAACGAAAAGGTTGCCAGTTCGTTACCGGGATCGAGCCTCAGCACCTCGCGCAGGCACGCGGTTGCCTCGGCGACGTTGCCCTGCGCCTTGTACGCGACGCCGAGGTTGTACTGGGCCAGCGCGAGTTCCGGCTTCAACGAAACAGCCTTGCGGTAACAGGCGATCGCATCCTGATGCCTGCCTTCGTCCGACAGCGCCAGTCCCAGGTGATAGTGAGCCTCGGCGTAATCGGGCTTGATGGCGAGTGCCTTCTCGTAGCACGCCATCGCATCGCGGGTTTCTCCCGTCGCGCGATACGCCTCTCCCAGATTGGAGAATGCGTAGGGATTGGGGGGTCTTGGCGGCACGGCCTGTTCCGCATGGGCGATGGCGCGGCTGATGCAGTCGATGGCCTGCCGATATTGCCCCGCCCCGTGCGCAATCGCGCCCAGCAAGTACAACGCGTCGACGTTCGCGGGATCGGCGGCGAGGACTTGGCGATAGGCCTCTTCCGCTTCGGCCAATCGCCCGGCGCGATGGTGGGCGATGCCGGCCGCGACCGCGCGCTGCGTATCCGGCTTCCCGGTAGAGGCTATCACTTCGTGTTGGCCATCACTTCGGCGGCACGTACCCCTGCGGCATGTCCGCGCCACCGCCGAAGAAATGTTTCTCCATCTGCTCGGAGAGCCATTTGCGCGCGCGTGCGTCGGCCAGGCTCAGGCGATTCTCGTTGACCAGCATCGTCTGGTGCTTGAGCCATGCTGCCCACGCTTCCTTCGACACATTTTCGTAGATGCGCTTGCCGAGTTCACCGGGGTAGGGCGGAAAATCCAGGCCCTCCGCTTCGCGGCCGAGCTTGACGCATTGAACGGTTCTTGCCATGGCTGAAGACATCCTAGAGAGACTTGCGATAGACGAGCGACTTGCGCTGGTAATTGTAGAGCGCCTGCTTCAGCTTCGGCAGGTCGGCGATTTGCGCGACGCGGAAGCCGCGTTCGAGGAACCAGTGCGCCGTCCGGGTCGTGAGCACGAACAGTTCGGCGAGTCTCAACTTGCGCGCGCGCGCCTCGATCTCGTGCATCAGCGCCTCGCCGTAACCTTCGCGGCGGAAGTCCGGCTGCACGGCGAGTGCGGCAAGCTCGCCCAGCTTGTCTTCCGGAAACGCGTAGAGCGCGGCGCAGCCGATGATGTTGCCGTCGTATTCGGCGACGACAAAACGCTCGATTTCGCTTTCGAGGCGCTCGCGCGACCGGCGCACCAGCACGCCTTGCTCTTCCAGCGGCTCGATGATCCGCAGAATTCCGCCGACGTCGTCGATCGTCGCGCTGCGAAGGTGCGCCAACGCCGTCGCGGCGACCATCGTTCCGACACCGTCGCGGGTGAAGAGCTCGAGCAGCAGCGCGCCGTCGTGGCGGCGGCTGATGAGGTGCGCGCGCTTGACGCCGTTGTTGCACGCGCGAATGGCGGCGGGCAGATACAGCCGCACATCGGCGGTCAGCTTGTTCGATTTGGTGAGCAGCGCTTCGGCGTCGGTCGTCGAAAGATCGGTGAGCAACTGCCGGCGGCCGTTGCGCACACCTTCGGCATCCATGAGAAAGATGAGCTTGGTCGCCTCCAGCCGCACCGCGACCTGTGTTGCGACTTCCTCCACGGTCAGGTTGAAGATCTCGCCGGTGGGCGAGTACCCGATCGGCGAAATCAGCACGATGTCACCGTCGTCCAGGCGCTGCCGGATCGCCTCGGTGTCGATGCGGCGCACCTCTCCCGTGAGCTGCATGTCCGTGCCGTTCACGACGCCCATCGGCTTCGCGGTCAGGTAGTTGCCGCTCGACACGCGATTGCGCGCACCGGCCATCGGCGAATTGGCGAGTCCCAGCGACAGCAGCGCCTCGATTCTCGCGCGCACCTGCCCGGCGGCTTCGAGGACGCAGTCCATCGCGTCGGGATCGGTCACGCGCACGCCATTGGCGTAGCGGCTGTCGATGTCCTGCTGCTCGAGGATCGCCTCGACCTGCGGGCGGCAGCCGTGCGCGACCACGAGACGGATGCCGAGGCTGTGCAGCAGGTTGAGATCGTGCACGACGCCCAAGAATTCCTCGTCCGCGACGACCTCGCCACCGAACGCAATGACGAAAGTCTTGCCGCGAAATGCGTGCACGTAGGGCGCCGCGGCGCGCATCCAGTGCACGAACGCACGCAACGTGGCGGAATTCGCCGGAGGCGTGACATCGGGGGCGCGGGGCATTGGCGATGTGGAAAGCTGCTTGGTGGATGCGCGCGATTATAGCGCGGGGTGCGACGCGAACGAGCCGGTTCGCGCGTCGGCTATCATTCGTTTGATGGCCTCCCCGCTTCTCGAAAACCTCAATCCCGAACAGCTCGCCGCCGTCACGCTGCCGCACGCCTCCGCGTTGATTCTGGCGGGCGCGGGCAGCGGCAAGACGCGCGTGCTGACGACGCGCATCGCATGGCTGCTCGCCACCGGGCAGGCGGGCCCGCTGTCGATCCTCGCCGTGACGTTCACCAACAAGGCGGCGAAGGAGATGCTGATCCGTCTCGCGGCGCTGACGCCGGTGAATACGCGCGGCATGTGGGTGGGAACGTTCCATGGACTTTGCAACCGGATGCTGCGCGCCCACCATCGCGATGCCAATCTGCCGCAACTCTTCCAGATCCTCGACACGCAGGACCAGCTCTCCTTGATCAAGCGGATGTACCGCGCGCACAACCTCGATGACGATCGCTATCCGCCGAGGGAGTTGCAATGGTTCATCGCCGACGCCAAGGAGGAGGGCCTGCGGCCGAACATGGTCGAGGCGACCGATGAATCGTCGCGCCGCAAGGTCGAGCACTATGCGCTGTACGACGCGATGTGCCAGCGCGAAGGCGTGGTCGATTTCGCGGAGCTGCTGTTGCGAAGCTACGAGCTCCTGGCCGGTCACGAAGGATTGCGCGAGCACTACCGGCGGCGGTTCTCGCACCTCCTCGTCGACGAGTTCCAGGATACGAACACGCTGCAATACAAGTGGCTGCGGATGCTTTCCGGGCCGCATACGGCCGTGTTCGCCGTGGGCGACGACGACCAGTCCATCTACGCGTTCCGCGGCGCGAAGGTCGCCAACATGCAGCAGTTCGAGCGCGACTTCGCAACACCCGAGCAACCGGTCAAGCTCATCAAGCTCGAGCAGAATTACCGCTCGCACGGGCACATTCTCGACGCTGCCAACGCACTGATTCGCCACAATCAGGCGCGGCTGGGCAAGAACCTTTGGACGAGCGAAGGGAAGGGCGAGCCTGTGCGCGCGTTTTCGGCAGCGTCCGATCGCGACGAGGCCGAATTCATCGTCGACATGGTCAAGGGCATCGCCAATGACGGTGTGCCGCATGACCATGTGGCGCTCCTGTATCGGTCCAACGCACAGTCGCGCATCCTTGAACATGCGCTGTTCGGTGCGGGCATTCCCTATCGCGTCTACGGCGGCATGCGCTTTTTCGAGCGCGCCGAGGTCAAGCACGCGCTGGCCTATATGCGGCTCATCGCCGCGCCCGAGGACGACGGCGCTTTCCTGCGCGTCGTCAATTTCCCGCCGCGTGGAATCGGCGCGCGAACACTGGAAAGCCTTCAGGACGCCGCGCGCGGGCAGGGAACAACGTTATGGCAAGTTGCGGCGTCGGGCGCGACTCCCGGCAAGGCGGGATCGGCACTCGGCGCTTTTGTGAGACTGATCGAGAAGCTGCGTGACGAAACCCGCGCGCTGCCGCTGCCCGAAGCCGTCGAACACGTCATCGAGAAGTCGGGCTTGCTCGCGCACTACAAGGGCGAAAAGGATGGCCAGGATCGCGTCGAGAACCTTCAGGAACTGGTCACGGCCGCAGACAGCTTCGTCCGCGAGGCGAACGTCGCCACCGATGCGCCAATGCTCACCGACCGCGTGGATGTCGAGGCGCAATCGCCCGAAGCGGGCGGCGACGAAGGCGCGACCGATCCGCTGACGGCGTTCCTCACGCACGCCGCGCTCGAGGCCGGTGAGACGCAGGCGGCAGAAGGACGCCCGGCATTGCAGTTGATGACCGTGCATTCGGCAAAAGGCCTCGAATTCCACACGGTATTCGTGACCGGGTTGGAGGAGGGACTCTTCCCGCACGAGAACAGCCTGTCCGAGGCCGATGGACTGGAGGAGGAGCGCAGGCTCATGTACGTCGCCATCACACGGGCCAAGCGGCGGCTTTACGTCACGCTGGCGCAGAGCCGGATGCTGCACGGACAGACGCGCTACAACATCCCGTCGCGGTTCCTGAGCGAATTGCCGGCGGACCTCGTGCAGTGGCTGTCACCGTACCGCCGCAAGGCGATCGACGTCGACGACGCCGAATGGGCCCGCGTCACGCGCGCGCCGCAGGCGACACCGCCGGCGCCCGCGTGGCGAATCGGACAAAGCGTCAAGCACGCGAGGTTCGGCCTGGGCGTCATCATCGACGCCGAGGGCCGCGGCGCCGACGCACGCGTGCAGGTCAACTTTCGCGATACGGGCGTGAAGTGGCTGGCGCTCGAATACGCGAAACTCGAGCCGGCCTAGTGAAGGGCCATGAAGCGCGGCAGGCCGCGCTCGTTGTTGTGGCCCCAATCACGCCGGCAGCGATTGGCCGCTCCCGACCCGTTGCTGCCTGTCGCACCAGCGAGAAGAGGACGTTCGCGGATTACGCGGGACCGTGAGCGCCGGAACTCCCCTATTCCTCAGGTCTACCGAGCGTCCCCTGCTCGGCGCCGCCGCAACGCAGCAAGGGCGCCCAAGGCAAGAAGGAGCACCAAGGAGATTTGCGCCCACTCCGAAAGGGTGGGAACGATGGCGGCAGCCGAGGGCGGTGGTGGCGGTGGCGGCGCTGCACCAGTCGTCACGGCAAGGCCTACAGGACCGCTGATTCCGGTTGCGGCACCGCTTAGCGTTCGCAACGGGGCCGTGTTGCCACTTGCGCTCCTGTTGTACACGGTGATGGAGTTGGTGGTGATGGTGTTCCCCACAAACAGTTCATTGTTGGTGAGGTCGAGCGTCAGGGGTTGGGGGCCGACCAATCCCGTCGCAGCGCCAACCAGGGTCCGGAGCGGCGCGGTGTTGCCGCTGGCGGTACGGTCGAAAACGGGGACAGAGTTATTGCCGGCGCTGACGACGAACAACTCATTAGTGACAAGGTCGACACCGAGGCCGATGGGAGCAAACAACCCGGTCGCTGCGCCACCCAGACTCCGCAATGCGGGAGTATTGCCGCTTGCAGTCCGGCCGTAGACGTCGACGGTGCTGCCGCTGGTTCCCACCATCAGTTCGTTATTGGTGAGGTCGAGCGTGAGACTTAAGGGAGTGTTTCCGGCGGGTACCGTACTCAAGGTGCGGAGCGGGGCGGTATTGCCGCTCGCGGTCCGGCTGAAGGCGTTGATGGTCTGATTGCCCCCGTTCGCCACAACCAGCTCGTTGTTTACAGTGTCGACGGCGATATGGACGGGCTGGCTCATCCCTGTCGCGGCCCCGGAGAGAGTCCGCAGAGGCGCAGTGTTGCCGCTCGCAGTCAGGCTATAGACGGTGATGGTGGGGCCACCGCCATTTGCCACGAACAGCTCATTGTTCGTTGTGTCGATGGCGAGACTTTGTATGAAGGACAATCCCGTCGCAGCGCCGCTCAGGGTCCGGAGCGGCGCGGTGTTGCCGCTGGCGGTTCGGCTGAAAACCGTGACAGAGTTATTTCCGGCGTTTGCAACGAACAATTCGTTCTGGGCCAACGCGGGCTGGATCGATACACCCACAAGGAGTGCTGCGAAGACAAGTATTGTGCCTGCAGAGCATATTTTCACTTGGAGTCCCTGGTTTGGTTATCGCGCCGTACTGCATGGCCCGCACAGCACATCAAGAGGCTGCCGAAGATTACACGCAAAGAGTGACCGCGCCTAGGCTAGCGCTAAGCGTGAAGTGGCTGGCGCTTGAATACGCGAAACTCGAGCCGGCTTAGTGAAAGGCCAGACGGCCCCGGCATTCACCGAACAAGCAAGGCGGCGCTCATTAGCCGCAACATGCGATTACTTGCCGTGGTGCCCTTCGCCGCCGCCGCTTCCATTCGGGCCGCCTTCCGATTGTGCTTGCCGATGTCCCAGCATTGCGACCTGCGGGTGCCCTTGCGGTCCGGCTTGCGGATGCCCTTGAGGTGCTGCCTGCGCATATCGTTGCGGCGCCGCTTTCGCCTGCCCTTGCGGTGCGACCTGCGCATATCGTTGCGGCGCGGCTTTCGCGTGTCCTTGCGGTGCGTTTCCGGGGTGCGCCGTGGGGCCACCCTGCGCAACTTGCCGATGCGGCTGCGGCTGCGCGTACACCTTCGGTTGGCCTTGTGGCGCGCCACCCGCGGAAGCCGCATGGCTCGAGCTCGCGTGTCGCTCGGGCTGCGTGTGCGCGCCGGCATTCGCCATTACATTGCGCGCCGGCGTCGATGTTGTCGGCGCGGCGCCTGCACGGCTGCGCGCTCCAGCAGTCGGTGTTGCCGCGCTTGCCGGCCGCCCCTGGTTCACCGACGCTAATAACGTCCGCTGGCTGGCGGCGACCTGCTGGTGCTGGACTTGCACGGAGGTCGCGGCGGTATGCGGCTGGCTCATGGAGGCTCGTTGCGCAGCGTCAGGCCGTGCGAGCGTTCCTCCCGTACCGCCGTTGTAGCTCGCGCGACTTGCGGTCACGGAATTGATTGGCGTGTTGTAGGTGTTGTGGACGACCGCGGGACTGACGTTGTTCGCAGCCTGGTTGTAATAGAACGCACTGCCACTCCAATATCCGCCGTAATATCCATAACCCGTGTAGCCGAAGCCGTAATTGATGCCCCCATAGAAGCCAACGCTCGTGCCCCAGTAGCCGTCGTTCCAAACATAGAGGCCGTCGCTCCAGCCCCAATAACCCGGAGTCCAAAGCGCGCCAACATAGGGCGGTAGCACCCACATGCCCGGCACCCAGTAATAGCCGTCGGGACCGTAGGCCCAGTACCCGGGAGTCCAGATATAGCCGGGGGCGGGCACTGCAGGTTGAACGTAAACGGGGATCGGCGGCGGCGCGATGGCGACCGATACGAACAACCCTCCGCCGGCCGCGGATAGATCGGACACACCGAACAGTGCGAGCGCGAACAGCAACGCTCGTACGCGCTGCAGCAATCTGCCTGGAATCGTGGTTTTCATCATCCCTCCTGCTGTGAGGGGCTTGTGCCCAACAAAAGCGTCTCCTGCTTCATGATTGACCAAGTGCCGAAACGGTAGTTCGACAAAAGTTCCGGCGTCGATCGTGAAAGCCTCATGGGCCGACGTGCGGCCCCGACAGCGGCGCCAGCGTTTCGCCGGCGTGGAAAACGTCGCGGTAGCTCACGTAGTCGGAGATGTGCAGCGTCGCCGCGAAGAAGATCGCGTAGGGCACCAGCAACGCCACGACGATGGTCGGTGCGATGGCCGCCGGAAGAATCAATGCAATGACGCCGGTGACCAACGCCGGCAACGCGGCGCCATAGAAAAATACCGCGAGCGCATAGATGGCGAGCGGCCGCCAATTGGCGAGCGCTGCGCGCAGGCTCGTGAGCAGCGCTCTGCCGGCGCCGGCGTTCTGGAACACGACGAGCGCGGGCGCCCACCACGTCGCGATGACGACCGGGATCGACAAGAGCGCCGAGAACAGCATTCCGATTTGCAGCGCGCTGTCGCCCAGCGCGGTCGTGATTTCCTCCTCGCTCATTGCACCGGCATTGGACATGAGCTCGAGCAACTTTCCGCCGTCCACGAGCGACGATGCGAACACCGCTGCGGTAATGCCCGCCACGAAGAAAAGTCCGATCGGCAGCAGTGAGGTGAGGTTGGCGCGAAATCCCAGGAAGAGCAGGCGAAGCGCCGGCGTGCCGCCGCGCTCCTGCGTCCAAGCCGCCGCGAGCAGACCGACCGCGAACACCGGCTTCAGGATCGTCATGGCGTAGGGACCGACCAGCGGAACCGCGCGCAACAGCAGCAACAGGATGTAATACGCGAGGAGCAGCACGACCCAGGAGAGCCGCCTCTGGCGAAACAGCGCGTAGGCCTGCGCGAGCCACGCCACGCCATGCCGCGCGTCGTAGCGCGTGAAGACGAATTCGCGCGGATCGTCGCTCACGATGCGCGTTCCGGAAATCGCGCGGGCCGGTCGACACGATCGCGCAGGATGCGCTCGAAATGCTCGGGATCGTGCGCGTGCGTCAATTCGCCGGAGCGCGGCAAATAGAGGTCGTAGAGGCGGGACAACCAGAAGCGCAGCCCGGCCGCACGCAGCAGCGCCGGCCATGCGTCGCGCTCGTCGGGCGTCAATGGCCGTGCGGCGTCGTAGGCGGTGACGAGCGCCTCGGCGCGCTCGGCGTCGACGGCCCTGCTCCCGTCGCCATCGACGCACCAGTCATTGACGGTGATGGCCAGGTCGTAGGCGAAGAAATCGGTCGCGGCAAAACCGAAGTCGATGATTCCCGCGACGCGCCCGTCGTGGAACAGCACGTTGTCGCAGAATAGATCTCCATGGATCGCGCCTTTCGGAAGCTTGCCGCGCGCGAAGCCCGTCTGGAACTTGAGCTCGGCGTCGATCAGCGCGACCTGGTCCGCCGAGAGGAAAGGCTTCACTGCGCGAGCGGCCTGGCGCCACCACGCGGGGCCGCGCCGATTGGAGAGCCGCGGCCGATACGTCATCGAAGCGAGATGCAGGCGCGCGAGCGCCGCACCCACGGCCGCGCAGTGCAACGCCGAAGGCACCTCGACGGGCGTTCCATCGATGCGCGTCACGAGGCTCGCCGGCTTCCCATTCAAAAGAGAAAACAGTGCCCCGGTGCGATCGGGTTCCGGCGCCGGAACCTCGACGCCGGCGCGGGCCAGGTGCGCCATCAGATTGAGATAGAACGGCAATTCCGTGGCGGGCAGGCGCTCGTACAACGTCATCACATACCGGCCCTTGTCGGTCGTCACGAAATAGTTCGTGTTCTCGATTCCCGACGCGATCGGCTGCAGTTCCGTGACGCCTCCCACTGTGTAGCGGGTGAGCCACGCGTCGAGTTCTTCGGCGGTTACGGGCGTGTAGACGGACATGCAATCGTCTGGCGCACGCTAAGCGACGGGCACGCCGGAATCCTCAAAAGTGCGCGAGCAAAATTACCAGGAAAACAACAGCCACATCGGGACGCTCAGGTTGGAACCCAGCGAATCATAGCGAATGAAATTGCGGCCGTTGCTGTTGGGCACGAGGTAGTACGGCCTTCCCCCGCGCGGGGTGACCTTGACGTACCGGAGTTCACCGTTGACGCGAATCTCCTCGACCGTATCCGCATCCTTGTGAATGATCGTGACCTGGGGCTCCTGGTCCGGTTCTCCATAGACGGCCGCCGGCGGCGGCGGTGGCGGCTTCGCCGGTGGATTGGGACGTGTCGCCGCGTCGGCCGGAATCGGCGGTGGCGCCGCATTGGCCGGAATCTGGGGTGGCGCCGGCGGCGCTTGCGCAAGCACACCGCCCGCCAGGCACGCTGCGGCGGCGAACAGGCACGCGGTGCGCAATGGATTCGTCATTTGGTTCTTCGAATTCTACCAAATGCCGCAGCGTTTCAGAGATTGAGCATCTTCTCGCGCTCGGCGCGGGTCGGCGCAAAGCCGCGACCTTCGTAGAACCGGAATATCGCCTCGACGATCGCCTCGGGCTCTTCGATCACCTGCATGAGATCCATATCCTCAGCGCTGATCGTTCCCTCGCCGACCAGTGTGTCGCGCATCCAGTCGGTGAGGCCGCGCCAGAAATGGCCGCCTACGAGGATGATCGGAATTTTCCGGCTCTTGCCCGTCTGTACGAGCGTCAGCACTTCGCTCAATTCATCGAGTGTCCCGAAACCGCCGGGCAGAATCACATACGCCGACGCGAAACGCACGAACATCATCTTGCGCGCGAAGAAATAGCGGAAATTGACCGAGATATCCTGATAGGCGTTGCCGCTCAGTTCGGAGGCCAGCAGGATGTTGAGGCCGATCGCCGGAGAACGGCCTCCGTGCGCGCCCTTGTTGGCCGCTTCCATGAGGCCGGGGCCGCCGCCGGAGATGACGGAAAAGCCGGCGTCGGAAAGGAGGTGAGCGATGCGCTGCGTCTTTTCGTAGTAGGCGTGACCGGCCTTGATGCGTGCGCTTCCGAACATGCTGACTGCGGGACGGATGCCGCGCAGGCGCTCCGTCGCGATCGCGAACTCTGCCATAATCCCCATCAACCGCCACGCTTCCTGACCATTGGTCGTGTTGAGTGCCTGCGGATCGATGAGCTCCGGAATCTTGTGGGTCTGACGCATGCCTACCCTCGTGCTGGTTGACGGGTCTTCGTACCTGTATCGCGCATTCCACGCGCTACCCGATCTGCGCACTTCGAGGGGCGAGCCGACCGGCGCGCTGCGCGGGGTGCTTTCGATGTTGCGCCGAATGGCAGAAGACGGCAAGCCGGACTATTTCGCCGTCGTGTTCGATGCGCCCGGCAAGACGTTTCGCGACGAATGGTATCCGCAATACAAGGCGAACCGGCAGCCGATGCCCGACGATCTCATCGCGCAAATCAAGCCGCTGCACGAGCTCGTGCGCGCGAACGGCTGGCCACTGCTGATGATCGAAGGCGTTGAAGCCGACGACGTGATCGGAACGCTGGCGATGCAGGCTTCGCACGCGGGCATCGACACCGTCATATCGACGTCGGACAAGGACCTCGCGCAGCTCGTGAAGCGCGGAATCACCTGCGTCAACACGATGAGCAATGAGACGCTGGACGAGGCCGGCGTGCTCGCCAAATTCAACGTGCGCGCGGACCAGGTGCTCGACCTGCTGACGCTGACCGGCGACAGCGTCGACAACGTTCCCGGTGTGGCGAAAGTGGGCCCGAAGACGGCCGCGAAGTGGCTCGCCCAATACGAAACGCTCGACAACGTCGTCGCGCACGCGAACGAGATTCCCGGCGTGGTCGGTGAAAATCTGCGTGCCGCGCTCGATTGGTTGCCGCAGGGCCGCAAGTTGCTCACGATCAAGACCGATTGCGCGTTGCCGGTCACGCCGAAAGACTTAGGAATCGGCGCGCCCGATCACGCTTCACTGCGGCCGTTGTACGAACGCTTCGAATTCAAGGGCTGGTTGCGGGACTTGGGCGCGGGGAACGAAGGTGCGCCGGATGCCGGCGATGCGATCGCACAGCGCGCGGAGGAGGACACGACAGGCCTTCGCTCCGACAACGGCGCTTCGGAAACGCCGGTCGTCGCGGCCGCGGCGCCCGCGCCGATCGAAAAGCACTACGAGATGGTGTGCGACGAGGCGGCGTTTGCGCGCTGGCTTGCGGCCATCGACGGCGCCGACCTGATCGCGCTCGACACCGAAACGACGAGTCTCGATCCGATGCAGGCGCGAATCGTCGGCGTGTCGCTGTCGATCACGCCGGGCCACGCGTGCTATATCCCGCTCGGCCATCGTTACACCGGCGCGCCGGATCAGCTCGACCGCGCCGACGTGTTGCGCCGCCTCGCACCGTGGCTCGCCGATCCCTCGAAAAAAAAGCTGGGGCAGAATCTCAAGTACGACCAACACGCGCTTGCCAACGACAACCTCGCGCTTGCGGGTGTGGCGCACGACACGCTGCTCGAGTCGTACGTGCTCGAATCGCACAAGCCCCACGACATGGACAACCTGGCGTGGCGGCACTTGAATCTCAAGACGATCAGCTATGACGAAGTGACCGGCAAGGGCGCCAACCGGATTCCGTTCGAGCAGGTCGCCGTCGAACGCGCCACCGAGTATTCGGCGGAGGATGCGGACGTCACGTTGCGGCTGCACCGCACACTGCATCCGCCGATCGCCGCCGATCCGAAGCTCGACCACATCTATGCGCAAATTGAAATGCCGGTCCGTGAAGTCCTCTTCCGGATGGAGCGCAACGGCATCCTGATCGACGCGAATCTCCTCGCGAAGCAGAGCCGCGAATTGGGGGAGCGGGTGATGGCGCTGGAGCAGCAGGCGCACCAGCTTGCGGGGCAGCCTTTCAATCTCGGTTCGCCGAAGCAACTGGGCGAGATCCTGTTCCAGCGGATGAGCTTGCCCGTGGTCAGGAAGACCGCGACCGGCCAGCCGTCCACCGACGAGGACGTGCTGCAGGAGCTCGCGGCGAATTATCCGCTCCCGAAAATCCTGCTCGATCATCGCTCGGTGTCGAAATTGAAATCGACGTACACCGACAAGCTGCCGCTGATGGTGAACGCGCGCACGGGTCGCGTGCATACGACGTTTTCGCAGGGCACGGCCGTCACCGGGCGCCTTGCGTCGACCGATCCCAACCTGCAGAACATCCCGGTGCGCACCGCCGAAGGGCGGCGTATCCGCGAGGCGTTCATCGCGCCGCCGGGCCACGTGCTCGTTTCGGCCGATTATTCGCAGATCGAATTGCGGATCATGGCGCACTTGTCGGAAGATCCTGCGCTACTGAAGGCGTTTCAGGAGGGCCAGGACATCCATCGCGCCACGGCGGGCGAGATCTTCAGCGTGTCGCCCGAAGAGGTCACGACGGATCAGCGACGCTACATCAAGGCCGTGAACTTCGGATTGATCTACGGCATGGGGGCCTTCGGGCTGGCGCAACAGCTCGGCATCGAGCGCGCCGCCGCTCAGCAATTCATCGACCGGTACTTCGCGCGCTATCCCGGTGTCGCGCAATACATGCAGCGAACCCGGCAGCTCGCGCGCGAACACGGCTACGTCGAGACGGTGTTCGGCCGCAGGCTGTGGTTGCCGGACATCAAGGCAGCGGGGGGGCCGCGGCGCTCAGGCGCGGAGCGTGCGGCGATCAACGCGCCGATGCAAGGCACCGCCGCCGATCTCATCAAGCTCGCGATGATCGCGGTGCAGAAATGGATCGACCGCGAGCAGCTCTCGACGATGCTGCTCCTGCAGGTGCACGACGAGCTGGTTCTCGAAGTGCCCGCCGCGGAAGTGGCCCGCGTGACGCGCGAATTGCCGGGTCTCATGACCGGCGTGGCGGAATTGCGCGCGCCCCTGGTTGTCGACGTCGGCGTGGGCCCCAACTGGGATCAAGCCCACTAAGGTTCCCTAAGGCGCATTGACGGGCGCTTGTCAGCGATAGGCGGGATTGGCGGGAGCCGAATTGTCCGCGGCAAGGATGTCGCGATAGCCCGCGTAGACCGAGCCGAAGGTCACCGGCGCAACGACCACGGTGATCGCTACATAAGCTGCGAGGATCAGCAGGACACCGAAGATCATCGAACCCCAATTTCCGTTGCCGGTGACCATCGTCATGACCGCGCCGAATCCGATCACACCGACAAGCATGGCGAAGATGCCGATCACCGCCAGCAAGAGGCCGAGGCCGATCGCGCCATAGACGAGAAACGGCACCCAATTGCGCAAGGAAGCGCGAAAGCTCGCCCGCATGGCATCCGCCGCACGGGCTCCGCCGAGAACGATCAACGCCGGCGCAAACCAGTTCGCCATCAGATAGACCGCCACGGCAACCAGCACCAACGCCAGAAGCAGGAAAGCGACGACGCCGAATTCTCCCAGCATTCGCCACGGATCGTCGGAGAGTTTGTCGAGATTCGTCAATCCGGCCATTCCCACGCCACCCGCAATCACGATACAGCAGGCGATCACCGCCAACACTGCGAGCACGATGTTGAACACGCCGATGGTCAGCAACGGTACGAAGTGCGGTCCGGTGAAGCCGTCGAACAGGTGCGAAAACCGCAGCGGTTCACCGCGGTCGAGCGCATTGCAGCCCAGCATGATTCCGCCTATGAAGACGGGCGTAAGCAGCCACTGCGCGAGGCCGCCGATATAGGGTACCTTGCTCAGCGCCAGTGAAACGACGATGTAGACGATCGCGATGCCGATCCACGTACCGAGACGCGACGTGAAGATTCGCCAGCCTTCGGCCCACCATGCTGCGCCGGCGCCGGCGGCAACGACACGCGGTTCGATCGATCGCGGAGTGGGAGGAGACGGGGACGGCTGCGGCTGCGGCGGAAGCGGTGAGGACATGGAATGACCTTTCGCAAATCAGCGCGGATGCCACGTTATCAGGAATGCTAACGAACCGCGTGCCTTTCGAGATCTTCGAGCGAAACCACGGCCAGCGCTTCCTCGTGCGTCGCGGCGAGAACAACCGGCGGCGCGACGCCGGCGGCGAGCGCTTCCCGCCAGCGTCCGATGCACAGGCACCAGCGATCTCCGGGAACCAGGCCCGGGAAGCCCGATTCGGGCTGCGGTGTTGCGAGGTCGTTGCCGGACAGCTTCGCGAACGCCAAAAATTCGGTCGTCATCACAGCACAGACCGTATGCATCCCCAAGTCGTCCGGGCCGGTGTCGCAGCAGCCGTTGCGGAAGAACCCGGTGTTGGGAGAAGTGCTGCAGGGCGCGAGCGCGCCGCCTTGGACGTTCTGGGAATTGTCGCGGGACGCGGGCATGGGAATGCGGCCCGATAGGGGCTGCGATCCTGATTTCTAAAAATGCGGTCAGTTTAGCGCGTTGTGCGCATCGACGGCGTTGCGCACGTGTGAAGCAATCGCGTCCGGCGTGTCGCTGTGCAGGAACCACCGCAGGCGCGACGTGTCGCCGATGGGCGTGAAGCCGAACTCGGCGAGAAGAATCTCGAGCGCCTTGATGTAACGCGAGTCGCGCTGCACGCGAACGATCCACGTTTTCTGGCCCGGCGGTGTTGCAAACAGCGCGGCCAGCAGCGCGCGGCCCTGGCCCCCGCCACGCGACGCGAGATCGAGCCCGGCCAGCCAGAGCTCGTACGCCGTGTGATCGATCGACCGGAAGAGCCCGAACCCGACCGGCGGCATGCCGCTGTGGCGATCGTCCGGCCAGAACACGTAGCCGGGAACGGCAACGGTGGCGAGCTTGCCGGTACCGACGTCCTCGACGAAATAGCCCGAGACGAGCGCGCGCTTCAGCTTGGCGAAGAATTCGTGGCTGCCGGGCGAGTCGGCGGCGAGATCGCGATCGAAGCTTCCATCCGCCGCGCCCTGGCGGATCAATGACCGAAGGAGCGCCAGATGTCCGATATGGGCGGGTTGCAGCATGACGTCGTTCCGAACAAATGACGGCATCAAATTAGCGCGTTGCCCGCCGTCGTTGGCGGCGGGCTTACGAGCGGCGTTGCCGGGTCCCTGAACGGCATCGAAAGCGCCGAAACAAGCCGCAACAGGCATCGCCCCAAGCGCGCCATTCGGTTGCGCGTACGTGTTCCTTAGGGTCGACGGGCTTGAACTGAGTCAGCGGATACACTATTATTAGCACTCTCGGCAAGTGAGTGCTAGCAACGAGTAGAACGAGGGTCCGCGGAGCGATCAGCCTTAAACGGCTTCGCCTTCGAAGGCCTCGCCGATTCGGCCACAGTGACGGCAGATGTTATATAAGTCGCTGTATTTTCAAATTATTATTCAGGAGTGAGTGCTAACCATGAAACTGCGTCCCCTGCACGATCGTGTGATCGTCAAGCGCCTCGAGGAAGAGCGTAAATCGGCCGGCGGCATCGTCATCCCGGACACCGCCGCGGAAAAGCCCTCGATGGGCGAAGTCGTGGCCGTGGGCCCCGGCAAGACCGACGACAACGGCAAACTGCAGCCGATGGGTGTCAAGCCCGGCGACAAGATCCTCTTCGGCAAGTATTCCGGGCAGGAATTCAAGATGGACAACGCCGAACTTCTGCATATGCGCGAAGACGACATCATCGGCATCGTCGGCTGACAGCCACCGGATAGCAAACCAAGCGTCCACCGAACTAGAGCACCAGGAGAAATAAATCATGGCAGCAAAAGACGTTCGTTTCGGCGAAGGTGTTCGAAACAAGATGATGGTCGGCGTGAATGTGCTGGCCAATGCGGTCAAGGTCACGCTCGGCCCCAAGGGCCGCAACGTCGTGCTCGAGCGCAGCTTCGGCGCGCCGACGATCACCAAGGACGGCGTGTCGGTCGCGAAGGAAATCGAACTGAAGGACAAGTTCGAGAACATGGGCGCACAGATGGTGAAGGAAGTCGCCTCCAAGACCTCCGACGTCGCCGGTGACGGCACGACGACGGCCACCGTTCTGGCGCAGGCGATCTGCAACGAAGGCTTCAAGTATGTCGCCGCCGGCATGAACCCGATGGACCTGAAGCGCGGCATCGACAAGGCGGTCATCGCCATCGTCGAAGAGCTGAAGAAGATCAGCAAGCCGTGCACGACCAGCAAGGAAATCGCGCAGGTCGGCTCGATCTCGGCCAATGCCGACGCGTCGATCGGAAAAACGATCGCCGAGGCGATGGACAAGGTCGGCAAGGAAGGCGTAATCACCGTCGAAGACGGCAAGGGTCTGGAAAACGAGCTCGACCTGGTCGAGGGCATGCAGTTCGACCGTGGCTACATCTCGCCGTATTTCATCAACAACCCGGACAAGCAGGTTGCGCTGCTCGAAGACCCGTACGTGCTCCTGCACGACAAGAAGGTCAGCAACATCCGCGACCTGCTGCCGCTGCTCGAGCAGGTGGCGAAGGCTGGCAAGCCGCTCCTCATCATCGCCGAGGACGTCGATGGCGAGGCGCTCGCCACGCTGGTCGTCAACAACATCCGCGGCATTCTCAAGACCACCGCAGTCAAGGCGCCTGGCTTTGGCGATCGTCGCAAGGCGATGCTCGAAGACATCGCGATCCTGACAGGCGGAACGGTCATCGCGGAAGAGCTGGGCCTCAAACTCGAAAACGCGACGCTCAAGGACCTGGGCCGCGCCAAGAAGATCGAAGTCGGCAAGGAAGACACGACGATCATCGACGGCGCCGGCGAAAAGGCCGCGATCGAGGCGCGCGTGAAGAACATCCGCAAGCAGGTCGAGGACGCTACGTCTGACTACGACAAGGAAAAATTGCAGGAGCGCGTTGCGAAGCTCGCAGGCGGTGTCGCGGTGATCAAGGTCGGCGCAGCGACGGAAGTCGAGATGAAGGAAAAGAAGGCGCGTGTCGAAGATGCATTGCACGCGACGCGCGCGGCGGTCGAGGAAGGCATCGTCGCCGGCGGCGGCGTGGCTTACCTGCGCGCACGCGCCAACCTGAAGGGCCTCAAGGGCGAAAACGCGGATCAGGACGCGGGCGTGAAGATCGTCCTGCGTGCGCTCGAAGAGCCGATGCGCCAGATCGTCGCCAATTCCGGCGACGAGCCCTCAGTCGTCGTCAACAAGGTCGTCGAAGGCAAAGGCAATTATGGCTTCAATGCCCAGACCGGCGAGTACGGCGATTTAGTGGAAATGGGCGTCGTCGATCCGACCAAGGTGGCGCGCTTTGCGCTGCAGAACGCAGCATCGGTCGCCTCGCTGTTGCTGACCACGGAGGCGATGGTCGCCGAACTGCCGAAGGACGAAAAGGGTGGCGGCGGCGGAGGTGGTGGCATGGGCGGCATGGGCGGAATGGGCGATATGGATATGTGACCCGTTTGTCCGAGAGCGGTCCGGTATTCGGACCGCGATCGGAAACAAACGGGTCATCCCGAGGAGCGCTCCACCGCGACGAGGGATCTCCCCCGCTGGAACAAACGCAAAGCCCGGCCTCGCGCCGGGCTTTGTCTTTTCCAGAGCCAGCCGGCGGCTGGGCGCGTTCCGCCGACAGCGCCGCCCAATATGCTTTAGACTACAAGGCGTTAACGGGTAGACTTGCAGAACAACAACGACTATGTCCGGACATGACCCGTCTGGCGGGATGACCGGGCTGGGGACGAAGGTTCAATGACCCAGGGAGTTCTGTTCGCGTTTGCGATTGCCGCGTTTGCGATCGTGATCATCTACGGCCTCGTCCGCCGCAATCGCGGCTCGGGCGGCGCCTCGCGCAGCGACGCGAATTCGCCCGACACAGTCGCGCAGTGGACCGAAGGCGAGACGACGCGGCTCCTGTCCTCGGCCGAACTGCCGGGCCTGTATCTGCTTCGCCCGCGCTTTCTGACGCGCGCGGAAAGCGTCGTCTACCTGCTGTTGAAAGCGGCCTTCCCGCGGCACGAGATCTTTGCGCGCATCCGCCTTGCCGATGTGCTGCAGGTCAAGATCGGGCCGCAGGGCATGGAACGGCTGCGCGCATTCCGCAAGATCGCCAACCAGCACGTCGGCTTCGTCGTGTGCGACCGCGACATGACGATCGTCGCCATCGTCGACGCGAAGGAGCCCGACCAGGTCATCAATCCGCGCGACCAGAAGCTCGAAGTGATCAAGCAGCGCTGCCTGCAGGCGGCGCAGGTGAAGTACCTCTGCGTCTATCCGCCGCAGCTTCCGCGCTATCGCGAGCTGCGCGAGCAGATCCTCGGGCCGGCCGGCGATCTCGTCTAGCGATCCTTTCAGCGTGCCGTGTTTCCGGACGGTACCGGCGCCTTTCCGCGTTCCCGCAATGCCAGCGCCGTGCCGGCGACGATCAATGCGCCGCCCGCCAGCATGTTCGCGGTGATGGCCTCATCGAGAAACAGGAATCCCCACACCACGCCGAACAGCGGAATCAGGAACGTCACGGTCAGCGCCCGCGAAGGCCCGATGTCGGCGATGAGCCGGAAATAGATGAGATACGCGACCGCCGTCGATGCGACGGCCAGCGCGACGATGTTGGCGACGACCCACGTGGTGACCGGTCCGGGGACGGACGCGAACGGGATCGCCGGGACCAGCAGCATCGCGGCGGCGAGCTGACTGCCGCACGCGAGCGTGAAACTCGGAACGCCCTGCATCCGCCGCTTCGTATAGACGCCGGCCAGGCCGTAACACACGGATGCGGCGAGGCAGGCGCCGATCGCGAGCGCCGTCGTGGCGGTCAGCGGCTCCGGCGAGAGGCCCACCAGCAGCACGACGCCGGCCAAGCCCAACAACATGCCGCCGATCTTGCGCGTCGTCAGCGGCTCGCCGAGCCAAATGGCCGCTGCGATCGCGCCGAAAAAAGGACTCGTGGCGTTCAGGATTCCGGCGGTCGACGCCGCGATAAATTGCTCGGCGAAGCAGAACAGCACAAACGGCAGCGCGGAGTTCACGAGTCCGACAACGGCCAGGCCGCGCCACCGCGCACGAAGATCGGGCACGTTGCGCTGTGCGGCTGCGAACGCAAGGAGTGCAGCGGCCGCGAGCGTGACTCGCGTGAAGGCAAGCGGCACCGGCCCCATCGCGGGCACCGCGTAGCGCATGAACACGAAGGAGCCGCCCCACAACGCCGCCAGCGCGACGAGCATGAGGACCGATCGCGCAGGCATCAATTCGTCACTGCAACTCGCTCGAGGTCGAGCAGCTTCTGCTTGCGCCACAATCCGCCGCCGTAGCCGGTTAATGCGCCGTCGGCGCCGATGACGCGGTGGCAGGGCACGATGATGGAGAGGCGATTGTCGCCGTTCGCGCGGCCGACCGCGCGCACCGCCGCGGGCTGGCCGATCGTCGCCGCAAGCTCTCCGTAGGACTTTGTCGTGCCGGCCGGGATCGTCTGAAGCGCGCGCCACACGGTCGCCTGGAACGCGGATCCGGTCAGCACCACGGGCGTGTCGAAGCGCGTCCGCGTGCCTTCGAAATATTCGGCCAGTTCACGCGTGACTTGCGTCAGGATCGGATGATCTCCCGGCAGGACGCGTGCGTTGAGCCGTTTTTGCAGGGCTTCGAGCGCGCGCTCGAGCCCGCGCCGGTCGACGAAGTCGAGAAGGTGCAAGCCGCGATCGTCGGCCAGCGCCAGCATCGAGCCCAACGGCGTTTCGAGCCACTTCGCGTGCAATGCGGTGACGCCGCGGGCGCGCGAAGGCGCGGTGCCGACGATGCGGGTGAAAGCCTCGCGAAATCCGCTGCCGGATTCGAAGCCCTGGTCCAATTGTGAATCGATCACGGTCTTTCCTTTCCTGATATCGGCGAGCGCCAAGCCCATGCGCCGCGCGCGGTGATACGCCTGGAATGTCATGCCGCAATAGCGCTTGAATTGCCGGCGTGCGGTCGACGGGTCGATGCCGAGCTCCGCGAGTTCCGCGTCCCGATACCGGCGCAGCGGCTCGCGTTCCACGGCGACGAGCAGTTTCGCCACCAGTTCGGGTGGCTTGCGGCCGTGGTCGAGCGGACGGCACTTCATGCACGGCCGATAGCCCGCGTGCAGCGCCTCCGATGGAGCCCCGAAGAACTCGACGTTCTCGCGCTTGGGCGTGCGGACACGACAGGTCGGCCGGCAGAAAATGCCGGTCGTGCGCACGCCGAGCCAGAACACGCCTTCGTACGTGGGGTCGTGGCGCACGACGGCGCGGTACATCGTCGCAGGGGCGGGGAGATTCGACATGAGGCGGATTCTAGTGCTTCCGCAAAGGGCCGCCGCCGAAATTCGGGCAGGCAATTCGAAAAATTGGCGGGGCAACGACCCGATTAGACGAGGGGCAATCCCACGTAGTTCTCCGCGAGCGAGGTCGCCGCGGCCCGCGAGCTCACGACATAGTCGAGTTGCGAGCGCTGCAGTCGATGCTGGAACACGTCGTCTTCGGGAAACCGGTGGAGCATCGACGTCATCCACCAGGAAAAATGTTCGGCGCGCCACACGCGCCTCAAGCAGGTCTGCGAATACGCGGCCAGCAGATCCTCGCGGCCCGACGCGAAAAAGGCGGCCAGCGCGCGGG
>Ga0070708_100000497_pt1 | contig 29583 bp, 29 predicted proteins | sample KBSK5503metaG_FD_65469 | JGI IMG/M metagenome (GOLD analysis project Ga0070708, IMG submission 65469) | Corn, switchgrass and miscanthus rhizosphere microbial communities from Kellogg Biological Station, Michigan, USA - KBS K5-50-3 metaG | ecosystem: Host-associated > Plants > Roots >... | reverse complement strand
TCTCGGCCAAGCCATCGCCTACGCGCGGATCAACGGCGTCGTTCCGCCCTGGAGCAAGGCTCAAGAGAAGGACTGAGCACATCGTCTCTCAGACCGGATCACCATTCGACCCGGGACAACACCGAAGGACAAACGGTCCCGGAACCGAACCGCCTCCACCCAGGCTCGAGGGATCGCGATCGCGTCGATCTCCCCTTGGTACCCCTGGGTAGGCCGAGCGGTAATCTGAATGGTCGTTCGCGCCGGAGAATCGGTTGCGGAGCTCCCCGGCCATAAAGTCCATTGTTCTGCCCCGACGAGTCCCCGCTTGACTTTGCGTGTGGATTATCTTCAGCATGGCAGTACTTTTCGCGGACGAGCCCTCCGCTGCGGAGGGCGGAGCGGGCAGGGCGAGGATTTCTGCGAATACGGAGGGGAAAATTGCTGTCGGGCATTACAGCGGGGTGGAAGATGAAACCATCTCCTCTGACGGGGAAATCCTGGGGTACCAGCTTTGACTGAGCCTCTCCCCGAGGAGAGGACTCAAGCTTTCGCTGCGGCTCCCGCGAACGAGGCGACGGGCGGCGCAGGCGTGCAACCCGACCCTCCGGCAACCTCCGCGCCCGCGGAAGGCAGCGGTTCTCCCGTGCACCAGCCCGGGCGCAGCAATTACTTCGTCCGTCACTGGCGAGGAGATCTTTCGCTCGGCGTCACCTACTGGATCAATGGGGCCCTCGCCGGGCTCCTCGTCTTCATAGCTGGGGAAATCCTGGCAGCGTCCTTCAGCGCGTTCAGGATCAACTACAGCGCGCCGTTGTTGTGGTGCGCCTTTTGGGTTCTTTGTTGCGCTGTGACCCTTTGGCAGGCGGTCGGCATCTGGCGATCTGCCAAGCGGCACATTGAAACGACTCAGCGCACCTTCTGGGGTCGCGCCGCGCAAGTCGTCGCAATCCTGGCGCTGTTCCGCCTTGTATCGGACTTGTCTACGCGGGGGCTTCCAATCATCCAGAAGAGTCTCAACCACGCCCAGTGGCTCGCAGAGAATGGGAAGTGGGATTTTAGAGTCCTGAAGGATGGCACTGAGCTTGAGATTTCCGGTGGCATCGGATTCGGAATGGCGGATGACTTGGAACGGTTGCTCGACGCTACTCCGGGAATGAGCCTTGTTCACGTCAACCTCGAGGTTGGTGGGCTCGAAAGTGAAGCCAAGCGGGCCCGGAACCTGATCCGCTGGCGCCGTCTCGCCACGTACACCTCCAGCTCCTGTGTCAGCGCGTGCACGATCATCTTCCTGGGCGGAGTTCAGCGCTACCTCAGGACCGGGGCGCAGCTCGGTTTCCATGCTCCCGAAGTGCCGGGTCTCGTCGGTCTACACCTACACAGGATGCTCGCGGACGAAGAGAGGTACCTTACTTCGATTGGAGTATCTCCTGCCTTTGCCGCGCGGATTGTCCAGACGCCGTCCGAGGAGTTGTGGCTCCCGACCGAACGGGAGCTTCTCGAAGGGGGAATCGTCACCGAAATTACGAGTGGAGAAGACTTCGCCCTATCCGGGATTGGCAAGAGTGCGAACATTGCTTCGTTTGACTTGGTATTGCAGAAACTCCGGATCTACCGCGCAATGAAGATCGTGGGCCCGGAAACATACGACAAGCTCCTCCGTGCTTCCTTTGACGGCTACAAGAACGGCAAGTCGGCGGCCGAGTTGCGGGAAGTAACTTTTGATCTGATTGCTCCCGTATTCGCGAGCAAGCTGCCGTACAGCAGCGACGCCGCGATTCTACATTTCACCCGGGTGATGGTGGCTCAGTTGACAATGCTCCAGAATGCCCCTGGCAGGATCTGTCTGGATTACATCCATGCCCGAGTAGGGGCCGTGATAACGGCTGCAAAATACCTTTCGTCACAGATCAGCGATGAGGAGATCGAGGCGATGGCCGACGTGCTGGAATCGGCAGACCCAACTCGCCCCTTACCACCCAAGCAAACGCTCGATCTCATGATCAAGAGAGGCTTGCGGCAGGCGCAGAAGAGAATCGGCAACGACGTCTTCGCTGTTGCCAGACTTGACGATCCAAATCTTGACCCGGCGCTGGGCTGTCGCGCGGCGACGGCGTTCTATTCTGCACTTCTTTCGCTCCCGGCCAACGATGCCGCGATCGCCTTGAGAGGGACGTTTGCTGGGAAGTAGCCGAGCTCAGCGCCACCCCATCCGGCTCCGCGCTGCAGATGCGCACTGCTGCCCGTTGGAGTACACCTCCCTGCGCATGCCGAAGAACCGCGGTTACGTGCACCGGGAGCGGATCGACGCAGGAGCCGAGGGGCGCGCGGTGCTCGCCCACTTGGTGACACGATGGCGCGCGACCGAGTCCGAGTGGCGCGCGAGGCTCGCGGCGGGCGAAGTGCTCCTCGATGAGGCGCGCATCGGGCCGGAAGAGCGGCTGCGCCGCGGGCAATGGCTCACCTGGGCGCGGCCGCCCTGGGAGGAGCCGGCGGTCCCGCTCTGCGCGGCGCTGCTCTACGAGGACGCGGACCTGCTTGCGGTCGCGAAGCCATCCGGGCTGCCGACGATGCCCGGCGGCGGCGAGTTTTCCGAGCACACGCTGCTCGCGGTCGTCCGGCGGCGCGCCCCGGAGGCGTCACCGATGCACCGGCTGGGGCGGGCGACCTCGGGGGTTGTGCTGTTCTCGCGCACCCCGCAGGCCGCCCGGGCGCTAGCTCAGTCGTTCCGCGATCGCAAGCTGCGCAAGATCTATCGCGCCCTGTGCAGCGGCCACCCGGCGCGGGACGAATTCGCCATCGACGCGCCGATCGGCGAAGTGCCTCACCCTCTGCTCGGTACCGTGCACGGCGCGAGCGCGTCAGGCCGGCCATCGCGCAGCCACGTCCGGGTGCTGGAGCGGCGCGAGAGCGCCCAGGCGCTGGTCGAGGTGGCGATCGAGACCGGTCGCCCGCACCAGATCCGCATCCACCTCGCGCACGCCGGCCATCCGCTCTGCGGCGACCCGCTGTACGGGGTGGGGGGCGTGCCGCTGCCCGGCTCGCGCGCTCTGCCCGGCGATGCCGGCTACCTGCTGCACGCCCTTCGCGTCGAGCTCGCCCACCCGCGCACCGGCGCGCCGCTTTCGATCGAGTGCGCGCCGCCGCCGCCGCTAAGGTGACCGTGAGTCCACTGATAGTCATTCAATCGCACTGGTAGTCATTCAAGAAGTTTGCGAGAAGTTTTCGTGCCTGTTGCACCGGTTCATCGCACCATGGCGCTCAATCACCGTTGGGGGGCCCGCGATGCACGTTTCCAGGACGTCGGCACGTAGGTGGTTCACGGCAGTCGTGCTCATCGGCGCAGCCACGCACTTTTATTCTTGCGACTGGCGCCAATCCGGTTCAGAGGAAGAGCACGAGATTCTCACCACCCAGCAGGGCGTAAACTGCGGGGTTGAGCGCTGGTCGGTGAAAACGGGCACGGATGCCGACATTGGTTCGGTCAACCTCTCCCCTCAGGACACGACGATCTCCGCGCTGACCAGCATTGCGCGCCCGTCGAGCCTTCCGCCCAACAACCGGGCCTCTCCTGCCGAGCGTCAAGTGTGGCGCCTTCGGGACATCACCCTGACCATCTACAAGTTGGAGACCGACAGCGACTACCATCTCGTGCTCTCCGACGGTTCGCAGACGATGATCAGCGAAATACCCCATCCGGACTGCGTCGGCGGATCGAGCCCATTCTTGTCAGGAATTCAAGCCGCACGCGCGACCTTCGACTCTCGATACACTCCCACCACGAGCTTTCAAACCGCCAACGTCACCGCATCGGTCATCGGCGCTGGATTCTTCGATTTCTTCCACGGCCAGACGGGTGTCGCCGCGAACGGGATCGAGCTTCACGCGGTGGTCGGCGTCTGTTTTGGCGCGGGCTGCCAGATCGGCGGAACGACGGACGACTTTTCCATCGGGGTCAATCCGGCAAGCCAGACTGTCGTCGCGCCCGCATCTACCAGCTACACCGTGAGCACCGCGGTGACGGCGGGGAATCCGCAGCAACTCACTCTCAGCGCCGCCGGCCTCCCGTCGGGAATCGGCGCGGCTTTCAACCCCTCGTCGATCAATTCCGGACAGAGCTCAACCCTGACCCTGACCGTTGCCAGTGGGACCCCGACGGGCGCCGTGCCCTTCACCATCACCGCGACGGGTCCTTCCGCCACGCATTCCACCTCGGCATCGATCACGGTGACCAACGGCGCCAGTGGCATCGTCAATGGAGACTTCGAAACCGGCGACCTGACCGGCTGGACGGTGACCGCGGGAAGCGTCGTCGCCACGAACGTCGGGGCGCACAGCGGAATTTGGGCAGCCCAGATTGGAAGCACCGGCCCGCTGGCCGGCGATAGCACTCTCGTTCAAACCATTGCCGTCCCGAGCGCCGGAACGAACACCCTGAGCTTTTGGTACAACCCCCACTGTACCGACACCATCCTGTACGACTGGCAGGACGCGCAGGTGCTGGACACCAGCGGCAGGCTGCTGATCAACATGCTGCACGTCTGCGAGAACACCGGAACCTGGACGCAGGTGACCGCGGACCTAACGCCATACAACGGAACCAACGTGAATCTCGTCTTTACCGATCATGACGATGGCGCGACGGGCGATCCCACCTACTACTTGCTCGACGACGTGGCCCTGACCTCCGGCTCCGGGGGTCCTCCGTCTACCAGCATCGCCTCGCCCGCGGCCGGGGCCACCCTCGCCGGCACGGTCAACGTCACCGCGGTCGGGAGCGCTCGGCCACCGGCCAGTCTCGCCCGGATCGACATATTCGCGGACGGCGCGTTGCTCGGCTCAGGGAGCGCATCTCCCGCGGTGGTGGCCTGGAACACCACGGCTGTCGCGGACGGTCCACACACCTTGACCTCGGTGGCGTACGATTCTACCGGGGCGAATACCACGTCCAGCCCCGTCAACGTGACGGTCGCGAACGGGGCGGGGCAGGAGCTGATCGTCAATGGCGGATTCGAGAACGGCGTGACTCCGTGGTACCGAGGCGGGGTGAGGTGGCCGACCGTTACCACTGCACAGGCTCACACGGGGACCCACTCGCTGCAGTGCGGAGGGGTGGCGGGGCAGCCGGAGCCCAATGGAGACTCGTGGGCTGACCAACAGATTCAAATTCCTTCCGCCGTAAGTCGGGCCACGCTTTCGTTCTGGTATTACGCAGCGAGCACCGACACCATCCAGTACGACTGGCAGGACGCGCAGGTCCGAAACACCTCAAACGGCGTCTTGATCAATATCTTTCACATGTGTGACAACAGCCAGGTCTGGACGCAACGCACGGTCGACCTCACCGCTTACCGAGGCCAGACTGTCCGGATCTACTTCAACGCGCACGGTGATGGGTACGGCGATCTCACCACTCTGTGGATCGACGACGTTTCGCTCACCGTTCAGTAGCGCGAGGGGCGAGCCCGCGTGGCCATCGCGGTTGAGGTCCTGCGCGACAAGCGGGCCCGGACCAAACTGGGGCTCGAACCTCCGAGGCTGCTCCTGTCCGCCAAATTGACACCGACGGGCGCTTGCCGGAAGGTCGCGCATCTCGATGGAGGGCGAAGGCACTCAGAGGCCGGCATTCGATCTGCGCCGAGCCGCGGCGTACCTCGAGACGTTCCTCGTCCTCGGTGGCTTCGTCGCCTACCTCTACTGGCGGCACCCCGGCTACTGGGGCGACGGCGTGGACCGGGGCGATGCGATCATGGACTTGATGGAGAACGGCCGATTGAGGCCGATGAAGTACCCGTACGTCGGCCCGCTCTTTTCGATCCCCTTTTACATCCTGGACAAGCTCTTTCATTCCAACCATCGGCTCTTCTTTCGATACAACTATTTTGTCTTTGCGACGGGCGCGGGGATCGCCTACTTCACATTGCGAAAACGGATCGACGCTGTACACCTACGTCGTTTCTTTCTCTTGATCCTCACCGCGTCGATGTTCCCGTACCACATCAGGACATTCTACGGCGAGACGTTCTCGGCGGTCTTCGCGGCGGTCGGCATCCTGCTGGTGACGCACGGCCGGCCGGTCTGGGGTTGGTCGCTGCTCTCGCTCGCGGTCCTCAATACGCCAGCGCTCGCGGTGGGATTGGCGCTGGTAGCCGTGGCCACCGCGTGGACGGAGCGGAAATGGCAGCATCTGCTCCCGCTGCTCGTCGTCGCAGCGGGCATCCTGCTCGAGTCGTGGATCGTCCGCGGGCACCCGTTCGTTTCGGGCTACGAGAACGACGGCGCGGGTCCGCCGGGGATTCGTCCCTACGCCGGGCTGGGCGGTTTCTCCTTCCCGCTGTTCTTTGGGGCGCTCTCGATCCTGTTTTCCTTCGGCCGAGGGATCCTCTTCTACGCTCCGGGTCTATGGCTCGCCTTTCAACGGCCGAAATGCGAGCCCAGACTGCATCGCACCTACGTGCTATGGATGCTCTTCCTCCTCGGCGAAATACTGGTGTATTCACGATGGAACAACTGGCACGGAGCCGTGTATTGGGGCCCGAGGTTCTTTCTCTTCGCCTCCATCCCCGCCTGCTATCTGCTGGTGATCCGGCTCGCCAATCGCGAGGAACGCCTGGTCGGCAATCTGGTGACGCTCGCTGTCCTCGTGGCCTCGGCGTGGGTGGGATTGAACGGGATGATCTTTCATCTCAAGACTCTTTCCGAGGAATTCTGTAACGAGCTCGAGGGCGTCCTTTGCCTCTATGTTCCGGAATTCAGCCCGTTGTGGCAGCCATTTATCAAGGTCCCTGAGCTCACGACCGCCGACTGGAAAGTAGCGACGTATTGGGCGGTCGTATTCACCGTGCTCGCGGCGCCGCTCGTTTTTCGCATCGTCCGTCAGGCAGGGGCACAGGCTCGCGCCGCCGGGGCCGGACTGGCAACCTCCAATCGGTATGAGCGCAGATAGTCTCTGTGCCAATCGCGCCGATAGCGGGAAATAGTGTCTGAAATAGACGACCCTGTGTACCATCCGCGCGAGAGTGCCTGAAGAACGCAGACTCCTCGGACTGTGGCCCGGCGTGGGACTGGTCGTGGCCAACATGATCGGCGCCGGCGTCTTCTTGAGCACGGGATTCATGGCCCAGGATCTGGGCCCGGGAGCGATCCTCGCCGCCTGGGCAGTGGGAGCCGCGATAGCCCTGGCCGGAGCGATAGCTTATTCCGCGGTGAGCGCGGTCATTCCGCGCTCGGGAGGCGAGTATCGTTTTCTTTCCGAGCTCATCCATCCGGCGGTCGGCTACGTCGCGGGCTGGACGTCGTTGTTGGTTGGCTTTTCCGCTCCCGTGGCGGTGGATGCGGTGGCCGCCGGCAGCTTCGCGCAAACCCTGTGGCAAGGATTGGATCCCCGCTGGCTGGGCGCCGGGCTGGTCGCGCTCCTCACCGCGTTGCACGCCATCGGTTTGAGCTCGTCTCAATGGACGCAGAATCTTCTCGTGCTGCTCAAGGGCTCGCTGGTGATTGGTTTCACCGCCGTGGGACTCATCGCCGGCAGTCACGCGTGGCCGACCTGGCAGCCGGCCCATCACTCCGAAGCGTTTCCCCTCGCGCCGTTCATGCAGAGCCTCTTCTACATCGCGTTTGCCTTCAGCGGCTGGAACGCGGCGGTGTACGTCACGGAGGAGTTCAAGGAGCCTCGAAGGACGGTGCCCCGGGCGATGCTCATCGGCTGCGCGCTGGTGGCGATCCTCTACTTGTTGATGAATTGGGTATTCGTTGCGAATCTCACTCCCGAGCAGGGCTTGGCGGTCGTTGCCTACGAGAGCAAGCGCGTCACCCTCGGCCACCAGATCATGAAGGAGCTGATTGGCGATACAGGCGCGAGGTTGATGTCGCTGATGGCGATCGCGTTGTTTGTCTCGGCGATGAGCGCGATGATCTTCGCCGGTCCGCGAATCTATGGCGCGATGGCGGGGGACGGTTTTCTGCCGCGCATTTTCCAAGCGAGAGAGAACCGCCCTCCCGCGGGCTCGATCGTTTTGCAGGGCGTCTTGAGCATCGTGCTGATTTTCACTCACCCGCTGCAGCAAGTGCTCCAGAACATCGGCGCGGTGCTGACGCTCTTCGCCGCGTTGACGTGTCTCTCCCTGTTTCGCATTCGCTTCGGCCGGACAGGACTGCCACGGCCGCCGCCGAGCGCGCTGGTCGCGGCGTCCATCTTCGCGCTGTCCGCTGCGTGGATGCTCTACGTCGGATTTCGGAGCTCTCCGCTCCTGGTGGCGTGGATGGCGGCGATCCTGCTCGTTTCGTTGGTGGCTTATCGGCTCACGGTGAGGCGTCGTAGACCGTGAAGCTATTGGACGCCGCCCGGTCCGTACGCGGTCCCCGAGCCCGAGGTGATGACGTACCGCTCAGTGAAACAAGGCGATCCACGCCCTGCAGGGGGGCGAGCACGCCGGTTGCCTGCGACAAAACGGGGGCTCGAACCACCTCCTTTTTTTCGCTTGACAGCTGATCTGTACTTAGACGTCATGACAAACAGGATTTTGCGCGGAGGGTGGTGGGCCGATGCGGCAGACTCTGAACCACTCCGTTCTCGAGCCATCGAGGCGGAGGTTTCGCTGGTCGAAACTGCGTCTTTTGGCGTTCGCGGCCCTGGTGGTCGCTCTCGCCGATCTCTCCCCGGCCCGCGCGACCGACGTTCGGCCCTTGCGGGTGATCAAGGATGAGGATCCGAACTTCAATACCCTCTTTGTGGATGTGGTGAACGACGAGATCCTGGTCGGGAACGACGCCCAGGAGAATCTTCAAGTCTACAGCCGCTCGGCGGACGGCGTCGTCGCGCCCTTGCGCGAAATCTCGGGTCACAAGACGTTCATCACCTTCCCTGGGCAGGTGATCGTCGATCCGGTCCACAACGAGATCTGGAACGTCGGCAACGACATCGCCGATCTGATCACCGTCTACCCGCGCACCGCGTCCGGCGACGTGGCGCCGATCCGCCGGATCGATGGAAAGAAATCGCAGATCAGGTTCAACCGGTCCTGGGGCATAGCGCTCGACTTGGCGAACGACGAGCTGTTCGTGTCGCACCAGAAGGGCCAACAGATCAGCGTCTTTGCCCGCACCACGAACACCGATGTCGATCCGAACGCGACGTCGAAGCGCACCATCATCGGCTCCGCCACCGGGCTCGCCAACCCGCATGGGATATTTGTCGACTCCAAAGCAAACGAAATCTACGTGGCAAACCTCGGCGCTAAGGTGACGCAAGATCGAAGGACGGGCCTACCGGTCGGGTCGACAAACCCTCCGTCGATCACCGTCTACGCGCGCACCGCCCAGGGAAACGCGGCTCCGCGGCGCACCATCCAAGGCCCGAAGACGAAGCTCGACAACGCCAAGCCGATCTTCGTGGACACCGAGCGCCACGAGATCGTGGTGGCCGACGGCAGCCCCACCAACGCCATCCTGTTCTTTAATCAGAAGGCGAAGGGGAACGTCGCCCCGATCCGGATCATTCAGGGCGAAAACACCGGCCTCAGCGATCCGAGCGGCGTGTTCGTCGACACGGTTCATCACGAGCTGCTGGTGGCCAACTGGGCAAACCACACCATCTCCGTCTATGCGAGCGGCGCTGGCGGCAACGTCAAGCCGCTGCGGGTGATCTCTCCCACCAGGAGCCGGGTGGCGGCGGGGATCGGAAACCCCGGTGCCATCTACGTCGATCCGGAACGAAACGAAATAGGCGTGGCCAATTGAGTCAGCCACCCCCGCCTGGCCGTGTTTGCCAGGCAAGCAAATGGGCAGATAGGGCCGGTTCGGGTCCTCGAAGGGCAGAAGACGGGCATTACTAGAAGTCTTCATGGCGCGTACATCGACATCCCGAATGACGAGGTCATCCTGCCGAGCAACGTGTCGGCCTCCATCCTGGTATTTGGCCGAACTCAGAGCGGGAACACCCCGCCTCGGCGGGTGATCCAAGGCTCGCGCACGCACCTCGACTCACCGCAGGGCGTCGCCGTGGACAACCCGCACAATGAGCTGATCGTCTCCAACGACACGCGGCTGAGCATCCTGGTGTTCGCCCGGGACGCGAAGGGCAACGTGGCGCCCCTGCGCGAGATCGTCGGCCCCAAGACCGGGATCACCAGCCCGCAAGGGATCGTCGTGGACCCGGTTCACGACGAGATCATCCTCTCCGATGAGGGGAAGGGCAAAGACAGGACCCGGATCGCGCCATCGTTGCGGGTTTTCCGGCGGACGGACAAGGGCGACGTGGCGCCGATCCGCGTGATCAGCGGGCCGAACACGTCGATGCTGCGGCCGCGGCAGATCCAACTCGACACCGAGCGCGACGAGCTGGTGCTTGCCGACCGCGGGCTTCCCCAGGAGTTCGTCTACGACACTCCGGGCTTCCTCGCCGTCTGGAAGCGGACCGACAGCGGGGACGTGGCGCCGAAGAAGATGATCCGCGGCACGCAGAGCCAGCTCACCAGCCCGCGCGCGGTCTACGTGGACGCGAAGAACGGCGAATACGGCGCCGGCGACACCACCAGCCACTCGATCATGGTGTACCCGCGCGATTTTGCGGACGACGGCAATAAGCCGGTGGTAGCCCCGCCACAGCGATAACGAGCGAGCTCGGCCGAGCAGCCGCGATCCTGCGATTCACGATTTGAGCAACGGTCGGGAAGAGGGGAATACTGGGTCGTCGGCCCGCCCTCGACTGCTCTCACCGCTGGCGAGCCGCGGCATCGAGAGGAGGCAATTGGCGCATCCATGTCTCGCGAGTTGGGAAATGAGTTGCCGGCGGCGCTGCTCTCGCTCTTGGACGGGCGCGATCTGCCCGGCCGGATGGGCAAGGCGATCCTGATCACCACGGTGGACGCGCAGGGCTGGGCGCATCCCGCCCTCCTCTCCTACGGCGAGGTGGTCGCCGTCGATGCGCGCCGGCTGCGACTGGCGACCTACCGGAGCTCCAAGACTTCGAGCAACCTGCGCCGCTCCGGCCGCCTCACCCTGTGCCTGATCGAGGGGGGCATGGCCTACTACGTGAAGACGCAGGCGCTGGAGCAGCAGGCGCCGCCCGAGCTTGCCGGGCTGGCGCGGTTCGAGGTCACCGTGGAGCAGGTGCTCTCGGATCAGGCGCGAGAGGACCTCGAGCCGGGCGCGCGGATAACGAACGGAATCGAGTTCGACCCCGGGCGGCCCGCATCGGAGCTGCTCGCGGCGTGGACGGCGGTGCTCCAGGCGCTTCGCGCCTGAATGGCGGTGCGATGGGCTGCCGCATCTTTGGAGGAACTGCGGCGGCGGAAGAGCCAGAAGTTCCACGTGGTGAAACAGGCGCCTCAAGCGAAACTCCCCTGTGGCCTCAAGGGATCCGACGGGCCTGGCCGCGGCGCGGTTTGACACTCCGTTTCATCCTGTGTACAGCCGGCGAGGTGTTGCAAGAAGGAGCCGGCGATGATCTGGCACGACAACCGCGAGTTCATGGAGGCTCTTCGCGCTTCCGGCGATCTGGTCGCGATCGACGAGAAGGTGAGCTGGGACCTCGAGCTCGGCGCGATCAGCCGGCTCGCCTGCGAGCGGGACGCGGCGGCGGTCTGGTTCACCAAGATCGCGGATTACCCAGACGAGCACAGCGTCTTCGTCAACCCGCTCGCCACCTGGCGCCGGGTGGCGATCTCGCTCGGCCTCAAGCCCGACGCGAGCGTCAAAGACATCTATCGGGAGTACGAGCGCCGAGAGCAGAAGCTCATCCCGCCGGTGGAGGTCAAGACGGGCCCCTGCAAGGAGGTCATCCACCGGGGAGACGAGGTGGACGTGTTCAGCCTGCCCGCGCCGATGCTCCACGAAGGCGATGGCGGCCGCTACATCGGGACGTGGGACCTGGTGGTCTCGCGCGACCCGGAGACCAACTGGACCAACTGGGGCATCTACCGCTTCATGCTGCACGGCCGCAACACGCTCACCGGCTTTCCGCGTCCCACCAGCCATCTGGGCAAGGTCTTCCGCGATCAGTTCGTCCCCAAGGGCAAGCCGATGCCGATCGCCATCGCGATCGGCGCGGATCCCCTGTGTCACCTGGCGGCGGCGGCCACCGTGGCTCTGGGCACCGACGAGGCGGACCTGGCGGGAGGGATGCGGGGCGCGCCGGTGGAGCTCGTTCGCTGCGAGACCAACGGTCTGCTGGTGCCGGCGACGGCCGAGATCGTGCTCGAAGCGGAGATCCTGCCCGATCGGGTGTCCCTCGAAGGTCCCTACGGCGAGTATCCGGGCTATCGGACCGGCGAGATGGGGAACGGCATCCTCTGCCGCGTCACCGCGATTACCCACCGGCGCCGGCCCATCCTCACCGTCGACGCGACCGGCTACAAGGACGACAGCACGACCATTACCTCGATGAGCGGAGCCTTGAGCATCAAGCGGCGCCTGGCGAAGCACGGGATCGAGGCGGTCGAGGTCTACGTCCCGGCGGAGGCGGCCGTCCACGCCGCCGTCATCTCGGTGGAGCGCGGCGGCCCCGAGGTCTGCCGCAAGATCGTCGAGATCCTCACCTCCCGCCGGGCGCTGCTCTCCAAGATCTTCGTCGTCGAAACGGACGTCGACCCGTTCAACATGGAAGCGGTGATGCACGCATTCGCCACCCAGTGCCATCCCGGCCGGGGGATCCACGTGGTCCACTACGAGGGCGGCGCGAATACCCTCACGCCTTGCTACAGCCAGGACGAGCGCCTCGCCAAGCGCGGAGCGACGGTGGGATTCGACTGCACCTGGCCGCCGGACTGGTCGCGCGAGTGGGACGTCCCGGTCAGGGCCACGTTCGACTGCATGTTCCCGAAAGAGTTGCAGCAGAAAGTTCTGCAGAAATGGCGCGGTTACGGTTTCAAGGATCAGGGCAAATGACTCTTCGATACTCTCGCTGGTTCAAGGCGGTGCTCGTTTTCGTGAGTGCGCTCCTGGCGGTTCCTGCTCGCGCCGGCGCCGCGGACAAGGACCCATTTTCCGCGATGCGGGTGCGGCGGCTCGCTTCGCCGGTTCCGGTCGGCAATCTCGTCCTCCAATCGACCGACGGGCGCGCTATCCGATTGTCGGACTATCGGGGAAAGGCCGTCCTGGTCGAGTTCTTCATGGTCGCTTGACCGCCCTGTCAGCGGGAGGCTCCCGCTATCGCCGCGCTGCAGCGTGAGTTCAAAGGACAGGGACTGGCCATGATCGGCATCGATTTCGGGGATGAGCCCGACGAAGTCGAGGCGTTCGGAGAGCGGCACGACATCCCATTCCCGCTCGCCATCGAAGATATGGATCGGGCGAAGAAGATGTTCGGGATCCTCGGCTGTCCCTCCACCGTGCTCATCGACCGGAAGGGCCGCATCGTCGGACGCAGCGCCGGGGAGGGGGATTGGACCGGCGAGGGGGCGCGGGCTCTGGTGAAGTCGCTGCTGGGAATCCGGGAGGCCTCGGCAGCAGCAGCACCGGCGCCCGCGGCCGGCAAGAAGGCGCGCAAGGCGGTGCATCTGATCAGCGCGGTGAGACCGAACGACGCGCAGCTGAACGAGCTCCTGGACGAGGCGGCGGCCGCGCTCAAGGCGGGGGACGAGGTCTCGATCCTCTTCGACGGGCAGAGCGTGGGAGCCCTGCGGACCAGCGCGCAGAAGACGCCGCTGGAGAGCGCGCAGTTCACCTCCAAGCAGCGGAGCAGCGTGGCAAGGCGGCTGGGAGCTGCGCCATCGGCGGCGCCGCGCAACCAGCTCGAGTACATCCAGCAGCTGGCGAACGCGGGAGCGAAGGTCCTGGTGAACGTCAATGCCATTCGCGCCCTGGGGTTGGCGGACGGGGAGATCCACCCCATCGCCACGCGCGTCTCGGTGGGCGAGATGGAGAAGATCGTCGAAGAGTCGGACGCCTGCCTCAACTACACCCACGATTAGGACGCGATGCAAACCTGGAAGCTTGCCACATCGTCGTAAACGGAAGACCGGAGGCCGAGATGCAGGGCGCCAAGCGCGTTTGGGAGACATTCGTTCGAAATCGGGAGCAACTCAAAGAGGGCGCCCCCATCCCGCTCATCCTGGTCGACCTGGCGCCCGGGCCGCGCAAGTACGCGCTGCGCCACGCCGTCGTCGTCATCGGTCGTCCGGGCGCCTTCCCCGAAGGCGACACGCTGTGGGTGAGGACCCCGGTGGGCGTGCGGCTCTCGTCGCCGTACGCGATGCGGGTGGTGCGGGAGCTGCCGTCCGAGCTACCCGGCGTTGGTTACCATGACGTCTTCGAAGCCCTCCGCGCCGCGGGCAATGGCTAGCCTGCCGACCTCGTTCGCGGGGTGCTGGGATCGCCAGGCCCGCGAGCGCGGCGAGCGGCCGGCCCTCTCCGACCGCCAGCGGTCCCTGAATTGGCGCGAGGCCTCCGAATTGAGCCGGCGGGTGGCGCGCGGATTGCTCGCGCTGGGCGCGGAGCCGGGGGCGGTGGTCGCCTGCTGGTTACCCAACTGCGTGGAGCTCTACGTGCTGCGGGTCGCCTGCGAGCGGGCGGGGCTCGTCTGGCTTCCCATCGCCGCCAGCTTGCGCGAGTGGGAGCTGCACAACATCCTCGGCCGGACGGCGCCCGCCGTCCTCGTCGTCCGCGAGCGTTTTCGGGATCGGGACTACGTGGCGACCGCGCAGAGCTTGTTGCCGAGCCTGGACAGACGGCCCCACCTCGTGGTCCTGGGCAGCGCATCGCCCGCGGCCGGAATGCCGCTGGACGATCTGGTCCGGCTGGGGAGTGGGCCATCCTCTCCAACTCTTCCCGAGCGGCCGCCGGACGACGCGCTGGTCATCCTCCACACCTCGGGCGGCACCGGGATCCCGAAGTTCGCCCGGTTCCGCATTTCCGCGTGGCTCCGGCGAGCCCAGGCGCAGGTGGAGCTGCTCGACCTTCGCGAGGACGATGTCGTCGTCGCACTCAGCCAGGGAATCGGCCCGAGCATCATTCCGCTCTTCGCCGCTCCCACCGTCGGCGCGGCGGTGCATCTGATCGACGATTTCGAGCCGGGCCGGGTGCTCGAGTTCCTTGCCCGGGTGCGCCCGACGATCGTCTGCGGCGTCCCTCCGCAGATCATGTCCCTGCTCGAGCACCCGCGGTGGTCGCGAGCGGCCGTGGACCGGGTGAGAATCTGGTACACGACCGGGACCGGCTTTCCTCCGGCCGCTGCGGCGCGGGTCGAGGGCGGCACCGCGGGGATCGTCCTCTCCGGCTACGGGGCGGTGGACTTCGGGGGCTGGACGGTGCCTTCTCCCCAGGACCCGCCCGAGGTCCGTCTGCATACCGTGGGGCGGGCGCGGGGCGACACCGAGCTTCGGCTGGTGGATGAGGCGGGGAACGAGGTCCCCGCGGGAGAAGTGGGTGAGATCTGGGGGCGAGGCCCCTGCTGCGCCACCGGTTATTTCCGCGACGAGGCCGCTAGCCGCGAAGTCTGGACCGCGGACGGGTGGTTCCGCACCGGAGACCTGGGCCGCTACGACGCCGCGGGGAATCTGGTGATCGTCGGACGGAAGCGGGACGTGATTCGCCGCGGCGGGAAGAGCATCCAGCCCGGCGAGATCGAAGCGCTCCTCAGCGGGCATCCCAAGATTCACAAGGCGGTCGTGGTGGGGTTCTCCGACCCGCTGCTGGGCGAGCGCGCCTGCGCCGTCGCCGTGCCCAAGCAGGGCGAGGTTGTCACGCTCGACGACGTTACCGGGTATCTGCGCGCACAGCGGATCGCCTCCTTCAAGCTCCCCGAGCGCCTGGAGCTGATCGCGGACCTGCCTCTGCGCGGCGACAAGATCGATCGGATGGCGCTTCGCCGGACGATCGAGGAACGGGTCTTTGGCGCCGCCGCGTCCGGGGAGCGGCCGGCCGGAGATCGATCATGAAGCGGATCGCCGTTCTCGACGACTATCAGGGGGTCGTTCTCTCGCTGCCCTATTGGGAGCGGCTCGCCGGCCGCGCCAGCGTCGACCTCTACCGCGACACCCTGGCGGACGAGGGCGCCTTGATCCGCCGGCTCAGGCCATACGAAATCGTGGTTCCCATCCGGGAGCGAACGGCTTTTCCCGCCTCGCTCCTCGGCAAACTGCCGTCCCTCGAGCTGCTCGCGCTGACCGGTCGAAACTCGGGACACGTGGACCTGGAAGCGGCGACGGCGCGAGGCATTCTGGTCGTAGAAACCGAAGGCTCGGGCACCGCGGCGATCGAGCACACGATGGCGCTGCTCCTGGCCACGGTGCGGCGCATCCCCCAGGAGGATCGGGCGATGCGGCAGGGCGGATGGCAGACCGGCCTGGGGTCCGAGCTGTCGGGCAAGACGCTCGGCATCGCAGGCCTGGGGCGCATCGGCAGCCGGATCGCGGCGTTCGGGAAATTCCTCGGCATGCGCGTGCTCGCCTGGGGCCCCACCCTCGACGACGAGCGCGCCGCGGCGTGCGGCGTCCGGCGCGTTTCCCTCGACGACCTGTTCCGCGAAAGCGACGTCGTCAGCATCCATCTTCGCCTCTCGGAGCGCACCCGGGGCATCATCAAGCGGGAGCAGCTTTCGTTAATGAAGTCGACCGCATACCTGATCAACACCGCCCGGGGCCCGCTGGTGGACGAAGGGGCGCTCGTCGCCGCGCTCGAAGAGCGCCGCATCGCCGGGGCGGCCCTGGATGTCTACGATGTCGAACCGCTTCCGGAGAAGCATCCCCTCCGTTCGTGCGAGAACGCGGTGCTGTCGCCTCACATGGGCTTCGTCACGCGCGAGGCGTATCACCTCTTCTTCAGCCAGGCGGTCGATGCCATCGACCTATATTTACAGCGGAAGGTCCCCCCGCGCGCACTCAACCCACACGCCATCGCGCGCCGCGGGCCCCCGGCGAGCTAGGATCGCCTCCAAAGGGGACGAACGCCGGAAGGCGAGACGACATGCAGAGCCTGGAGCGCAGCATCGGCATTCTAAAGACCCTGGCGGCGGCCCGCGCGGCGGAGCTGCGGCTGTCCGACGTCGCCCGGGCGGTGCGCCTGAGCAAGGCCACCACGTCGCGCATCTTGTCGGCTCTGTGCAATGAAGGGCTCGTCGAGGCCTCTCGGGAGACGAAGACCTTCCGCCTCGGTCCCGAGCTGGTTTTCCTCGGCTGGTCTGCTGCCCACAGCTTCCGGCTCACCCGGATCGCCCGCCCGGTGATGGAGAAGCTCGCCGAAACCACCGGCGACACCGCGTTCCTCATCGTCCGAAGCGGCGCGGAAGCCGTGTGCGCCGACCGGGTAAGCGGGAGTTATCCGGTGCAGGCGCTGACGATGGAGGTGGGCAGCCGGCGACCCCTCGGGGTCGGTTCGGGGAGCCTCGCCCTGATCGCCGCGCTGCCGGACGATGAGATCGAGGAGGTTCTGAAGACGAACGCCGATCGCCTCGCCGCGTACAAGGCCGTGCGCGCCGCGCGGATCTGGCGGGAGGTCCAGCAGGCGCGGGTTCGCAAGTACGCGCTCGCCGAGGGCCACGTCGTCAAGGAAGTCTCCGGCGTTGGCGTCGCGATCAAGGACCCACGAGGGCAGCCGATCGCCGCGGTGAGCGTGGCGACCATCTCGGCCCGCTTCGAAGACGCGCGCCAGGCTGCGCTGATCCGGGTGACCCAGGCGGCAGCCAGGGACATCGAGCGCGCGCTGCGAGAAGCGAACGGAGGATAAGGGACATGCCGCACATCATCGTCGAGTACTCCGCCAACATCCGCGGAAGAATCGGGCCCGAAAAGCTGGTCGAATGCGTGCACGAGGCGGCGCTGCGCACGGGGGTATTCCCGATCGGCGGGACGCGGACGCGCGCCGCGGAGCGATCCTGCTACCGGATCGCGGACGGCCACCCGGACAATGCCTTCGTCCACATCGTGTTGCGAATCGGCCACGGTCGGGATCTCGCCACGCGGCGCCGCGCGGCCGAGGAGGTCTTTCGCGACGCCTGCGCGTTTCTCGAACCGCTCTTTCAAGCCTCTCCCCTGGGCATTTCGCTCGAAGTCCAGGAGATCGATCCCGCGGTGAGCCTGAAAAAGAACAACCTGCACGAGCACGTCCGCGCCCGACAGGGGCGGGAAGCGGAGAAGTCGCGGTGAAGCTCCTTTCCTTCGCCCACCGCGGCAAGCGAAGCTACGGCGCCTTCGGCGGGGGCGGCGTCGTGGATCTCGGCCGCCGGATGGGCCGCGAATACCCGCGCCTGCGCGATCTGCTCGAACTGGAGGGGCTGGGAAGGGCCTCGGAGATCGCGGCGAGCAGCCTCCCGGATTACCCGCTGGACGAGATCGACTTCCTCCCGCCCATCCCCGAGCCGGAGAAGATCATCTGCGTCGGGATCAACTACCGCGACCGCAACGAGGAATACCGGGACGGATCGGAGCGTCCTCGATACCCGAGCATCTTCATGCGCGCTCCCGGCTCCCTCGTCGGCCACCGGGCGAACTTGCTCATACCGCCCGAGTCCGCCCAGCTCGACTACGAGGGCGAGATCGCGGTGGTCATCGGGAAGCCGGGACGCCGCATCCCGCCCTCGGAGGCGCTGCGGCACATCGCCGGCCTCACCTGCATGAACGAGGGCACGCTGCGGGATTGGCTCCGCCACGCGAAGTTCAACGTCACGCCCGGCAAGAACTTCGACCAGTCGGGCTCGGTCGGCCCCTGGATGGCGACCGCGGACGAGCTCGAAGGACTCGACGGCATCCGGGTCACGACCCGGGTCAACGGCGAAGTCCGACAGGATGACACGGCGGCGAACATGCTCTTCCCGATCCCCGATCTGATCGGCTACATCTCGACCTTCACCACGCTCAAGCCGGGCGACGTGATCGCCACCGGGACGCCGACCGGCGCCGGAGCGCGACTCGATCCGCCTCGCTTCCTCGTTCCCGGCGACGTCGTCGAGGTGGAGATCGCCGGCATCGGCGTCCTTTCGAACACCGTCGCCGACGAACGGATCGCCGCCGGCTAAGCGGGCACGCCGTTGGAACCGGGGTTGCCGTTGGCGCCGGTGAGCCCCAGGGCATCGAGGATCTCCCGTTGCAGCGCCACCAGCCGCGGGTCCTCCATCTGCCGATCGCGGGGGAGGCTGACCCGAAGGCTCTTCATAATCGTGGCGGGGCGACCGCTCAGGATCAGCACCTGGTCCGCCAGGTAGACCGCTTCGAGGGCGTTGTGGGTGACGAACATCACCGGTTTTTTCGTCTGTTGCCAGATCCGGAGCAACTCGGCGCGTAGACTGCGGGCGGTTAGCTCGTCCAGGTGGCTGAAGGGCTCGTCCATGAGGAGGAGGTCCGGCTCGATGGCCAGCGCCCGGGCGATCGCCACCCGCTGCTGCATTCCGCCCGAGAGCGCGAGCGGAAACTCGTCCTCGAACTGGGCGAGCCCCACGAGAGCCAGGTAGTGCCGCGCCCGCGCTCGAGCTTCGGCGGCCGAAACGCCCGCCGCCCTCAGCGCGAACGCCACGTTGTCCCGCACGCTCTTCCAATTGAGGAGGCGGGGCTTCTGGAACACGTAGCCGATTCGCAGTCGGCTCGAGTCCACCTGGGCGTCGTCGACGAGCACCTGCCCCGCATCGGGCAGCGTGAGCCCGGCGACGATGTTGAGGATGGTGGACTTCCCGCATCCCGAGGATCCCACCACGCAGCAAAACTCCCCGGTCTCGACGGTGAGGGTCACGTCGCGGAGCACCGCCAGAGTGCCTCCGCCCTGGCGCGGAAATTCTTTGTGAATACCTCGGAGCGCGATCTGCACGGTCAGAGGGCCACGGCCCGGCGCCAGCCGGTGACCCGCGCCTCCAAGGGCTTCAGCAACCCATACTCGATGGCCAGCATGACGAGGGTGAAGGCCAGCGTCCAGGCGAACACATCGAGCATGGAGAAGATGCCGAACGAGTAATGGATCATGTAGCCAATCCCGTTGGAGAGGCCGAGCAGCTCCGCGATCACTGCCACCTTCCAGGCCAGCGACAGCCCGAACCGGGTGGCCGCCAGGAGATAGGGGACCAGCTGCGGGATCACCACTTCGAGGATCACCATCGCGCGTCCGGCACGGAAGGCGTTCGCCATCTCGATCATCTCGTGGTCCAGCGCCTTGGTCCCCTGCACGATGTTCACCGTGATCACCGGCAAGAGGACGATGAAGATGGTGAAGATGGGGGCGAGCTCCGAGATACCGAACCACATCAGGGCGATCACCGACCAGGCGAGGCTGGGGATGGTGAGCGCCACGACGATTTGCGCTTCGAAGAAACGCTCGGCGGTGCGGTTGACCCCCATGAAGATCCCCAGGGCAATGCTGGCGAAGAAAGCAAAGAAAAAGCCTGTCGCCACCCGCAACAGCGTCGCCCCCATGTGAACGGTGAACGTGCCGGAGAAAATGATCTGCCAAACCCTTCCGAAGACCGGGATCGGTCCCGGCAAGAGCGTCGGCGGGAAGAACGAGGCGATCGCGTGCCAGACCACGAGCACGGCCAGCAGGGAGGCGAGGTGGACCAGGAGCGGCCAGCGTTGCCAGATCGGTGCGCCCGGGGCGCCCTCACTTGAGGATGACGAAGATTTCATCTTTTGGCATCGCCTCGAGGAGCCCGAGCTCGACGTTTTTCTTCAGGAGAGAGCTCATGCTCGCGATCAGCGTGCCGTCCCATTTGACGCTGTAGAGCTGCGGGATGCGCTCGGTGAGCCGGGCAAGCTGTTTGTCGTCTTCGATCATCAGCGATTGGCGATGCCCCTGGGCGATGCCCTTCGGGTTCGCCCGGATGAACGCCATTGCATCCACGATGGTCTGGAACACCTTGCGGGCTGCCGCCGGGTGCGAAGCGATCCAATCCTGGTGCGCCCCGATGGCAAGGGCAACCATCGGCTCCCCGGTCTGCTCCCGCCAGAACCCGTCCAAGCGCATCATCTCCCGGTACCCTTCGCTGACCAGGCGGGTCACCAGCGGCTCGTAGATCACCAGGGCATCGAGCTCTCCCCGGCCAAAGAGGGCCATCAATACCGGAGGTGGTGAGAGGGTGAGCTTGAAATCCTTCTCGAGATCGAGACCCTGCATCTTCGCGATGGTGGCCAAGCTGGTGTAGGTCATCGAGATGCGGTCCAGGGTTCCGATCCGCTTTCCCTTGAGGTCGGCCAGCCGGGTGGCCGCGGACCCCTTCTGGAGCACGACCGAATTGTGATTGATCAGAGCCGGTGCGAAGAGTCGGATTTTCGTCCCGATCAGGTTCACCCGGGCCGCCGAGACCACCGGAAAAATCCCGGCGTCGGCGCGCCGGAGGACCACCGCCTGCTCCGTCGCGGCGGGGTCGAAGTACTTCACGTCGAGGCGGATCCCGTTGCGCTCGTCCAGGCGATTCTCCTTGATCACCTCGCTCAACAGCCCCACCGCGCTTCCGGGTGCCGGGCTGGCGAAGACCACTTTTTCTGGTGGCGAAGGCGCTGATTCCGCGGTCGTGACCTTCGAGGCCATCAGCAGTCCGAGCAGGACAGAGTGCAGAAGCATCCGGACAAGGCCCGCGCCACCAGGTCGAGGTGAAACTGGGCGGTGGGTGGTGGCCCGGGCCACGCCGCTCCCGATCGCGCCTCGTTTCGGAACAGGCACGCCTACTCCTCCTCGCGGTACAGGCCGAGCCCCGTCAGGAGGGGGACGTCTTGAAGCGAAAAGAGGATCGCCGGTTCGGTCCCTTCGTTCGCGTGCTCGTGCCGAGCGGAAGGGGGCACGACGAAAAAGTCTCCCTCGTCCCATTCGTGGCGAACCCCGTCGATCACGGTGCAGCCGGCGCCGCGGACGGCATGGTAGACGGCGCTGCTCGTCTGACGGTGCGCCCGGGTGTGGATTCCGGGGCGGATCATCTGCAGGTAGCAGGCGATGGTCGGGAAAACCGAGCGCCCCGAGGCGGGGTCGACGTACTCGAGGATCACGTCGTCGAACGGGTTCGCCTCCACTTCGGCAAGCTTTAGCAGCGCGGCGTGCGCGGTCTGCCACCGGTAGTGGATCAGTCGCTCCGGCCTCGCCCCCGCGGACGCCCTGACCGGGCGGAGTCCCGGGGCCGCGAAGCACCGTTCCGACAGACCGGCGACTTGCCCGATCGGCTGGCGATCCTCGGGATGGCGCTCCGAGGTCAGCGCTTCGAGGTACCGCACGATCGGCGAGTCGAGGCCATCGAACCAGATCACCGGCTCGCTTCCCTCGTTCCCGTGGTCATGAAACATAGGGGTGGGCGTGAGCACCAAGTCGCCCGGCGCCATTCGGCATTTGTCGCCCTCGACGGTCGTATAGGCGCCCTCGCCGCGCATCATGAAGCGAAGCGCATTGGGCGAATGGCGGTGCGCCGGGGCGACCTCGCCGGGGAGGAGATACTGGACGGCGACGGAGAGCGTATGCGTGCTCGTCCGCTCGGGCACGCCCGGGTTGGCAAGCCGGAGGATTCGCCTCTCCGTGCCCTGCCCCGGCGCGACGAATTCCGCGCTGCGCTCAAGAAGCGGCTCGATCTCCGCCCAGCGCCAGACGCGCGACTCGACATGCGTCTTCTTCGATTCGATGAGCGGCCCCGGGCGGGACCACGGCGCATCCAGGCCGGCGGCCCGTACCAGCGCCAGATACTGCTCGAGCTCCGGGGCGGAGCGGATAGCCTGCCGGGCCATGGCTTTTCTAGACCTCCGGCCTGGAACAGAAACATCTGCCCAGACGCACCTCGTTCTCGAACGCCAAACCAGATGTGTCAATCGAGAAGGCTGCTCTCTGTAATCTTAGCTCACGGGACGCGATCTTGGGGCGGGACAGCTGTTTCAGTCAATGGAACCAATCGATAAATCGCGTACGCGAGCAGCGCCGAGGCCTTTCCGGCGCGGCGCGAGCAACTGCGGAGCGACTAGAAAGCCAGCTGCCCCTGTAACAGGATCTGGTGCAACCAAGGAGTCGCAACGCGGCCAGGCGTATTGGGGAGGGTGCCGTTGGCGATCGTGTTCTGCCACTCGGTCATGATCTTCGCATTGTGCCTGTGGATGAAGAAGGTCACGCCCCCCGCGATTCGGAGGAAGCTGTTCGCCCGCGTATCGCTGTTGAACCAGTAGGAGTTCCCTTGCACCTCGAAGAAGCCCATGCGGAAGCCGACCTCGTTGTGAGCGCCAAATCCGGTCTTCCCCGCGCCGGCGCCGTAGTCGAATCGGTAGCCGTCCAGGATGAAGAGCAGCTCCTGATCGCCCGGTAGCGCGACGTCCGCGTAGAAGTCGGCGGCGAGCGCGGCGTAGTCATTGAAGGTCCCATCGGCCCCCACCGCGCCGGAATGCGACTGGTACTGTCCACCGACCCCAAAGGACACGTGCGTCGTCCCGTCGAGGTAGAGGGCCGGATAGGTATACGCCGTCTCGTAGCCGACCAGGTTCAGGCGGACCATGCCCGCGACCATTGGCCAACCGTTCGGATTGATGTACGGCTGCGCGAACGAGGGGGTCGTCGGATTCCCCCCCGATACGCCGGTGCGCGCGCCTTCGTAGATGCCCCCGCGGATCAGGAACCGCCGATCGAAGAGCAGACCGCGAACTTGGATACCGTTCTGCCGCTGAGCGCGCGTGTTCGGGTACAGGAGGATGTCCGATACGCCCTCGAGGGAGTTGGTCTGCGGCGAGGAATCGACCGCCGGGCGCGAGAGCGGCGTCTTGAGGAAGCCCCCCTCGATGTTAAAATCCTCGGTCGGCTTGTAGCCGACGTACATGTCCTGGATGAGGGACGGGACGCTGTAGTTTCCGCGCGCTCCAAACTTGCCGGATTCCAGCTTGAGGTAATAGGTGAAGCGCTTGAACGCCGTGCCTCCCGCTGACAGGCTCGCCCGGCGGAGGAAGATGTCGATGTTGAAGTGGCCGCTGGGCGCAGAACCAGAGGTCGCAGTCGGCGGCGGTCCGCCATAGGTGCCCTCCGTTCGTAATTGCAGATTCGTGCCGACGTTGAGGGTAAAGTCCTCCGTGCCAGTCCGAATGGGGATGGCCAAGGCGCCTGACGATACGAAGAGGACCGCCAGCACCAAGAAAAGCATCCGCCGTCTCATGTCCTGTACCCGTCCCTTCCGCGACTAAGCGCCTTCCGGGGTCTGCCAGCGACGAAACAGCCTGTGCTCGACGTGAAACTGATCGAGGATCTTCCCGACCGTCTGATTGATGAGGTCATCCACGCTCGTCGGGTGGTGATAGAAGGCGGGTACCGGCGGCAGAATGACGGCGCCCATCTCGGTGGCGCGGACCATGTTGCGCAAGTGGCCGAGATGAAGGGGCGTCTCCCGCGGCACGAGCACCAGCTTGCGCCGTTCCTTCAAGGTCACGTCGGCGGCGCGCGCCAAGAGGTCCTGGCTGAACGAATAGGCGATCGCCGCGAGGGTCTTCATCGAGCAGGGCGCGACGATCATCCCGTCGGTGGGAAATGATCCGCTGCTGATCGACGCGGCGAACTCGCGGTTGGAGTAGGCCACCGTGGCCAGCGCCTCGATCTTGTCCACGCTCCAGTTGGACTCCAGCGGGATGGTGCGCTTGGCCCCGTCGCTGACCACCAGGTGCGTCTCGACTCCGGCCTCCTTGAGCGCCTGCAGGGTCCGGATCCCGTAGATCGGGCCCGACGAGCCGGCCAGCCCCACCACGATGCGCACGCTGCCTCCTGCGGTCCTTGCCGATCTGCGTTGGACTGCGTTGAAGCTCGTGTTCCCCCCGGCGCGGAGTTACACAGCGATCCGTTCTGTCTGTCAATGGGCTGCTGAGGGCGGTGTTTCATCTGGTGGAACAAGGTCGGCATCGGAGGTCGGCGCGCGGCCTTCCGCCTGCGAAACGGGTGGTGAACGGGTTACGGGATTCAGGTATGAAGCTCCTCCGCGGAGGAACCTACGCGATGAGCTTCAGACAACGCCTCGCCACGCTCTCGAAACCCGCGTTGCCGATCGTCCTCATCCTGGCGACCGCCTGTTCGCACCACCAGGAAAGGATGCCGCCGAAGACTCAGGACAGACCGCTGGAGGACCGAATCAGGTCCTTTGAACGGTCGGAAAGAGACTCATGGCAGAAGCCGGACGAAGTCGTTTCGGCGCTCGCGCTGAAAAACGGAGAGGTCGTCGCCGACATCGGCGCCGGGTCCGGCTATTTCACCCGCCGCTTCGCCAAGGCGGTGGCGCCGGACGGCAAGGTATACGCAGTCGACGTCGCCGCGGATGTCCTCGGTTATCTCCAAGAACAGGCAGACAAGGAAGGCCTGCACAACATCGCGACCATCGTCTCCCGTGAAGACGATCCGATGCTGCCGAAAAACGCGGTTGACCTCGTGTTTTTTTGCGACACGACGCACCACATCGCAAACCGGATCAGTTTTTATCGCACGATGGCCCCCGGGCTGAAACCGCAGGGTCGGATGGCAATCATCGATTACGACCCCGGCCGTCCGCGCACTCCGCACCCGCCCGAGGAGCATGTGCCTCGCTCCCAGGCCATCAGCGAGGCGGAGGACGCGGGATTCAAGTTCGTCAAAGACTTCCAGTTCCTTCCCAACCAATACTTCCTGGTCTTCGAGAAACAGTAGTCTTTGAAAATGAGCTCGCCCGCCGCGCCAATTCCGCGCCTCGAAATGGAACAGATGGACCCGCGCCTTCGCGAGGCATTGGCGGCGCGGGTGGCGCGGCTCGGATACCTGGGAGAGTTTTTCAAGTGCGCTGCCCTTCATCCCGACTCTCTGCTGGCGTTCATGCAGCTCACCGATACGCTCCACCGGGCGCTCCCCGACGGGTTGGTGGAGGTCGTCGCGCTCACCGTCACCACGAAGACCGGAAACGAGTACGAGCGCAATCAGCACGAGCGCCTCTGCGAGCGACGGGGGCACGGCCGCGCCTGGATCGCCGCGCTGACGGGTCGCGGCACCGGACCGAGCCCTCTGACCGAGCCCGAACAGGCAGTTCAGCGGCTCACCCTCTCCGTCCTCGGCGCGAATGGCCGCGGCGTCACGCGCGAGCTCGCCGAGGTCGTCGACGCCGTCGGGCCCGCGCAGGGCATGGTTGTCCTGATGCTGATTGGACGGTACTTGACCCACGCGCTGGTGGTGAATGCGCTTGGCTTGAATCCGCCGGTCTCGTCCATCTTCGGCGGGGAACAGGGGGGCTAAAGCCAGTGGTCAGCCTGAAAGACAGTTTCCTGCGTGGCTCGTACCCGCCCGTGGTGACGCCGCTCCGCGACGGCGAGGTGGACTACGAGACCTACGCCGGCCTTGTCGAGCGCCAGATCGAGGGCGGCTCGCACGGGATTGTCGTCAACGGCACGACCGCCGAGCCGAGCACGCTCACGGTGGAGGAGCGAAATCATTTGGTCGAGGTTGCAGTCAAGGCAGCGCGCGGTCGCATCGCGGTGGTCGCCGCCACCGGCTCGCAGTCGCACGCCGAATCCATCGAGCTGACCCTGGCAGCGGAAAAGGCGGGAGCGGCGGCGGTGCTTGTCGTAACCCCCTACTTCATTCGCCCGCCTCAACGAGGACTGGTCGAGTACTTCCTCGACATCGGCCGCCGCACCGGGCTGCCGCTGCTCCTCTATCACATTCCCGGTCGCGCCGCGGTCGACCTCAAGGCGGAGACGATCGCCCAGATCGCCGACGGCTTGCCCACGCTGGTCGGAATCAAGCACGCCGCCAACGACCTGGCTCTGGTGACGTCGCTACTTACGAAGCTCGGGCCTGACTTTCGGGTCTTCGTGGGGCTCGAGGAGTTGAGCTACCCGATGCTGGCCCTCGGCGCGTGCGGTCTGATGAACGCGGTCGGAAATCTCGTTCCGCGCCGGATCGCGGACCTCTACCGCGCGGCGGCCGACCGCGATTTCGAAGAGGCGCGGCGCCTTCACGAGTCGCTGTTCGAGCTGAACCAGGCGATCTTCTTCGATACCAATCCCATTCCGATCAAATACATGATGATGCGCATGGGACTCTTGCCCACGGAGGAGCACCGGCTGCCGATGGTGCCGGCCACGGCGGAGCTGGCCGAGCGCCTCGACGGAGTGTTGCGAAGGGCAGGCCTGATTACAAATCCACCCTCGCGCTCAGCTTGATCGAGCGGGCGGGCATCGTCGCCTGGAGCTACAATCGGAGAGGTGGGTGCTGCGCAACCTGGCGCTGGCAGAAATCGGCGCGGGGCAGGCCGCCCTCGCCAGCTCGACGATTGGTGAGCTCAGGAAGTTGGCGCCCCTCGAAGCCGCCGCGCTCGAAGCCGAGGTTGGGCAAAGCTTGACGCGCGATGCGGGGCAGTAGGCCGGGAACGATGACGGCTGTTTCTAGCCCTGAGGGGTGCCCGATGCGTGCGCTTCGAAGATTCCCGGAACTTGAGATTCGGAATGGAATCCCGCAGGCCTGGCCTCGACTTGGCCGGACCCGTCAGGCTCGCCCCTGGATGAGGCGAGCCGCGAGCTTATCGCCGAGATCCGCGCCACTCCCAGCGAGGTTACTCAGTACGATGACGGTCAGGCCCTCCGCTGGCACGTGCGAGACCCATGCACAGCCGCCTCCTTCATGTCCGACGGTCTTTCGGCCGGCGATTTCGCCGACAGTCCAGCCCTGGGCGTATTTGACCCGTTCACCGGATTCGAGCTGAACCTGCGCCCACATGCTTTCGATGGTCGCCTCGCGGAGCAATCTACCGGTGGTGAGCGCGAGGAAAGACTTGGCAGCATCCGGCGCCGACATGTTCAGCCCGGCGGCGGGATAGTCGGAAGTCGAGTACGGCCAGAGCCAATTTTGCAGGGGTCCGTACTGCCTCGTATACGCCACCTGACGGCGGTGGGGCACGACCACTCGAGAATCGCCGAACTGTGCAGAGTCCATCCCCAACTTCGAAAACAAACGCTGCCGCATGAAGGCAGAAAACGGCTGACCCGTGAGATGCTCGACGAGGATTCCGAGTAGCAAATAGCCCGGCTGGTTGTATGCCCATTTCTTCCCAGGCTGGAACTGCAATGGAAGCTCGATCAAATATGAGAGTCGTTCCGCGGCCGTAAAGTGGTCGAGTTTCTCGGCGTCGACAAAGCGTTCGCGCTGACGGCGGAGCCGCTCGTCGGCCTGGTATCGAGGATTCGACTCCAGATGCGATGGCAGGCCGGACGTATGGTTCAACAGATGCCGCACGCGGATGTTCGACCACGACTCAGGCAGATTGGGAAGGAGCTCGATCACTCGAGAGTCGAGGCTCAGCTTGTTGTCCTCGACGAGCATCATGATTCCCACGCTCGTGAAAATCTTGGTGACCGAGGCAATTTGATAGACGGTTTGGTTGTCGGCTTTGATCCGGAGCTCGATGTCGTTGAATCCGTAACTGCGCGCTGCGATCAGCTCACCTCTCCGAACAACCGCCAAAGAAAGACCCGGGATCTGATATCGATCCATCTGCTCTGTCGAAAACGCATCGATTTCATCGGCGGATTGCGCTCCGCTGAGTACGGACGCTGTCGTTTCCGCGGCGCGCCGCTTCGTGCAGGACGACAACATGGAGGTGATGCTCCCGATCAAAAAGTTCCGGCGTCCAGTCAAGTGGACTGTCATCCTTTGCGAGGATTAGTTTACAGCTGGGGGATTGGCAATCGATTGTGGGGTCGCAAAGCAGCCTCACGGCCAGGACCCTTGGCGCAGCGGGTGTTGAGAAACGGTCAGCGAAAAATCTTGGCTGAGATCCGCGAAAAATTTGATGCGGGCTTCGTTCTTTGGGGCTACCTAATCCGGCCGACGAGAGACGATCTCTTCGAACCTGGGGGTGGGCAGTGAAGCTCAAGGTCAATGGCACGGAGCATGATCTGACGGTCCCCGAGCAGATGCCGCTGCTCTGGGTGCTCCGCGATGTACTCGGGCTGACCGGTACGAAGTTCGGCTGCGGAATGGCCCAATGCGGCGCTTGCACGGTTCATCTCGACGGCGAGGCGGTGCGCTCGTGCGTCCTGCCGGTCGGAGAAGTTGGGGGCAAGTCGGTCACCACCATCGAGGGGCTCTCCCCGGATGGAACGCACACCGTGCAGCGGGCCTGGATCGAGACAGACGTGGTCCAGTGCGGCTACTGCCAACCCGGTCAGATCATGGCCGCCGCCGCGCTGCTCAAGGCGAAACGGAAGCTGACCGACGCCGAGATCGACGCGGCCCTCTGCGGCAACCTCTGCCGATGTGGAACCTACCAGCGCATTCGGGCGGCGGTGCGGCGGGCCTCCGAGATGGGAGGAGCGTGAGCGATGGAAGTCACGAAAGACATCGGCCGTCGTGCATTTCTCAAGGCTTCCGCCGGCACCGCGGCGGGGCTCGTCATCGGATTTTACCTGCCCGGAGATCCTTCCGCGCTAGCTCAAGAAGGCGCCGCCCCTCCCGCAGGCAAACTCCCCCCGCCCAACGCTTTTCTGCGCATCGGGCCGGATGAAAGTGTCACCGTGCTGTTGGCGCATTCCGAGATGGGGCAGGGCACCTGGACGGGTCTGCCGATGCTGCTGGCCGAGGAGCTCGATTGCGATTGGTCGAAGATCCGCGTCGAGCACGCGCCGTCCGTCCCGGTCTATGCGCACACGGCTTTCGGCATCCAGATGACCGGCGGCTCGACCTCGACCTGGTCGGAATACGATCGCTATCGGCAGGTCGGCGCCCTGGCGCGGCAGATGC